>Ga0102832_1000074_pt1 | contig 290915 bp, 278 predicted proteins | sample EBPBio282013_DNA_FD_88942 | JGI IMG/M metagenome (GOLD analysis project Ga0102832, IMG submission 88942) | Wastewater treatment Type I Accumulibacter community from EBPR Bioreactor in Madison, WI, USA - Reactor 2_5/28/2013_ DNA (Illumina Assembly) | ecosystem: Engineered > Bioreactor > EBPR >...
GCGGCATCGGTTTTGCCAGCGAGTGTGACGCTGGAAAACAATTCCCTCGCCTACAATTTCACGGGCGATGGCGCGATTTCAGGAACGGCTTCACTGACCAAGATCGGCGCCGGCACTGCCACCATCGCACTCACCAATGCCTACTCCGGCGGCACGACGCTCAACGCCGGCCAAATGCGAGTGGGCAGCGACGCGGCGCTCGGCAGCGGTTTAATCACGCTGAGCAGCGGTACGTTGTCATCCGATAGCGCAACTGCTCGCGCACTCTCCAATCCGCTGAAAATTTCCGGCGCAGCCACGCTCGGCCACGTCACCGATAATGGGGCGCTGGGATTCGCCGCCCCGGTGGACCTCGGCAACGCCGGCCGCACCATCACGGTGAACAGCGACGTTACGTTCGCTGGCGGCGCAACGAACGGCACGCTGCTGGCCAAGACCGGCACGGGTAAGTTGACCATCAACGGCGTGGTGAATTATTCCGGCGCGTCGGATGTGCAGAATGGCACATTGATCTACGACAACGCCAGCGTCACCAACACCGACCGACTCATCGCCGACACATTCACCGTCAACGGCATCGCACGACTGGTCATCACCAACGGTGCCAGTGTCACCGTCACGACGACTCTCGGCAATTTGCGTTCCGGTCGGCAGGCTTCCACGGGTTCAAACCATGTTGATCTCGCCGGACCGTATTACCTGCCGAACGCCGATGCGGTGAACGGCAACCTCACCTTGCAGGCAAATGCCGCGTATTCGGAAATCACCTTCTGGCCGGGCGGTGATTTCACGGCGCGCGGCGTGTTGCCCAACGGCAGCGGCAGCGGCACGACGGTTTTCAAATTCAATGGCGGCATACTGCGCGCGCGCAGCGACAACGCAACTTTCCTCCAAGGTCTCTCGCAAACGCTGGTGCAGTCAGGCGGCGCGAACGTTGATGACGGCGGCTTCAACATCGCCATTGCGCAGAACCTGCTTGACGGCGGCGGCAACGGCGGCGACGACGGCGGCGACCACGACAATGGTCATGGCAATGACGATGACGGCCATGACGAAAGCAACCCCGGTCGGGGCGGCGGTCGCAGGTAGGCGGGCATTGAGAACAGCACGGATCGGGCGAAATGCCGCCCGATCCTATCTCAGGTCATGAGACGTTCGCGGCCTGTCAGACGTGGGGGCCGAAAATGCCACCTGCGAAAATTGCGTTCCAACGCGACGGGGCCATCGGGTCCTGCATCTTCAAGAAGCTGTAGCCCGTCGAGCGCCAGGGCTTGATTGTGCCGACGAGACTGTCGAGCACGTAATCGCCCGCTGCGGTACGCAGCACCAATACGGCGTGACTGCCGCGCTGCCGGTCAAGAACAGTTGCGATCATCAAGCGCTTAGGTGCCATGCCCTTGGCAATCAGCAGCTTTTTCTTCATCAGCACCAGATCTTCGCAGTCACCGCCCCGGCGGCTCGGCAGGGTCCAGTTCTCCTCGACCCCGTATTGCGCGCGGTCCGAAACCGGGCGAGTGCTGCGGTTGACCGCGGTGTTGACGACGCGGGCAAACCTGATGGCCTCGGTGTCGCTCATCCTCAATCCGTCGCCGCGGGCGCAGGCCCAGTCATAACGCTCGCAGATGGCGCCGGCGCCGGCGGGCGCCTCAATGGTCTGGCGCGGGACAATGAAATCCGGCGGTTGCCCCGCTGTCGCGGCGGCGACGGGGGCGAAGACAAGGGCGATGGCAAGACCGATACGGCGCAGACCTCTGCGCCCCCTGTCGGGGGTCTGAAACTTTCGCGGCGTCATGTGGCAGCACTCCGGAAACTCTTCCAGACTCAGAAAGTCAGACAGCAATGGTGAATCTTTGCCGGAAATGCGGCGAGAATCTGACAGTCGGATCTAAACCGCTGGTTGATCTGAGCGAAAAGCCGCCTAGCCGCGGCCTTTCCATGGCACCAGCCACCGTTCCGCCATCCGCATCAGGATGTCGATGCCGTAGCCGATGATGCCGATCATGATGATGCCCATGACCACGATGTCGGTCAGCTGGAACTTTGAGGCGGCGATGATCATCATGCCCGCGCCCTTTTCGGCGGCGACAAGCTCGGCCGCGACCACGGTGCCCCAGCAGACGCCCATCGCAACGCGCGCGCCGGTGAAAAGATCGGGCAGGGAGTTCGGAATGATGACATGGCGCATGATCTGCCATTTCGACGCGCCAAGCGAATAGGCGGCATGGATCTTCGATATCTTGACGCCCGACACCCCGGCCCGCGCAGCGATGGTCATGATCCAGAGCGCGGCAAGGAACAGAAGCACGATCTTGCCCGATTCCCAGATGCCGAACCAGATGATGACGAGGGGGATAAGCGCCAGGGGCGGCACCGGACGCATGAATTCCACGATCGGATCGAACCAGCCGCGGAACCAGTTCGACAGGCCCATCGCATAGCCAAGCGGAATCCCCACCAGAGAGCCGAGGAAGAAGCCCGCGAGCACCCGCATCAGCGAAGCCCCGAGATGGCCCCAGAGCGAGGTGTTCTGGTAGCCGTTCGTCGCGATGTCGATGAAGCGCTTGACGACAGCCTCGGGCGCGGGCAGCCAGATCGGCTCCATCTGCCAACCGTCGTCGGGTTCGAAGTTGAGCGATCCTTTCGTGGTCAACGCCACCTCACCGTCGGCGACCCTGACCTTTTCGTCGGCCACGACAGGCTTGCCGTCGATGGCCGTGATACGAAAGCCCGCATCCGCTCCGCCATCATCATTGGCGGCAGGCTTGATAAGCGCGCTGCGCCAGGCCTGGACGATGGCGCCGTCATCCTTGGCAAAACCCTCGCCGGGCGCCGGCACGGGCGTTTCGGGCTTGTCGCCCGCCCGCGTAACCCGGATATCGACCTTTGCCTCATCCGTGGCACCTGCGGCATTCTCGGCCGTGTAGGTAAAGCTCGTGTCGCCGGTGAAGGGCCCGGGAACGTGGACCGGCACCAGCTTCGACCCGGTGAAGGCGCCCCAGATCAGGAAGATTGCGGCGACCGAGATGACCGAGGCGACACGGTCGGGACGGATCGCGCTTTCGTCGCCGAAGGTCACGGTCTTGAGGCTGGTCAGGTCGTGCTTTTCGCCGCGCCGGGCGCGGACCAGCCGGACAATGACGTAGGAGCCGAGGAAGAGGAGAAGATAGAGGAAGAGAACGGTCATGCCGCCGCACCTTCGGAGCGTCCCATGATCTCTTCCTCCATGCCCCAGATCATCGACAGGATCTCTTCCCGCCGTTCGGCGAAGCCTTCGGATTTCTTCACCACGCGCAGGTCCTGGCCGACGCCGCGTTCGGCGAAGGGCAGGCGGTATTCGCGGAAGATGCGCCCCGGTCGCGGCGCCATGACAAGAAGCCTTTCGCCGAGAAGCAGCGCCTCTTCGACGGAATGGGTGATGAGAACCACAGTCTTGCCCGTCTCTTTCCAGAGCTTGAGGACAAGGCCCTGCATCTTCTCGCGCGTCAGCGCATCAAGGGCGCCGAGGGGTTCGTCCATCAGGATCACATCGGGGTCGTTGGCCAGGCAGCGGGCCAGCGCCACGCGCTGCTGCATGCCGCCGGAAAGCTCGTACACCGCCTTCTCCTTGAACTCGCGCAAGCCGACGGTTTCAAGAAGATGATCGGTGATCTTGTTGCGCTCGGCCTCGGGCATGCCCTTCATGCGCGGACCGAAGTCGACATTGCACCGCACGCTCATCCATTCGAAAAGCGCGCCCTGCTGGAAGACCATGCCGCGTTCCGGGCCAGGCCCGTTCACCGGCTTGCCGCCCAGCGTGACCTTGCCGTCGGTGGGCGCCAGAAAGCCTGCGAGGATGTTGAGAAGCGTGGTCTTGCCGCAGCCCGAAGGGCCGAGAACCGACAGAAGCTCACCCGGTTGGAGGTGAAGCGAGACGTTCTTCAGCGCCTGTACTGATCCGCCATCGGGCAGGTCGAAGCGCATGGAAATATTGTCGATGACGAGTCCTGTCATGTCCCTCTCGATCCGCGATGAAGAAACGGCCCGGAAACCTGGTTCCCGGGCCGCGAGGGAGAGGAGGCTTACATGCCCTTCACGGCTTCAAGGGGCGCCGTGCTGACCGCCGCGTCATAGGTGTCCCGTGCTGCGGGGATGGAGCCTGCATCGAGGAAGACCTGGCTGACGCCCTTCATGAAGGTCTGCGCGCCACCGCCGAGCCATTTCTCGGACAGCTGCACGTCGACCGAGGGGAAGACGAAGGTGGAGATGTCCTTCTTCGCGGTTTCAACGTCCATCCCGGCGTCCTTGGCGATGACCTCGATCATCTCGGCCTGCTTGGAGCCTTCGTTCCACATCGCATTGGCGTCTTCCGTGACCTTCATGAACTTCGCCGCGAGGTCGGGATTTTCGGCAACGAAAGCCGCCGGGGCCGAGATCACGTCGAAGACGAGGATGCCGAGCGCTTCCTTCTCGGCGCCGGTCAGAAGGACATTGCCGTGTTCCTTCATCCGGTTGAGACCGCCGCCATAGCCGCAGGCCATGTCGACAGCCCCCTGGGCGATCGCGGCGGCGCCGTCCGGCGGGGCCATGTCGACGATCTGCAACTTCGCGAGGTCGATGCCGAAATGGTCCATCTGCCGGAGGAAGCCGTAATGCGCGGCGGTGCCGAGCGGCACGGCGACCTTCTTGCCCTCGATCTCCTTGGCATTGTCCTTGGTGATCTCGAGGTCCGAGCGCACGACGCAGTTGTCATTCTCGGAATAGGAGACGGCAACGGCGATGGTCTGCAGGTCCTGCCCGGCCGAGGTTGCGACGACGAAGGGCGGCACGCCCTGGCTGACGGCGATCTGCACGTCGCCCGAGGCCATTGCCGCCGACATCGCGGTGCCGGTGTCGAAGGCGCGCCAGTTGACCTTCACGCCCATTTCGGTGTCGTAGGTGCCGTTGGCCTTGGCGTATTCGAAGGGCATCGGCCATTCCATGAAGTAGGCCACAGTGATCTCTTCGAGCGCCATCGCCGCCTGGCCGCCGGCCATGAATGCCAGCGCCGCCACGGTAGAAGTCAGCATCGTCTTACGCATTTAAGTCTCCCTGGTCTGCAAGGGTCGTCCATCGCCCCAGCTTATGGTTACTATGTTGCCGCTCCAGCTTGTGGCATATGACCAGATCGCGCAAGCAGGATAGCGCCAGATTTGGAGTTCACCCTGCGCAGGTGCCCAAGTCTGGACTGAAAGGAGGTCACCCACTGGACATACGGCAGCGACGGGTTTCATGATGTTTTCAGGCAAAGCCCGAATGCCGGCACTGCCGGCCCTTCGGGCGCGCGTTCCGGAAAGGCAAGGCACATGGACAGCACACGTTATTCGAACGACATCTCCGAAGTGGTCGAGGCCGACCGCGCCCATCTCTGGCATCACCTGATCCAGCACAAGCAGTTCGAGACCAACGACCCGCGCATCATCGTCGAGGGCAAGGGCATCCGGGTCTGGGACGCCAAGGGCAAGGAATTCCTCGACGCTGTCTCGGGCGGGGTCTGGACCGTGAACGTGGGCTATGGCCGCGAGACGATCGCCAAGGCGGTCTATGACCAGCTCATCAAGATGAACTATTTCGCCAATTCGGCGGGCTCGATCCCGGGGTCCATCTTCGCCAGGCAGCTGATCGAGAAGATGCCGGGCATGTCCCGCGTCTACTACACCAACTCCGGGTCCGAGGCCAACGAGAAGGCCTTCAAGATGATCCGCCAGATCGCGCACAAGCGTTACGGCGGCAAGAAGCACAAGATCCTCTTCCGCGACCGCGACTATCACGGCGGCACGCTTGCCACCATGTCGGCGGGCGGGCAGGACGAGCGTGTGATGCAGTACGGCCCGCTTGCGCCGGGCTTCGTCCGCGTGCCGCATTGCATGGAATACCGCCGCCAGGACGGCGCCCCGGTCGAGAATTACGGCGAATGGGCCGCGAACCAGATCGAGGAAGTGATCCTCCGCGAAGGCCCGGACACGGTGGGCGGCCTCTGCCTTGAGCCGGTGACGGCAGGCGGCGGCGTCATCACGCCCCCCGAGGGCTATTGGGAGCGGGTGCAGGAGATCTGCAAGAAGTACGATGTCCTTCTTCACATCGACGAGGTCGTCTGCGGCGTCGGCCGCACCGGCACCTGGTTCGGCTACCAGCACTACGGGATCAAGCCGGATTTCGTGACCATGGCCAAGGGCGTCGCCTCGGGTTACGCCGCCATCGCCTGCTGCGTCACCACCGAAGCCGTCTTCGAGATGTTCAAGGACGATGCCGCCGACCCGATGAACTACTTCCGCGACATCTCCACCTTCGGCGGCTGCACCGCAGGCCCGGCGGCGGCGATCGAGAACATGCGGATCATCGAGGATGAGGGCCTTCTCGCCAATACCGTGAAGATGGGCGACCGCGCCTTGGCGAACCTTCAGGCGCTGATGGAAAAGCACCGGGTCGTTGGCGACGTGCGCGGCAAGGGCCTTTTCCTTGGTGCCGAACTGGTCGTCGACCGCAAGACCAGGGAAGCGGTGGATGAAAAGCGGGTGCAGGCGGTTGTCGCCGACTGCATGGCACAGGGCGTCATCATCGGCGCCACCAACCGCTCGGTGCCGGGGCTGAACAACACGCTCTGCCTGTCGCCGGCGCTGATCGCGACGCCCGACGACATCGACGAGATCACCGGCGCCATCGACAAGGCGCTGACGCGGGTCTTTTCGTAAAGGGCCTCGCCCCGGACCAGGTCCGGGGCGACCCGCAGGGGGGGCGCCCCCGCAGGGTCATTCAGTGCAAAAGGGAAGGGGCGGGCAGGCTCTACTTCGCTGCGCGGCAGGATGCGGCGATGGCGCCGGTAGCCCCGGCGCAGCGAAGCCAGATGTCGAAGTACTGTCCCGACGACATCTGCTTGTAGTCGCGCAGCGCCTCCGCCCAGCCAGGCACATCGCGCATCAGTTCATACCAAGAGAACGTAGACGCATCGACGAAGTCGGTGCCCTTGTGGATCGCAAGGATATCGGGCTGCCCCTTGACGAGATCGTCGACATTCTCCTGCCGCGAACGGTCGAGAATTGCAGTCAGCTGGTCGCACCGCTCCTTGTCGACCGCGCAGTCGGTGTCGCGCAGACCGTTCAGCGCGCCGGGTATGAGCCAGGCATGAGGATAGCGGCTGGTCCAGCGGGTATGCAATGCCAGCGCAACCGGTGGCCCGGGCATGACCTGAGTCGAAAGGACCATGAGGCCATCCGGCTTCCACGTCGGATCAGTCTGGGCAAGCAAGGCATTCACATAGCCGTTCTGGTACGGGCCAAAGAGAGCGACGCGGAAAGCGGTCAGGGACAAGCCGATGCAGGCGGCCATCGCCAGGGGAGTGAAGTTCCGCGCATGGACGAGTACCCAGAAGGCGGTTATCGCGGCGAAAGCGGTAAAGGGAACAAGATGATAGGGGAACCCGTTCCACTGCAGGAGGTAGCTGCAAAGTCCGGCAAGCGTGGCGGCGGAGAGCACGCCGATCCCCTGCAGTTCCGGGCGGCAAACAAGCAGAAAAGCTGCAAAAGGCAGGAACGGAAGAGCCCGATAGGCGAGTACCCGGTATAGCACCTCATCGGAAAGCGCGATCGTACCGTAAACGCTGCGCGCGACCGGGATCACATCGCTGAAGTATTCCGGATGCATCGCATAGGCCGCTGCGACATAGGCGATGCCGACCATGAACATCGTCAAGTTGCCGAGCGACAGCACGGGGCGCGGTGAACGGGCCGACAGCACCTGCCAAATGGTGACCGAGAGTGGCAGCAACAGGAAGTATGGTTTGAGGCAGATGCCCACCGCCGCAACCGCCGCGAGCGCCACGGTGACAAGAGGTGGCAGCGGCTCCCGCCGCGGCAACTGCGCCAAGAGCCAAGGTGTCGCGAATATCACCAAAACATGCTCGCGCTGACCGACGTCGGGCAGCGCGGGAAGGAAGAGTGCGAGCGCCACTCCGAAAAGGAACACCAGGCGCCGTGGAGCCGGCAGATCGTCCTGCAACGATAGGATTGTCCAACTGGCCAACAGGCTGAAGAACATCCAAACGCAGATCATCACCGAAACTGCATTCTCATCGGCAATACCCGTCAGGTCGGCGAGGAGCAGCGCCGGCGCCGTGAGATAGAAGTTGAGCGGCGGGTTGACCTCGTAGATGTCGACATAGAGTCGCGCGCCGCCCAGCCATTCGCGTGTGGCGATCAGGTACCAGGCCACATCGTGGTTGACGGTGCGCCCCCAGAGAAAACCGAGAACCAGCGCGGAGAAAACTAGCGCCCCTGCAGCCGCGACCAGTGTCGCAGTTGGCCACGCTTTGTTGCGGGCCAGGCCAGAGACCTGCTCCTGCATCGCTGAAGAGGTTGTGTCGCTCACTGGTTACCCCCGCCGGTACGGTCCGGCCACATGGCCCGACCATTTGGGCAGGAATGAGGCCCGCCACGAAGTTTTCGTCAAGATGGCGCGCCAGCGCCCCGGGGCTTGACGGCGGAGCCGGTTTTGGATGCCATAGGTCCAGATGCCGCCGCGCGCATAGGGCCAGCAATGTCGATCCCCGCCGAAGCCTTCTTCCTGACCGCCGGGTTCAACGGCACCCTGCAGCAGGAAATCCAGCAGATGGTGGCCGAGGGCATCCTGCGCGGCCGCTTCCGTGCGGGCGAGAAGATGCCGTCGAGCCGGGGCCTTGCCCGCCATCTCGGCGTCAGCCGGATCACCGTGACGCTGGCCTATACCGAGCTGGTCTCGGGCGACTATCTCACCTCGCGCGGGCGGTCGGGCTATTTCATCTCCGACACCGCGCCGCGCCCGCCGGAGTTCAAGCCGGTCGACGCGCCGCGCCGCGAGGGGGTCGACTGGGCGGCGCTGATCGGCGGGCGTTTCACCCGCCATGCATTGCCAGCAAAGCCCGAGGATTGGCGGAGCTACCCGTTTCCCTTCATTTACGGGCAGGCGGATGCAGCACTTTTCGACCATCAGAACTGGCGGCAATGCGCGCTCCGCGCCCTCGGGCGTCGCGATTTCGAGGTTCTGACCGACGACTTTTACGAACGCGACGACCCGATGCTGGTCGAATACATCGTGCGCAACATCCTGCCCCGGCGCGGCATCGCTGCCCGGCCCGAGGAGGTGCTTCTGACCATGGGGGCGCAGAACGCGCTCTGGATCGCGGCAGAGGTGCTGACCGGGCAGGGCACGCGGGTGGCGGTGGAGAACCCCTGCTATCCGGGGCTCCGCGCCATCCTCGGCCAGTTGGGCGCCACGATCCTGCCGGTCAACGTGGATGAGGAAGGCCTGCCGCCCGAAGCCGTGCCGGAGGGCGTCCGCGCGGTATTCACGACCGCGAGCCATCATTGCCCGACCAATGCCACCATGCCGATCAAGCGGCGGGCGGCCCTTCTGGAACGGGCGGTGGCGGAGGATTTCCTCATCATCGAGGACGACTACGAATTCGAGATGTCGTTCCTGAAGCCCGCCGCCCCGGCGCTGAAATCGCTCGACCGCGAAGGGCGGGTGATCTACGCGGGCTCCTTCTCGAAGTCGCTCTTTCCGGGGCTGAGGCTCGGCTATCTCGTCGCCTCGCAGGGCTTCATCCGCGAGGCGCGGGCGCTTCGGGCCGCGATGCTGCGCCACCCGCCCGGCCATATCCAGCGCACGGTCGCCTATTTCCTGTCGCTCGGCCATTACGACGCGCTCATCAACCGGCTCAATCAGGCCTACAAGCGCCGCCGCACGGTGATGGATGAGGCCATCGCGCAGGAGGGGCTTGAGATAGCCGGGCGCGGCGCCTTCGGCGGGTCAAGCTTCTGGATGCGGGGGCCGGAGGCGGTGGATACCGACCGGCTGGCACAGGATCTTCGCGCCAAGGGCGTGCTGATCGAGCCGGGGCGGCTCTTCTTCGATCCGCCGACGGCGCCGGGCAACTACTACCGTCTCGCCTATTCCTCGATCGCGCAAACACGCATTCCCGAAGGCATTGCGCTCATCGCCGGGGCCTTGCGCGCGTCTGGACATAAGAGGCCGTGAGGACTGGCCCTATTGGGCCAATGCCTGCGCGCCGTAGAAGAAAAGCGAAACTGCGACAGCGAAGGAGACCGGCAATGAAGATGACCACGGAAGAGGCATTCGTGAAGGTGCTGCAGCGCCACGGAATCGAACATGCCTTCGGGATCATCGGCTCGGCCTTCATGCCGATCTCGGACATCTTCCCGAAAGCCGGCATCCAGTTCTGGGACTGCGCCCATGAAGGGTCCGGCGGGATGATGGCCGACGGCTTCACCCGCGCCTCCGGCAAGATGTCGATGATGATCGCCCAGAACGGGCCGGGCATCACCAACTTCGTGACCGCCGTGAAGACCGCCTACTGGAACCATACGCCCTTGCTTTTGGTGACGCCGCAGGCCGCGAACAAGACCATCGGGCAGGGCGGCTTTCAGGAAGTCGAGCAGATGGCGCTCTTCAAGGACATGGTCTGCTATCAGGAAGAGGTGCGCGATCCTGCCCGCGTGGCCGAAGTGCTGAACCGCGTGATCCTTCAGGCCAAGCGCCAGTCGGCGCCGGCGCAGATCAACTTCCCCCGCGATTACTTCACGCAAGTCATCGACATCGACATGCCCGCCATGGTCGAGTTCGAGCGGCCTTCGGGCGGGGATGAGGCGATTGCCGAAGCGGCGAAGCTTCTGAGCGAGGCGAAATTCCCGGTGATCCTGAACGGCGCCGGCGTCGTCATCGGCGGCGCGATCCCGGCCTCGATGGCGCTGGCCGAACGGCTCGATGCGCCGGTCTGCGTCGGCTACCAGCACAACGACGCCTTCCCCGGCTCGCATCCTCTCTTTGCCGGCCCTCTGGGCTACAACGGCTCGAAGGCCGGGATGGAGCTGATCCAGAAGGCCGATGTTGTGCTGGCGCTCGGCTCCCGCCTCAACCCCTTCTCGACGCTACCGGGCTATGGGCTCGATTACTGGCCGAAAGAGGCGAAAATCATCCAGGTCGACATCAACCCGAACCGCATCGGCCTGACGAAGAAGGTCGCCGTCGGGATCGTCGGCGATGCGAAGAAGGTGGCGGAAGGCATCCTTTCGCGACTTGCCGACACGGCCGGAGATGCTGGAAGAGCGGACCGCAAGGCGCTGATCGCCAAGACGAAATCGGCCTGGGCGCAGGAACTGACCTCGATGGACCACGAGGCGGACGATCCCGGCACCACCTGGAACCAGCGCGCCCGGAAAGCCAAGCCCGAGTGGATGAGCCCGCGGATGGCCTGGCGCGCGATCCAGTCAGCTCTGCCGAAAGAGGCGATCATTTCGTCGGACATCGGCAACAACTGCGCCATCGGCAATGCCTATCCCTCGTTCGAGGCGGGGCGGAAGTACCTGGCACCCGGCCTTTTCGGCCCCTGCGGCTATGGATTGCCGTCCATCGTCGGCGCCAAGATCGGCTGCCCGGATGTGCCGGTCGTCGGCTTTTCCGGCGACGGCGCCTTCGGCATCGCGGTGACGGAACTGACCGCCATCGGCCGCAAGGAATGGCCGGCCATCACCATGGTCGTCTTCCGCAACTACCAGTGGGGCGCGGAAAAGCGGAACTCGACGCTCTGGTATGACGACAACTTCGTCGGGACCGAACTGGACACGGATGTGAGCTATGCCGGCATCGCCAAGGCCTGCGGCTTGCAGGGCGTGCAGGCCAAGACGATGGACGAATTGCGTGACGCGCTGGCCAAGGCCATCGACGACCAGATGAAGCATGGCAAGACGACGCTGATCGAGGCCATGATCAACCAGGAACTGGGCGAGCCCTTCCGCCGTGACGCGATGAAGAAGCCGGTCGCGGTGGCGGGGATCGACCCTGCCGACATGCGGCCGCAAAAAGGGGCGTGATGGCGCTGGACCTGTCGCTGGCGGCGACGGTCTGGATGGCGGTCGCCATTCTGGTGGCCGCCTTCATCCGGGGCTATTCCGGCTTTGGCTATTCCGCCATCGTCATCGCGGCGGCGGGTGTGGTCACGAACCCGCTGCATTTCGTCGCCACCGTGGTGATCCTCGAATCCGCGATGAGCCTTCAGGCCATGCGCGGCATCGGCCCGAGCATCGACTGGAGCCGCGTCTGGCTGATGCTCGCCGGGGCGGCCGTCGGGCTGCCGCTTGGGCTTTGGGCGCTGACCGGCGTCAGCGAGACGACGGCGCGGGCGCTGATCTCGGGCTACATTCTCCTCATGTGCGGCGTGTTGCTCGCCGGATGGCGGCTCGGCCGCGAGGTCCGGGGCGGCGGCAATCTGGCTGTAGGATTGGTCTCGGGCGTGGCCAATGCGCCCGGCATGGGCGGCTTGCCGGTCGCGGCCTTCTTTGCCGCGCAGCCGATGGCGGCGGCGACCTTCCGCGCCACGCTCATCGCCTATTTCCCGCTCCTCGACCTCTATGCCGCGCCGCTTTACTGGTGGCATGGGCTCATCGGCTGGCACACGCTCTGGATTGCGCTCGCCGCCTTGCCGCTGACCTTCCTCGGCAACTGGCTCGGCAGCCGGCATTTCCTGAAGACCGACCCCGGCGACTTCCGCCGCTTCGCCATCCTGCTTCTGGCGGGGCTTGCGAGCTTGGGGCTTGTCAGGGCGGTTCTGGGATGAGTGAGATGGGCGAAACGAGTGGAGCCTCATGAGATGCGCGAGCCCTTTCCCTTCTTGACCGCCGCCCAGCCGGTCGCGCCGCCCGGCCTTCTGGCCCGCGCGAAAACCTTCCCGCCGCCGCGCGTGGCGCTGGTCAACGCCGGGGCCGCCTTTCCGCTGCAAGGCATGCGCGAGGCGGCGGATGCTGGCCTTGCCCGGCCGATCCTGATCGGCGACCGCGCCAAGATCGAGGCTGTCGCTGCCGAGATCGGCTGGGACATCTCAGGCGTTCCCCTGATCCACGCCCCGCGCGAAACCGCCGGACCCGAGGCCGCGCGGCTGGCGCGAGACGGCGAGGCCGATGCGATCATGAAGGGGCAGATCCATTCGACGAGCTTTCTCAAGGCGCTGCTGCCGTCCGCGGTCGGGCTTCGCGACCGGGAAACACGCTGCGGCCATGTCTTTCACATCACGGTTCCCGGCCACGAAAGGCCACTTCTTCTGACCGATGGCGCGCTGAATGTGGAGCCATCCGTCGAGATCCGGCAGGCCTGCCTGACCCATGCCGTGCGGCTTGCAGCGCTCCTTGGGCTTGAGCGGCCCAAGGTCGGTCTCCTCGCCCCGTCCGAGGATGTGACCGCCTCGATCCCCAATACCGGCGAGGCCGCCGCTATTGCCGCCTGGGCCAAGACCGCGCTGCCCGAAGCGCTGGTCGAAGGACCGATGGCGCTCGACCTGATCTTTTCGCGTGCCGCTGCCGAGGTGAAGGGCTTTGCCTCGGACGTTGCCGGGGATGCCGATATCATGCTGGTTCCGAACGTCACCACCGGGAATGCCGTCTTCAAGCTGATAGTCCTTGGCATGGCGGCCTGTGCCGGCGGGCTGGTGATGGGGGCGAAGGTGCCGCTTCTCCTCACCTCCCGCTCGCAGGACGCCGCCGCGCGGCTGGCTTCGGTTGCCCTCGGCGCCATCGTCGCGGGGGCGCGATGATCTTCGTCGTTAACGCAGGCTCCTCCTCGATCAAGGTGGCACTCTTTGGGGCCGGCGATGTGCCGGTTCTCACCGGCATGGTCAGCGAGATCGGCGGCGCCTCTCGCCTGACCGTGGGCGAGGTGACGCGGGAGGCAGAGGCCGCGACGCACGAGGCGGCGCTGGCGCTTCTCCTCGACGGCTTCGCTGGAGCAGGTCATCCGCTGTCGAGGTTCGAGGCGGCTGGCCACCGGGTCGTGCATGGCGGCGCCGCGCTGACCGCGCCGGTTCGGGTGGACGGCGAAGTGCTGGCCGCGATCGAGGCGGCGGCTCCGCTCGCCCCCCTCCACAACCCCCACAACCTTTCCGCCATCCACGCGCTGATGCGGCTCGCGCCGGATCTGCCGCAGGTCGCCTGCTTCGACACAGCCTTCCATGCCACCAGTCCCGAAGTCGCCTGGCGCTACGCCTTGCCGCCCGCCGAGGCGGCGCGGGGGCTGCGCCGCTTCGGCTTCCACGGGATTTCCTATGAAAGCATGACGCTCCGCCTGCCGGAGATGTTGGGGTATCTGCCGCCCCGCGTTCTTGCCCTTCACCTCGGCAACGGTGCCTCCCTCTCTGCCATCAAGGATGGCCGCTCGGTCGCCACGACGATGGGCTATTCGCCACTCGACGGGCTGACCATGGGTACGCGGACCGGCGCCATCGACGGCAACGCCGTGCTGAGGCTGGCCGAGATCCACGGCATCGACGGTGCCGCGCGTATCCTCAACCGCGAAAGCGGGCTTCTTGGCCTCGGCGGGCATTCCGACATGCGGGCGCTCCGCGCAGCAGGAACGCCCGAGGCCCGCTTTGCCATCGACCATTTCGCCTATTGGGCCATCCGCCATTCCGGCTCGATGATCGCCGCGATGGGCGGGCTCGACTGCGTCGCCTTCACCGGCGGCATCGGCGAGAACGACCGGTCGATGCGGGCGGCGATCTGCGATGGCCTTGGCTACATGGGCGTCACGGTCGATCCCGCCGCGAACGAAGCCAACGCGGCCCGGATCGACAGGGGCGGCCCCGCCGTCGTGATCGTCCCTGCCGCAGAAGAGGCGCATATCGCGCGGGCGACGGCGGCGATCATCGGTACCGGGACATAGGTCTTGCAATGAGCGTCAAAGGCGGAGAACGTTCCGCGAAACGGGCAGGGTAGGGAACGGATGGGCTATCAACAGCCGGAACTGGACACGTCGCCGAAGGTCTCGGACGAGGTGCGCAAGACCACCTGCTACATGTGCGCCTGCCGCTGCGGGATCAATGTCCACCTGACGTCGGGCAAGGTCAGTTACATCGAAGGCAACCGCGACCACCCGATCAACAAGGGCGTCCTCTGCGCCAAGGGGGCGTCGGGCATCATGCAGGTCACGGCCCCGTCACGCCTTCGCGCGCCCTTGCGGCGCGTCGGGCCGCGCGGGTCGGGGGCGTTCGAGGAAATCTCATGGGATGAGGCGCTGGGCCTTGCCGTGCGCTGGCTCGCGCCCTTGCGCGCCAAGGCGCCGGAAAAGCTCGCCTTCTTCACTGGGCGCGACCAGAGCCAGAGCTTCACCAGCTACTGGGCGCAGGCCTTCGGGACGCCCAACTACGCGGCGCATGGCGGCTTTTGTTCGGTCAATATGGCGGCGGCGGGCATCTACACGATGGGCGGCGCCTTCTGGGAATTCGGCCAGCCCGACTGGGACAGGACCAAGCTCTTCATCCTATTCGGCGTGGCCGAAGACCACGACAGCAACCCGATCAAGATCGGCCTCGGCAAGCTGAAGGCGCGGGGTGCGCGCGTCATCGGCGTGAACCCGGTCCGCTCCGGCTACAATGCCGTGGCCGATGACTGGTACGGCATCACGCCAGGCACCGACGGCCTTCTGATCCTGTCGCTGATCCATGAGCTTCTGAAAGCCGGCAAGATCGACCTCGATTACCTCGCGCGCTGGACCAACGCGCCCTGCCTGATCGAAGAGGCGGAGGGCGAGGAAAAGGGGCTGATGCTGCGCGACATACTCGGCAAGCCGCTGGTCGTCGACAGGCTGAGCGGCAACCTCGTGCCCTTCGACACGCCCGGCATCAGGCCTGACATCGCCGCGGTCAGGAACGGCAACCGGACGGTGTTCCAGCACATGGCGGAACGCTACCTCGCGCCCGACTACGCGCCCGAGGCGGTGGCCGAACGCTGCGGCATCGACGCCGGCCGCATCCGCGCGCTTGCCGCCGAGATCGCCCATGCGGCCTTCGACGAACCCGTGGTGCTCGACCGGCCCTGGACCGATTTCCGCGGCGAGCGGCATGAGCGGATGATCGGCCGCCCTGTCACCTTCCACGCCATGCGCGGAATATCGGCGCATTCGAACGGCTTTCAGACGGCCCGCGCGCTCCATGTCCTGCAGATCCTGCTTGGCAGCGTCGAGACGCCGGGCGGCTTCCGTTTCAAGCCGCCCTATCCGAAGCCCGCCTTCGCCCATCCGACCCCGCATTCCTACTTCATGCCCGGCCGCCCGCTTGACGGCCCCCACCTCGGCTTCCCGCATGGGCCCGAGCATCTGGCGCTGAAGCTTGACGACCAGACGCCAGCGCGGATCGACAAGGGCTTCACCTGGGAAAACCCGCTGTCGGCGCATGGCCTCATGCATATGGTCATCCCGAATGCCCATGCCGGCGATCCCTACAGGATCGACACGCTGATGCTCTACATGGCGAACATGTCGTGGAACTCCTCCATGAACACCGCTGCCGTGATGGCGATGCTGACCGACAAGGACGAGGACGGCGAATACAAGATCCCGCGCATCATCTATTCGGACGCCTATGCGTCAGAGATGGTGGCCTATGCCGACCTGATCCTGCCCGACACCACCTATCTGGAACGGCACGACTGCATCAGCCTTCTGGATCGCCCGATCTGCGAGGCGGATCATGCTGCCGACGCGATCCGCTGGCCGGTGACGGAGCCTGACCGCGATGTGCGCGGCTTCCAGTCGGTGCTGGTGGACCTTGCCGGGCGGCTTGGCCTGCCGCCCTTCGTCACCAAGGAGGGCAAGCCCAGGTACCGCGACTATGCCGATTACATCGTCAACCACGAACGGCGCCCCGGCGTCGGCCCGCTGATGGGCTTTCGCGGTGACGGTACGGCAGTCGGGCGCGGTGCGCCGAACCCCGCGCAGATCGAGCGCTATATCGAGAACGGCGGCTTCTTTCAGGCCGAGGTGCCGGAAGGGGCGGCCTTCTTCAAACCCTGGAACGCCGCCTATCAGGACTGGGCCGTTGCCATGGGGTTCTACGACCAGCCGCAGCCCTATATCTTCCAGCTTTACGCCGAGCCGATGCGCCGCTTCCAGCTTGCCGCCGAGGGCTATCACGAACGCCAGCCGCCGGACCGCCTCCGCGACCGCATCAAGGCGACGATGGACCCGCTGCCGATCTGGTATCCGCCCTTCGGCGATGAGGTTGGCGCGGAGTATCCGCTCCACGCGCTGACGCAGCGGCCGATGGCGATGTATCATTCCTGGGGCTCGCAGAACGCCTGGCTGAGGCAGATCCACGGGATGAACCCGCTTTATGTTCCGACGAAGGTCTGGGAGGCGCATGGCTTTGCCGAGGACGACTGGGCGCGCGTGACCTCGCCCAATGGCGAGATCACGGTGCCGGTCGCGCATATGGCGGCTCTCAATGAAAACACGGTCTGGACCTGGAACGCCATCGGCAAGCGCAAGGGGACATGGGCGCTTTCGCCGGATGCGCCGGAAGCGACGGAGGGGTTTCTTCTCAACCACCTCATCAGTGAATTGCTGCCGGAAAAGGGCGACGGACAGCGCTGGCTCAACTCCGATCCGATCACCGGGCAGGCGGCGTGGTTCGACCTCCGCGTCAGGATCGAGAAGGTAGAGGCGCAAGCAGAGGCGCAGCCCGCCTTCGGGCCGATACCGTCGCCGGTGCCGCCTGCGAAAAGGAACCGGCCATGACCGCGCTGCCGCCGCCTTCGGCGAAGAAACTCGGGCTGGTGATCGACCTTGACACCTGCGTCGGCTGCCATGCCTGCGTCACCGCCTGCAAGGGCTGGAACGATCAGGGCTATGGCGCGCCGTTGTCGGACATGGAGGCTTACGGATCAGCGCCTTGCGGGACGTTCCTCAACCGGGTTCACAGCTATGAGGTGCAACCCGAGGACGCGGCTCCACAAATCATAAACTTCCCGCGATCCTGCCTCCACTGCGACAACGCCCCTTGCGTCACCGTCTGCCCGACCGGCGCGAGCTACAAGCGCGCCGAGGACGGGATCGTCCTTGTCAACGAAAGCGCCTGCATCGGCTGCGGCCTTTGCGCCTGGGCCTGCCCCTATGGCGCGCGGGAGCTGGATGCCGAAGCGGGGGTGATGAAGAAGTGCACCCTCTGCGTCGACCGCATCTATAACGATAACCTGCCGGAAGAAGACCGGGTGCCGGCCTGCGTCCGGACCTGCCCGACCGGGGCGCGGCATTTCGGCGACCTCGGCGACCCCGACAGCGCCGTCAGCCGCCTTGTCGCCGAACGCGGCGGCTATGACCTGATGCCCGAGATGGAGACGAAGCCGGTGAACAAGTACCTGCCGCCGAGGAAGAAGGGCGCGGTGGAAGCCTCGCCATTGGCGCCGCTTCTCGACGTGCAGGCGACCGGCTTTGCCGGGTGGCTCGACCGGCTGCTGGAGAAGTTCTGATGCATCCGGCCCCTTCCGTCGTCCTCTTCACCGTCCTCTCCGGCATGGGCTTTGGCCTTCTGGCGCTCCTCGGCCTGGGCGCGGCCCAACCTCACGGTCTTGCCGCATTCCTCCACTGGGGGCTTGGCTACGGGCTGGCGGTCGGCGGCCTGATGGCCTCGACCTTCCACCTTGGCAATCCGCAGCGCGCGCTCCGCGCCTTCACCCAGTGGCGGACAAGCTGGCTGAGCCGCGAAGGCTGGGCTGCGGTCCTGACGCTTCTGATGCTGGCGCCGGTTGCGCTGGCCGCGATCCTCGGTGCCGTCCTGCCGCCGTTCTTCGGTGCAACAGGGGCCGTGATGGCGCTGCTGACGGTCTATTGCACCGCGATGATCTACGCCCAGCTGAGGACCGTGCCGCGCTGGAACCACTGGATCACGCCGGTCCTGTTCCTGCTCTTCGCCCTGACCGGGGGCGCGATCCTGACCGGGCGGAGCGGCTTTGGCGTGATCATGGCTATCCTCCTCGGGGTGGCACTCTACTGGTCCTTCCGGCGCGGAGACGGTGCTTTCGCAGCGAAGGGCGCGACCATCGGTACGGCTACCGGCCTTGGCGCGCTGGGTGAGGTGCGGCAGTTCGCGCCGCCCCATACCGGGGGCAATTACCTGATGAAGGAGATGATCTACCACGTCGGGCGCAAGCACGTCAGCCGCCTGCGGATCGTCGCCATACTCTGCGCGAGCCTTTTGCCCGCCGCGATCCTCCTCTTCGTGCCGCCGCTGCCCTGGGTTCTGGCCGTGGCGGCGGCGATCCACCTTGTCGGCGCCTTCGCCGCCCGCTGGTTGTTCTTTGCCGAGGCGGAACATGTGGTCGGCCTCTATTACGATGCACGCTAAGGCGCCCGTTTTCGATTTCTGAAATTCGCGCTTCGGACTTTGGGGGAATCCTGAAGCACCGCTTGCCGTGATGGCGACGAGCCGGGCATGACAGGCAAGGCCGTTGCGACCGGATGCCGCTCTGTGATGATCGAGGATCATTTTGCCTGCGTATTTGCGCGGGCCTCACCCCCGCCCGGTCGTCCAAAGCGACCGGGCCGCGCCCGACCCGCCCCATGGGCGGGCGCGATGGCGCCCCCCCTCGGGTCAGGCGCGGCCCTTCGTTTCGAACGGAGCAGCCTGCGGAGAATCGACGGTCTATCCCGCCGGGATCACCGCAAAGGAATCCCCAAGCCAGGGCGCCACGTCGCGGGCCGGCAGGATCAGGCGGTTGCGCATGATCTGGCGCAGCATGTTGGCGATGTCGCCGGCGATGGGCATGGTCCCGTCGGCGGGGGCGAAAAGCGAGATGGTACGCGACATGGCGGCAAGCGGCAGCGGGTAGAGCGCCACCTTGGCAAGGAAGACCCGCGCCCGGATCAGGGCCAGGGGCGTGGTGATGGAAAACCCAAGCCCCGCCGCCACCAGCGCCATGATCGACTGGTTGCTGTCGATCTCGAACCGGTCAGGAAGCGCGATGCGGTGCCGTGCCAGATGCGCCTCGATCTGCCGGCCCATCAGTTGTGCGCGGTCGTAGCGCAGGAAGGGCAGCGCCGAAAGTGCCTCCATCTCGCGGCCCTTCGGCACGGCAAAGTCGCGCGGCACGGCGAGCACGAAGGGATCGCGGAGAAGGGGGTGCTCCACCGCGCCCTCGACGGCATCCTGCGGGGCGGCGGCGATGACGATGTCCAGTTCCCGCGCCGTCAGCATCGCGGTGATCTTGTGGCTTGGCCCGGTCGTCAGGCTGAACTGGCAGTCCTTGAGGTTCTGACCAAGGGTGATCACGAGATCGGGCGTGATCTCGGCGTCGAAATCGTCGATGACGCCGAGCCTCAGATGGCCGATGCGGGCTATGTCGAGGACGGCAAGTTCCGCCTGCGCCTGACGAAGCTGGCTCATCGCGTCACGCGACCGTTTCAGGACCAGCCGCCCGGCGACCGTGAGCGTCAGCGGGCGGTGGGCGCGGTCGAAAAGTGCGGCGCCAAGTGCGGTTTCAAGATTGCTGATCTGCTGGGAGGCGGCGGGCAGGCTGAGGCCCAGCCGCCGCGCGCCATCGGCCAGCGTCCCGGCCTGCGCCACGGCGTCGAAAAGCTCAAGCGCGCGCAGGCTGACGCCCTTGGGGAAGGCTGGCATCGGGGTCTCCGGGCCGGTGGCGGATTTCAAAAAGGTGAACTCTGCCGGGTCTCGGGTCAAGCCCCGGCGCAAGGGAATGCGGGAAGGGCATGACGGATGGGCGCTGAATTCATCAAGCGGGCGAAAGATGAGGCAGAAGTGGCGGAGGCAGAGCTTCGCGCGCGGGTCGCCGCAATGCTGGCGCACCTGAGACGCGAAGGCGACGAAGCGGCGCTGGCCTTCGCGCGGGAGTTCGACGCCTGGACCGGCCCTGTCGTCGTTCCATCCGATGAGATCGCGGCGGCGGGCGATGACCTGCCGGATCAGCTCAAGGACGACATCCGCTATGCCCATGAAAACATCGCCGCCTTCGCCCGTGCCCAACGGGCGAGCATGAGCGAGACCGAGGTGGAACTGCGCCCCGGCCTTCGCGTCGGCCAGCGGCTCATTCCGGTCGCGGCGGTCGGGGCCTATGTGCCGGGCGGGCGCTATTGTCACATTGCTTCCGCGCTGATGACGGTGACGACGGCGCGCGAGGCGGGTGTCGGTCATGTCGCCGCTGCAACGCCGCCGCGCCGGGGTGGCGTGCCGGCTGCGGTTCTTTACGCGCTGAACGTGGCGGGCGCGGACCGTATCCTTGCCCTCGGCGGGGTGCAGGGCATTGCCGCGCTGAGCTTCGGCCTTTTCGGCCTGCCGCGCGCCGACATGATCGTCGGGCCGGGGAACGCCTATGTGGCCGAAGCCAAGCGCCAGTTGTTCGGCGAGGTCGGCATCGACATGGTCGCGGGGCCGACCGATTGCCTTGTCATCGCCGATGCCACGGCTGACCCGGAGCTTGTGGCTGCGGACCTCGTGGGGCAGGCCGAGCACGGGCCGACCTCGCCGGTCTGGCTCGTCACCGATAGCCGCGACCTTGCGGCGCGGGTGGGCGCGTTGGTGCCGCGCCTGATCGCCTGCCTGCCCGAGGTCAACCGCGACGCCGCCGAGGCGGCATGGGGCGCGCGGGGCGAGATCATCCTGTGCAGCGACCGCGAGGCGATGGCGGCAGAAGCCGACCGGATCGCGCCCGAGCATCTGCATGTGCAGGCCGCCGATCTTGACTGGTGGCGTAGGCGGCTCCGGTCCTACGGCGCGCTCTTCCTCGGGGCCGAGGCGACGGTGGCTTTCGGCGACAAGGCCTCGGGCACCAACCATGTGCTGCCGACCTCGGGCGCTGCGCGTTATACCGGCGGGCTCTCGGTCCTGAAGTTCCTGAAGGCGGTGACATGGCAGGAGGTCTCGCCCGAGGCTTTGCGCGACCTTGCCGCCGTGACTGCGCGGATTTCGCGCTACGAGGGGATGGAAGGCCACGCCAGAAGTGCGGATATTCGGCTGGAGAAGTTCTTTCCGGACGAGACGTTCCGGCTGAGGTGATGCGATGCGGCTGGTGGGGATATTGGGCGGCATGGGGCCTGAGGCGACCGTGCTTCTGATGCGGAAGGTGATCGCCCTTCGCGCCGGAGGCGACGACGCGGATCATGTGCCCTTGCTCGTCCACCAGAACCCGCAGGTGCCAAGCCGCATCGCCGCGCTGATCGAGGGCACCGGCGAAAGCCCCGCGCAGGTGCTGGCCGAGATGGCGCGGGTGCTTGAGGCGGGCGGGGCCGAGGCGCTCGCCATGCCTTGCAACACCGCCCATGCCTATGGCGATGCGGTCCGGGCGGCGGCCCAAATCCCGTTCCTCGACATGATCGCGCTCAGCACGGCGGCACTGGCGGCGAAAGGCCGGCGGATCGGCATGCTTGCCTCGCCCGCCGTCCACCGGGCGCGGGTTTTCCATGCGGCCTTCGCCAAGGCCGGGCTAGTGATGGTCCTGCCCGATGAAGCGCCGCTCCTCGACCTCATCCGTACGGTCAAGTCGGGGCGGACGGGGGCCGCCGAAGGCGCGGCGCTGACCCGGCTGGCGGAGGGGCTGAGGGCGCAAGGTGCTGACCATATCGCCGTGGCCTGTACCGAACTGTCGCTCCTCACCCCGCATCTGCCCCAGGGTCTCCCATGGACCGATACGCTCGACTGCCTCGCCGGGGCCATCGTCCAATTCTCGCTGACCGGCGATCTTCACGCTGCAAGCGATTGATCTTTGAAGGCTTTGCCCGGAAGGTTGGCGCCGACTCGGGGGAGTCCCCCTGAAAACCACCGGAGGAGCCATGACCCTGAAAGCGCTGGTCGTCGAGAAGGATGCCGAGGGCAAGACCCATGCCTCCGTCCAGGTGATCGAGGAAAGCCGCCTGCCGGAGGGTGAGGTGACGGTGGCGGTCGAGTATTCCACCGTGAACTACAAGGACGGGCTATGCATCGGGCCGGGGGCGGGGCTGGTCCGCGCCTATCCGCATGTGCCGGGGATCGACTTCGCCGGCACTGTTGAGGCCTCCACCGACCCGCGCTACAAGCCCGGCGACAAGGTCGTCCTGACCGGCTGGCGCGTAGGTGAGGCGCATTGGGGCGGCTATGCCCAGAAGGCGCGTGTCAGGGCCGACTGGCTGGTGCCCTTGCCGAAGGGCTTGAACACGCGGGCCGCGATGGCGGTCGGCACCGCCGGGCTGACGGCGATGCTCGCGGTTATGGCGCTAGAGGATCACGGGCTGAAGCCGGGGCAGGGGCCGGTTCTGGTGACGGGGGCCGCCGGCGGCGTCGGATCGGTCGCCGTGGCGATTCTCGCCGGGCTTGGCCATGAGGTGGCCGGTGTCACCGGGCGGCCGGAACAGGCCGACTACCTGAAAAGCCTCGGGGCCACCCAGATCGTGCCGCGCGAGGACTTTGCCGAGGTCACGAAGAAGCCGCTCGAAAGCGAAGTCTGGGCCGGCTGCGTCGATGCGGTCGCTGGCGTGATGCTCGGCCGGGTGCTGAAGCAGATGAAATACGGCGGCTCCGTCGCCGCCATCGGCCTTGCCGGAGGCGCCGCGATCGAAGGGGCGCTCATCACGCCCTTCATCCTCCGCGGCGTCAACCTTCTTGGCATCGACAGCGTGATGCAGCCCTATGCCAACCGGGTCCGCTCCTGGGAGAGGATCGCCCGCGACCTGCCGATGGCAAAGCTTGAGACGATGGTCGAGATGGCGACGCTGGCCGACCTGCCGCGCCTTGGGGCCGAGATCCTGCAAGGGCAGGTCCGGGGCCGCGTCGTCGTCGATTTGAACGCTTGATCAGGTGCGATGCTGCTGCCATGGCCGTGTCATGCGCGCGATGCTAGACTTGGCTGGGCAAAGGCGTTATGAGCGGGCCTGTTAGCGCTAACGCGAGCAGAAGCGAGGTACAGATGGTTTCGCGCGTGATCCCGGTCAAGACATTCGACCTCGTCATTTTCGGCGGCACCGGCGACCTTGCCCGCCGCAAGATCCTGCCGGGCCTGTATCGCCGCTATATCGCCGGCCAGATCCCCGAAGGTTCGCGCATCATCGGTGCTGCGCGGGCGGACCTGAACGATGAAGGCTTCCGTGCGCTGGCGACGCAGGCCATCGAGGAGTTCATCCCGGCGAAGGCGCGCGATGCCGCAACCGTCGCCCGCTTTGTCGAGCACATGCACTATGTCAGCGTCGATGCGACGGGCACCGGCGGCTGGAAGGAGCTTGCCAAGCTCGTCCGCAAGGATGTCGTGCAGGCCTTCTACTTCTCGGTCGCGCCCGCACTTTTCGGTGCGCTGGCCGAGCGGCTCCACAGCAACAAGATCGCCAATGAGCAATCGCGAATCGTCGTTGAAAAGCCCTTTGGCCGCGATCTCGAAAGCGCCCAGGCGCTGAACGCCACGCTGGCCGAGCATTTCGACGAAAGCCAGATCTACCGGATCGACCATTACCTCGGCAAGGAAACCGTCCAGAACCTGATGGCGGTCCGTTTCGCCAATATCCTGTTCGAACCCTTGTGGAACGGCCGCCATGTCGATCACGTCCAGATCACCGTGGCCGAAATCGTCGGTGTCGGCGGGCGCGGCGCCTATTACGACAAGTCGGGCGCCATGCGGGACATGGTGCAGAACCACATGATGCAGCTTCTCTGCCTGATCGCGATGGAAGCGCCCTACAAGTTCGACCCCGACGCGGTCAGGGACGAAAAGCTGAAGGTCATCCGGGCGCTTGAGCCGGTGAAGCCGGAAGAGATCGTGCGCGGCCAGTACCGTGCCAATCGCGACGGCAAGTCCTATGTCGAGGATTCGGAAAACCCTGCCTCGCTGACCGAAAGCTACATCGCGATGAAGGTCCATGTCGCCAACTGGCGCTGGGCCGGGACGCCTTTCTACCTGCGCACCGGCAAGAAGCTCAGGGCCCGCACCTCGGAAATCGCGGTGGTGTTCAAGGAGGTGCCGCATTCGATCTTCGGCGACAGCGAAGCCTGGCATGAGAACGTGCTGGCGATCCGGCTGCAACCGAACGAGGGCATGACCCTGTCGGTCATGATCAAGGAGCCGGGGCCGGGGGGCATGCGCCTGACCGAAGTGCCGCTCGACATGTCCTTTGCCGATGCCTTGGGTGATTCTGGGGCCGACATCCCGGATGCCTATGAACGGCTCATCATGGATGTGATCCGCGGCAACCAGACGCTTTTCATGCGCGGCGACGAGGTGGAGGCAGCCTGGGCCTGGACCGACCCGATCATCGACGGGTGGGAGGCGCGGGGCGACCGGCCGAAACCCTATGATCCCGGTTCGTCGGGGCCGGAGGATGCGCTTATGCTTCTCCACCGCGACGGCCGGAGGTGGCGGGAGCTGAAGGAATGAACCTCGTCGAATATCCCGATGCCGAGTTGATGATGTTCACGCTTGCCGACAAGCTGGCAAGCGACCTGGCCACGCAGCTTCGGGCAAACAAGGCGGCGAGCCTTTGTGTGCCGGGTGGCACTACGCCGGGGCCGGTCTTCGATGTGCTGTCCGGCGTCGGGCTCGACTGGGACCGGGTGACGGTGTTCCTGAACGATGAACGCTGGGTGCCGGAGACGAACCCCCGCTCCAACGGGCGTCTCCTGCGCCAGCGGCTTCTGACCGGGAAGGCGGCGGAAGCGACCTTCCTGCCGCTTTACGCCGACACGCCCGAACCCGAAGCCTCGGTCGAGGCGCTGGCGGCGGCGATTGCGCCGCATCTGCCAATTTCGGTCCTCCTCCTCGGCATGGGCGCGGACATGCACACCGCCTCGCTCTTTCCCGGCGCCGACCGGCTGGCCGAGGCGCTGGCGCCTGATGCCCCTGTCCTGATGCCGATGCGGGCGGAGGGCGCGGGCGAGCCGCGGATCACCCTGACGGCGCGGGTTCTGGCCGATGCGATGGCGATCCACCTGCTGATTACCGGCAAGGAAAAGCGCGCGGCCCTTGAGCGGGCCATGACGCTTTCGCCCGAGGAGGCCCCGGTCAGGGCCGTCCTTGACAATGCGACCGTCCACTGGGCGGCCTGAAGAACGAGGGAGTGGTTCAGGATGAGCCTTTGGAACGATCTGCAATACCATCACCGTGACACCATGGACCGCCATATCCTGAAATTGTTCGAAAATGAACATAGGGCGGCGGGCTTCAGCGTCACTCATGATGGTCTTTTGTTCGATTACTCTAAGACCGCGATGGACCCCCATGCCCGCGACCTGCTCATCCGGCTGGCCGAGTCTTCCCATGTCGGCGCCAGCGCCGAGGCGATGTTCAGCGGCCAGAAGATCAATGAGACCGAGGGGCGGGCGGTTCTTCACACCGCGCTTCGCAATCTTGATGGCAGCGTGACGGTCGATGGCCGCGACGTGATGCCCGAGGTCCGGGCGATCCATGCGCGGATGGAGGGTTTTGCCCGCGACGTGCGCGAAGGCCGCTTCAAGGGGCAAGGCGGCAAGATCACGGATATCGTCAACATCGGCATCGGCGGGTCCGACCTTGGTCCGGCGATGGCGGCCATCGCGCTGTCCCCTTACGCAGACGGGCCGCGCGCGCATTTCGTCTCGAACGTCGATGGCGCGCATGTCCATGACGTGCTGAAACCGCTGAATCCGGAAACCACGCTCGTCATCGTCGCCTCGAAGACCTTCACCACCATCGAGACGATGACCAATGCCGAGGCCGCACGGCGCTGGATGGCGGCGAAGGTCAAGGACCCGGCGGCGCAGTTTGCCGCCGTCTCGACCTCGCTCGACAAGACCGGCGCCTTCGGCATTCCGGCGGCCCGCGTCTTCGGGTTCGAGGATTGGGTCGGCGGGCGATATTCGATGTGGGGGCCGATCGGCCTGTCGCTGATGATCGCCATCGGGCCGGAGAATTTCGGCGATTTCCTCAAGGGCGGCGCGGCGATGGACGCGCATTTCCGCGACGAGCCCTTTGCCCAGAACATGCCGGTGATGCTCGCCCTTGTCGGCATCTGGCACAATCAGATCTGCGGCTATGCCACCCGTGCGGTCCTGCCTTACGAACAGCGCCTCGCGCGGCTTCCGGCCTATCTCCAGCAACTTGAGATGGAGAGCAACGGCAAGCGCGTGGCGATGGACGGGGCGGACCTGACCGAACATTCCGGCCCCGTTGTCTGGGGCGAGCCGGGGACGAACGGCCAGCATGCCTTCTACCAGCTCATCCATCAGGGCACGCGGGTGATCCCGTGCGAATTCATGCTGGGGCGCGAGGGGCATGAGCCTGATCTCGCCGCCCAGCACCGGCTTCTTTCGGCGAACTGCCTTGCGCAGTCCGAAGCGCTTCTGCGCGGGCGCAGCCTTGATGAGGCGCGGGGGATCATGGCGAAGAAAGGCCTGACGGGGGATGAGCTTGACCGGCAGGCGCGGCACCGCGTCTTCCCCGGCAACCGGCCTTCGACGACGCTTCTTTACCCCAAGCTCACGCCTTACGTCCTCGGCCAGATCGTGGCGCTTTACGAACACCGGGTCTTTGTCGAAGGCGTGATCCTCGGGATCAATTCCTTCGACCAGTGGGGGGTGGAGCTGGGCAAGGAACTGGCCCTCGCGCTCGACCTGGTGCTGAAGGGCGAAGACGACGGCGCGGTCAAGGATGGCTCGACCCGCCAGTTGGTCGCCTATCTGCGCGGCTGAAAGGTAGCGCAGTCCCGGACTTGATCCGGGACCGCGTTCTTTGCAGTCAGTCCGCCAGCCCGTCGGTCAGGAACATCGCGCAGCCGGTCAGCGCGAGGTAATCGTCTTCGACGATGGAGACCGCGAATTCGTTCATGAAGTCCGAAAAGCGGCCCTTGTCGCAGAAGGCGGCCTCAAACCCGAAGGGGTCGTAGAAGGCGGTGAAGGCGCGGGCGACGCCGCCGATCAGGTAGATGCCGGCATAGGGCACGTGGATCAGCGCGAGGTCGCCCGCCACAGCACCGAGAAGGCAGATGAAGTTGCGGCCCGTCGCCATGACCACGGCATCCTTGCCCTCGGCCATTGCCGCCATGATCTCGGCGGCCTTCAGCTGCGTCGAAATTCCGGCCTCGCTGGCGTGATAGGCATAGAGCCGTTCCAGGCCCCGGCCGGAAAGCACATCCTCGACCCCGGCAAAGCCATGCGCCTTTTCGACATGGCGCATCAGCGCGAGGTCGGCTTCCGAGCGGACCGGCAGCGTGACATGACCGCTTTCGGAAGGGGCGACGAGGCGTCCACCCGGCGCATGGTGGACGGGGGCCGAGTTGAAGCCGGTGCCGACGCCGATCACCAGCCGCGAGGCGCGGGTGCGACTGGTCGCCGGGCGCGCGATCAAGGGGCGCACGGCGCCGGGGCTGAGCGCGTCAAGCCCGTGGCCCTGCGCCTGCAGGTCATTGAGAACCGCGACCCGTCCGGCGCCGGTCGCCTCAGCGACGCTGGAGCCATCGATGTACCAGTCGAGGTTGGTCATATGCGCGACGCCATTGTCCACAGGGCCGGCAACGGCAACGCAGGCCCCGCCGATGCCGGGCGTGCCCGCTTCGGCGAGATAGCGCGTCAGGACCTCGCCCAAGCCGCCATGTTCTGCATTGGCGTAGCGGCGGATGGAGCCGCGGTCGATCTCGGCCCCGTCGGCAAGCGAGACCCGGGTGTTCGTTCCGCCGATGTCGGCGACCAGTGATATCGTCATGTAAGCCTTTGCCTGCCTTTTGCTTGTCGTGTCATGCTGCGGTCAGGGCCGCGGCGATTGCGTGATAGGAAGCTTTCGGGTGGCGCTCCATCGTGTCCATGTCGACATAGATCAGCCCGAACCGGCGGTCGTAGCCGAAGGCCCATTCGTAATTGTCGAGAAGCGACCAGTAGAAGAAGCCCCGGATGTCGTCGCCGGCGGCGATGCGTTTTTTCACCACATCGAGGTGACGTTCCATGAACCCGATCCTGACCGGGTCCTCGACCCTGTTGCCGAGAAGCTCATCGCGCCAGGACATGCCGTTTTCGGTGATGTAGACCGGCAGGCCGGGGGCCTGCTTGGTGGCAAGCCGGGTCAGGATGAACTCAAGCCCCTCGGGATAGATTTCCCAGTCCATCGAGGTCTTCGGGAGGGGGCCGGGGCCGCCGGTGGTCGCGGGCCAGAGCGCGCCGGGCGCATCGGCGTAAAGCCGGCGGGTGTAGTAGTTGACGCCAAGCCAGTCGATGGGCGTGCTGACGCGGCCCATCTCTTGTTCCCAACCCTTCGGCATCCATTGCTGAAGCCCGGCCAGCGCCTCGTCGGGGTATTTGCCCGATGAGACGCCTTCGACGAACCAGCGGTTGTAGATCGCATCCTCGCGCGCGGCGGCGGCGTGATCGGCGGGCGTGTCCGACATCGGGCCGCAGTATTCGAAGTTTGTGACGAGGCCGAGTTGCTTCACCCCATCCGCCCGAAGGGCTGCGACTGTATCGCCATGGGCAAGCAGGACGTGATGCATGGCATGGGCGGCAGCGCGGATGTCGCGCAGTCCCGGCGCGTGGTGGCCAAGAAAATGCGATAGCCAGGAAACGCACCAAGGCTCGTTGATCGTCGCCGTGGTGGCGATCCGGTCGCCGATCCTGCCCATGATGGCGCGGGCATAGTCGGTGAACCATCCGGCAATGTCGGGGTTGGTCCAGCCGCCGCGCATGGCGAGGTCGGAGGGCAGATCCCAGTGGTAGAGCGTCAGGAACGGCTTCAGCCCGCGCGCCAGCATCCCGTCGACGAGCCGGTCGTAGAAGTCGAGGCCCTCGGCATTCGGCGTCCCGCGCCCTTCCGGCAGGATGCGCGACCAGCCTGTCGAAAAGCGGTAGGCATCAAATCCGGCATCGCGGATCAGGTCGAGGTCCTGTTCCCAGCGGTGAAAATGGTCGCAGGCCGTGGCGCCGTTTTCGCCGTTCAGCACGTTGCCGGGGGTCGCCGAAAACGTGTCCCAATGGCTGGTTCCGGTGCCGCCGAAGCGCGTGCCCTCGATCTGGTAGGACGAGGTCGCCGCGCCGAAAAGGAAGCCCGCCGGAAAGTCATTGCGACTGAGACGCATGGGTGGCCCTCCTTGGCTTCAGGATCGTACTGCGACAGGTCCGGTGGACTGCCCGACGGTCAGTTCAGCCTCCAAGAGCCGGTCGAGATGGGGCAGGCCGGGGTCGGCGATCGCGCTGAGAAGCATTTCCGCGGCAAGCCGCCCGGCCTCGCGCACCGATGAACGGACGGCAGTGAAGATCGGGATGTCATCGCCGTTCCGAAGATAGCTGAGGTCGTCGTCATAGGTGACGACCGAGATGTCGCGACCCATCGTCAGGTGCGATTCCTCGATGGCGCGGCGAACGCCGATGGCGATCAGGATCGAGGCGACAAGGAACGCGGTCGGCGGTTCGGGCAGGGCGAGCGCCTCTGTCGCCGCACGGTGGCCGAAACCTTCGGTCATTTCCGCGCTGTGCATGAGGGCGGGGTCGGGGTCTATGCCGGCATCATGCAGGGCGTTCTCGAACCCGGCGCGGCGGCGGATGGCGAAATCCATCATTTCCGGCCCGTTCAGCAAGGCGATGCGCCGATGCCCGAGGTCAAGCAGGAAGCGGGTTGCCCTCTCGAACGCGCGGCGGTTGTTCACGTCGATCCAGGAATAGCCGATGTCGCAACCCGAGGACCGGCCGTGGACGAGGAACGGCAAGCCGATCTCGTGCAACTGCCCGATCCGGGAATCATTCAGCCGCGGCGAATGGACGATGACCCCGTCGACATTGCCCTTCGATTTCATGTCGCGGTAAACCCGCTCCTCATCATCATTGCGCACGACCGAGATGAGCATGTCATAGCCCGCCTTCGAGTAGCTTTCGCCGGCGCCGGCGATGAAATCGGCGAAGATCGGGTTGACGATCTCGAACTTCGCGGAAATCGGGATGACATGGCCGATCGCCATGGCGCGGCCGGTGGCAAGGCCCTTGGCGCGGGCGTTCGGCCGATAGTCATACTGCCGCGCCGCTTCCACCACGCGGCGGCGGGTTTCCTCATTCACCTCGGGATAGCCGTTCAGCGCACGGCTGACCGTTGTCTGAGACAGACCCAGCTTTTCGGAAAGCTGTTTCAGGTTCATGATTGGGTCATTCAAAGCGCTTCGGTTCAAGGGAAGTTAGCGGCGGGCATTCCCGACGTCAACGCCACAGAATTTCTGCGTGTGCAAGGGCTTGTTCGCTGCTTTGCAGCAAAATCGTAATCAAAAGCGCTTTGGATTGACACACGCTAACACAACCGGCATGTTCGGTCTGCCAAAGCGCTTTGAGAATCGTCGCATTGGTCAAGTTTCGGGGGAAACCCCCAAGGGAGGACTGCATGAAACGGACGTTGTACGCGGGTTCGGCCGCGCTGGCGTTGCTTGCCGGCGCAGCGGGCGCTCAGGATCTGAAATTCGCCCCGGGCGAAGATGCCAAGTTCAACTGGAAAAGCTACGAAGATTTCGGCGCGGCGCATAAGCTCGAAGGCCAGTCGCTGAACGTCATGGGCCCGTGGACCGGTGCGGACCAGGATCTGGTTCTGTCGGTCTTTGCCTATTTCGAAGCTGCGACCGGTGCCAAGATCAACTACACCGGCTCCAACAGCTCGGAGCAGGATATCCAGATTGCCGTCGATGGCGGCACCCCGCCCGATATCGCGATCTCGCCGCAGCCGGGCAAGGTGGCCGACTATGCCAAGGCCGGCAAGGTGAAGGCGCTTCCGGCGGAAGTGGCCGACTGGATCAAGGCGAACTATGCCGCCGGCGACAGCTGGGTTTCGATCTATTCCGCTGCCGGCCCGGACGGGACTTCGGCGCTTTACTCCTTCCCCTACAAGACCGATGTGAAGTCGCTGGTCTGGTACGTGCCGGACAACTTCGAGGATGCGGGCTACGAAGTGCCCGCGACCATGGAAGACCTCAAGGCGCTGACCGAGAAGATCGTCGCCGATGGCGGTACACCCTGGTGCATCGGCCTCGGCTCGGACGCAGCGACCGGCTGGCCGGCGACCGACTGGGTCGAAGACCTGATGCTGCGCAACAACGCGCCCGAGGATTACGACGCCTGGGTGGCCAACACGCTGCCCTTCAACGATCCGAAGGTGATCGCGGCCGTTGACGACTTCGGCTGGTTCGCCAAGAACGATGCCTTCGTGGCAGGCGGCACCGGCGCCGTCGGCTCGACGGACTTCCGCGACAGCCCCAAGGGTCTCTTTGACAGCCCGCCCAAGTGCTACATGCACCGCCAGGCCTCGTTCATCCCGTCGTTCTTCCCGGAAGGCACGGAGATCGGCAAGGACGCCGACTTCTTCTACTTCCCGGCCTATGCGGGCAAGGATCTGGGCAAGCCGATCCTCGGTGCCGGCACCTCCTTCATGGTGATGAGCGACAATCCGGCGGCGATGGACCTGATCGCGTTCCTGGAAACCCCGATCGCGCATGAGGTCTGGATGGCGCAGTCGGGCTTCCTGACCCCGCACAAGGGTGTGAATGTCGATGCCTATGCCAATGACGTGCTGAAAAAGCAGGGCGCGATGCTTCTCGATGCAACGACCTTCCGCTTCGATGCCTCTGACCTGATGCCCGGCGGGGTTGGTGCCGGCACATTCTGGACCGGCATGGTCGACTATGCCGGTGGCAAGGATGCCGCGACTGTGACCGGCGACATCCAGAAATCCTGGGACGCGCTGAAGTAAAGTTTGGCGGCTGGCCGGGCGGGAAACCGCCCGGCCAGATGCACCCGGCCAATTTCTGACAGAGGAGGGGGTTATGGAACAGGTCTTGCAGGCCCTGGTCACGATTGCCATCGGCGTCGGCGGCTGTGCCTTCTGGTACTGGGCGTCGAACACGGTTCTGGACACGGTCTATCCGGCGCGCGGCCCGAATGCGGGCAGCAATATCAACAAGGCAAATCTCATTCGGCCCTGGCTTTTTGTCGGGCCGGCGGTGGTCATCCTGGCCGCTTATCTGATCTACCCCGTCATCAACACCCTCTACCGGTCCTTCATGGACAAGACGAGTTCCAACTTCGTCGGAACCTCGAACTACTCCTGGCTTCTGGCCGACGGCAAGTTCCATGAATCGATGCTGAACCAGTTCCTCTGGCTTCTGGTCGTGCCTGCGCTTGCCACCTTCTTCGGCCTTCTGGCCGCGCAGCTGACTGACCGCATCCGCTGGGGCAATTTCGGCAAATCGCTGATCTTCATGCCGATGGCGATTTCCTTCGTCGGCGCCGGCGTGATCTGGAAGTTCGTCTATGCCAATACCGAAGGCAGCCAGATCGGCCTCCTGAACGCGGTCGTCCAGGCCTTTGGCGGCGATCCGCAGCACTGGTTGCAGCTGCCGTTCTGGAACAACATCCTCCTGATGGTGGTGCTGGTCTGGATCCAGGCCGGCTTCGCCATGGTGATCCTGTCTGCCGCCCTGCGCGGCATCCCCGAGGATACGATCGAGGCGGCCATCATCGACGGCGCCAACCCCTTCCAGATCTTCTTCAAGATCAAGATACCGCAGATCGCCAGCACCATCGGCGTGGTCTGGACCACCATCACCATCACCGTGCTGAAGGTGTTCGACATCGTCTACGTCATGACCAACGGCGAATGGGGCACGCAGGTGCTGGCCAACATGATGTATGACCTCCTCTTTGACCAAAGCGACTATGGCCGCGGCTCGGCAGTGGCGATCGTGATCATGATCCTGGTTCTGCCGATCATGTGGTGGAACGTGCGCAATGCCCGCAAGGAGCTTCGCTGACATGGAAAACATGGCTGGAAAAAAGCCCGCGCTGGTCTGGGCCGTCAACCTTTCGGCGGCGGCGCTGGTGCTCCTGTGGCTGATCCCGACGGTCGGTCTCTTTGTCACCTCGTTCCGCGACAAGGACCAGATCATCGCATCGGGCTGGTGGAACGCCTTCTTCAGCTCGGAGCAGACCGAACGGTTCCGCACCGACCCGGCGACCCAGACACAGGTCGGGGCCGAATGGGTGATCGAGGGCACGGCCCTGCCGCCGGGTTCCAGTGAGATTTCGGCCTGGGGCACCAAGACGACGGAGCCCGGAGCCTATGCGCCCGGTGAGACGGTCGACTTGGGCGATGGCGTCAATCTGACGGTCAACGCTGACGGCACTTACAAGATGGTATCGCCGGTCGAGTTCGATGACGACCAGCGCATCTTCGCGCAGGCCGAGGTGCCGCCCTCGTTTTCGCTGAACGGCTATAGCCGCGTGCTGATGGGGGAAGGCATCGGTCAGGCCTTCTTCAACACCGCGACCGTGGCTATCCCCGCGACGATCATCCCGATCCTGATGGCGGCCTTCGCGGCCTATGCCCTCGCCTGGATGCCGTTCAAGGCGCGTGGGTTCCTGATCGCGGTCATCGTCGGCCTCCTGGTCGTGCCGCTGCAACTGGCCCTGATCCCGATGAAGCTTCTGCACAGCTCGCTTGGCATTCAGGGGTTCCTCGGCGTCTGGCTGGCCCATGCCGGATTTGGCCTGCCGCTCGCCATCTATCTTCTGCGCAACTACATGGCCGGCCTGCCGCGTGACATCATCGAGAATGCCCGCGTCGACGGCGCGACCGAGTTCCAGATCTTCTTCAAGATCATCCTGCCCCTGTCGTTCCCGGCGCTCGCCTCCTTCTCGATCTTCCAGTTCCTGTGGACCTGGAACGACCTCCTCGTCGCCAAGGTCTTCCTGCCGACCAAGGATCAGGAAGTGCTGACGGTGGCCATCGCCAAGATGATGGGCTCGAAAGGCGGGGAATGGGATCTTCTCGCAGTGGCGGCCTTCGTCTCGATCGTGGTGCCGCTGATCGTGTTCTTCTCGCTCCAGCGCTTCCTGGTGCGTGGTCTTCTTTCGGGGTCGGTGAAGTGAGCGTGACGGAAAAGAAAAGCGGCAAGGTTCTGGCCAGGGACAAGGACTGGTGGCGCGGCGGGGTGATCTATCAGATCTACCCGAGGAGCTTCCAGGACTCGAATGGCGACGGGATCGGCGATCTCAAGGGTATCACCGGGCGGCTTGGCCATGTGGCCGGGCTTGGTGTCGATGCGATCTGGATTTCGCCCTTCTTCACCTCGCCGATGAAGGACTTCGGCTATGACGTCTCGGATTATCGCGGCGTCGATCCGATGTTCGGCACGCTTGCCGATTTCGACGGGCTTCTGGCCGAGGCGCATAGGCTTGGCCTGAAGGTGATGATCGACCTCGTCCTGTCGCACACCTCCGACCAGCACGTCTGGTTCAAGGAAAGCCGCAAGGACAAGACCAATCCGAAGTCCGACTGGTATGTCTGGTCGGACGCGAAGCCCGACGGCAGCCCGCCGAACAACTGGCTGTCGATCTTCGGCGGCACCGCCTGGGCCTGGGACGGGCGGCGGATGCAGTACTACCTGCACAATTTCCTGACCTCGCAGCCCGACCTCAATTTCCACAACATGGATGTGCAGGAGGCGCTTCTCGACGTTGCCCGCTTCTGGCTGAAGCGCGGCGTGGACGGGTTCCGGCTTGACACGATCAACTTCTACTTCGCCGACAAGCTCTTGCGCGACAACCCGGCGCTGCCGCCGGAAGAGCGCAACGACCTGACCGCCCCGGCGGTCAATCCCTACAACTGGCAGCGCCATATCCATTCGAAGAACCAGCCGGAAAACCTCGACTTCCTGCGCCGGTTGCGTGCGGTGATGGAGCCTTACGGCGCCGCCGCGGTGGGTGAGGTCGGCGACAGCCAGCGCGGGCTTGAGATCATGGGCGAATACACATCGGGCAACGACCTGATGCAGATGTGCTATGCCTTCGAATTCCTCGCCAAGGCAAAGCTGACCGCGCCTTACGTCGCCGACACCTTCGCGCGGCTGGAGAAGGCCGCGCCCGAGGGTTGGGCCTGCTGGGCCTTTTCGAACCATGACGTTCCGCGCCATATCAGCCGCTGGAACCTTACCGATGCCGCCGCGCGGGCACATGCCACGCTGATGATGTGCATGCGCGGTTCAGCTTGCATCTATCAGGGCGAGGAACTTGGCCTAACCGAAGCCGAACTTGCCTTCGAAGACCTGCAAGACCCCTATGGGATCGAATTCTGGCCCGAGTTCAAGGGCCGCGACGGGTGCCGGACGCCGATGGTCTGGGAACGCGACAACCGCAATGGTGGCTTCACCGAAGGCAAGCCCTGGCTGCCGGTGCCGCCCGAGCATCTGCCACATGCGGTCAGCGCCGTTGCAGCCGACCCGGCCGGGTTGACGGCGCACTACCGCCACGCCATCGCCCTTCGCCATGCACATGAGGCGCTGCTGGCGGGCGAACAGAGCGACATGCGCGCCGATGGCGGCGTCATCCGCCTTGTCCGCACTGGCGGTGGCGAGCGCATCTTCGTTGCGGTCAACCTGGCGGACAGGCCCGCGACGATCGACGGACCCGGCAAGGGCTGGAATGTGATCGGCAAGGAGCTGGGAAGCGTCGGGCCGGGCAGCGACGGGAAAATTCAACTGGAACCTTGGCAGTGCAGCCTTCTGGCCGCACCCGCAGAGTGATGAGGGGGACACATGGCCAATCTTAAGCTGACCAACGTCGAGAAAGCCTACGGCGACGTCAAGGTTCTGAAGAACATCAATCTCGATATCAAGCAGGGCGAGTTGATCGTCTTCGTCGGGCCCTCGGGCTGCGGCAAGTCCACGCTCCTCCGGATGATCGGCGGGCTTGAGACGATCACCAGCGGCACGCTGGAAATCGGCGGCCAGCGCATGAACGATGTGCCGCCGGCACAGCGCGGCATCGCGATGGTGTTCCAGTCCTATGCGCTTTATCCGCATATGACCGTGCGCGACAACATGAGCTTCGCCCTGAAGATCGCCAAGAAGTCGGCGTCAGAGATCGACACGGCGGTCAAGCGCGCGGCGGAGATCCTGCAGCTGACACCCTATCTCGACCGCCTGCCGAAGGCGCTTTCGGGCGGCCAGCGCCAGCGCGTCGCCATCGGTCGCGCCATCGTGCGCGACCCGCAGGTCTATCTCTTCGACGAACCGCTGTCGAACCTTGACGCGGCGCTTCGCGTGGCGACCCGGATCGAGATCGCGCAGTTGAAGGAGAAGATGCCGAACTCGACGATGATCTACGTCACCCACGACCAGGTCGAGGCGATGACGCTTGCGAGCCGCATCGTCGTCCTGACCGTGGGCCAGGGCATCGGCCAGGTCGGCACGCCGCTGGAGCTGTACGAGCGCCCCGAAAACGAATTCGTCGCCCAGTTCATCGGCTCGCCGTCGATGAACCTTCTCGATGGCGAGGTCACGGAGACCGGCGCCCAGACGACAGTGAAGCTCGCCTCGGGCGGCGTGGCGCGCTCGGCGGTGCCGACGCAGGCCTCAGACAAGGGCATGAAGGTCCGTGTCGGCATCCGGCCCGAGGACTTCGTGGCGACAACGGGCGAAGCGGCCTTTACAGGCGAAGTCGACATCACCGAGGCGCTTGGCGAGTTGACGCAGATCTACTTCCGGCAAGGCGGCGACAAGGGCACGATCATTGCAAAGATGCCGGGCATCCATTCGAACCTGCGCCACAACAAGGTCAGCCTGACGGCGGACCCCAAGAAGGTCCACCTGTTCCACAACGGGAAGTCGCTGCTTTACCGGTGATCAGCCGGCCCAGATCAGGGTCACGGCGACCGTAAAACCGGTCATCGCGATCAGGAGCGAGGTCGAGAGACCGCCGGCAAGAAGAAAAAACCCGCTGTACGTGGCGCGAGGGACCGGCGCCACGTTTTTGCCGGAATTGCGTGAGTGGTCGGTGCGAATCAGGCTCATGTACCAATATTAGCGCTATGTTAGGTTTATGTGCCCTTAATCGGCGCATGGACTTTTGCTGGCAGGACAACGCTGATCCCGACATGCTCGTCGCTTTCGCAGCGGCAGGCGTGCCGATGCCTATGCAGCAGCATCCGATCTATGGCGCGGTACTCCGGCGTCTTGGCCGCGAGGTGCGATATGGCCTGTGGCGCGCGGCGGGCGCCCCTGCCGGTCTGGCGCAGGTCGCACGGCGGCCGGGATTGGCGCTTCTGTCGCGCGGGCCGCTTTGGCTTGATCCCGAACCTCCGGCCCCCAGCTTGCGCGACATCGCCGGCAGCGCGCTGACCATCGCCACGCCCGAACACCCGGTCGCGGGGCGCGGTCTGATCCCGATCGTGGCGCCCCGGTCGCAGGCGATCTGGCACCTGCCGGGCGATGCGGCGCTTCTCAGGGCCGGTCTAAGGGCGAACTGGCGCAACAAGCTTTTGCGCGCCGAAAGGATGGCGGGTGCGATCACGGTCCGGGTCAGCGCCAAGGCCGATGCTGGCTGGCTCTATGCCGCCGAGGCGGCGCAGCGTCTTGCGCGGCGCTACCACGCCTTGCCACCGGGGTTTGCCGAAGTCTGGCGCGCAGTAGCGCCGGGGTCGTTCCTGCTTTATGAGGCGCGGAGAGACGGTCAGCCGGTCGCTGGCATGCTGATCCTTAAGCACTGGCCCTGGGCCAGCTATCACCTTTCATGGTCCGGCGCGCAAGGCCGCCAGCTGAATGCGCAGCGGCTTCTCCTCTGGCGCGCGGCGCGCGACCTTCAGGACGATGGCTTCGCCGCCTTCGATCTTGGCGACGTGAACAGCGGCGCGGCGCCCGGCCTCGCCGATTTCAAGGCAGGCACCGGCGCAGAAATCCGCGCCCTTGGCCCCACGCTTCTGGTCCTGCCGCGGCTTACTCGGCGGCGATGGTGATGACCGGCTCCATCGTCGCGAATTCCGCATCCGACAGGTGGCACTTGACCTGATGGCCGTTGCCAAGGTCACGGACCGGCGGCACTTCCTTTTCGCAAAGCCCGCCCGGAACCCGCGACTTCCAGCGGCAGCGGGTCTGGAACGGACAGCCAGGCGGCGGGTTCATTGCCGAGGGGATGTCGCCTTCAAGCACGATATGCTTCTTCTTGACCTTGGTATCGGCGATCGGCACCGCCGACAGCAGCGCCTCGGTATAGGGGTGGTAGGGGGGCGAGAAGACCTGATCGGTCGACCCAAGCTCCACCACATGGCCAAGGTACATCACCATCACCCGGTCCGAGAGATAGCGGACGATGGAAAGGTCGTGGCTGATGAAGAGAAGCGTCGTCTTGTTCTTGCGCTGGATCTCCATGAGAAGATCGGTGACGGCGGCCTGCACCGACACGTCGAGCGCCGAGACGGGTTCATCCGCCACAACGATCTTCGCGCCGCCGGCAAAGGCGCGGGCGATGCCCACGCGCTGCTTCTGCCCACCCGACAACTGGCGCGGCATCCGTTCGGCAAAGGCGCGGGGCAGCTTGACGAGGTCAAGAAGCTCAAGCATCCGCGCCTGCCTTTCGGCATCGTTCTTGCCCTCGCCGAAAATCTCCAGCGCGCGGATGATCTGCCGCCCGACGGTCATCGAGGGGTTGAGCGTGTCGAAGGGGTTCTGGAACACCATCTGCACGCCCGAGACGGTTTCGGTGTTGCGGCTCTGGATCGGGGTCGACTGGATTTCGTTGTCGTAAAGGAAGATCTGGCCGGAGGTGGCGGTCTCAAGCCCCATCAGCACCTTGGCAAAGGTCGACTTGCCGCAACCCGACTCGCCGACGATGGCCAGCGTCTCGCCCTCGCGCGCCTCGAAGCTGAGGGTTTCGTTGGCTTTCACCACCTTGGTGTCGCCGCCGCCGAAGAGCGCGCCGCCCCTGACTTCATAGTATTTCCTGAGATCCTCCATCTTGAGGACGACCCTGCCGACCTCGCCCTTCTCGTTCTGGCGGGCGGCCTTGGGTGGCGCTGCCCAGTCGATTTCCTTGAACCGCAGGCAGCGGGTTTCGTGGCGTTCCTGCCCGGTGACCGGGAACATCGGGATGTCGGCGGCATCGCAGCGGCCGGCCTCGAAATAGGTGCAGCGCGGGCCGAAGTTGCAGCCCGGCGGGCGTTCGTGGGGCAGGGGGAAGTTGCCGGGAATGGCGATGAGCGGGCGGGTGGTCTTGTCGGCCCCGGGGAGCGGGATCGAACGGAAAAGCGCCTGCGTATAAGGATGCTGCATCTTGTCGAAGACATCCTTGATCGAGCCGGTCTCCACCGCCTCGCCGGAATACATGACGCAGAGCCGGTCACAGGTTTCAAGCACCAGCCCGAGGTTGTGCGAGATGAAAAGCATCGAGGTGCCGTACTTGTGGCCGAGGTCTTTGACGAGATCCACGACCGCCGCCTCGACCGTCACGTCAAGCGCGGTCGTGGGTTCGTCGAGGATCAGAAGTGCGGGCTTCGACATCAGCGCCATGGCGATGACGATGCGCTGCTGCTGGCCGCCGGAAAGCTGGTGCGGGTAGGAGCGCAGCATCCGCTCCGGGTCGGGCAGGCGCACGTCGCGCACCACTTCAAGCGCGCGTTTCCACGCCTCTTCCTTCGACACCCCCTCATGGATCATCGGCACTTCCATGAGCTGCTGGCCGATCTTCATCGCCGGGTTCAGCGACGCCATCGGTTCCTGGTAGATCATCGCGATCTCGGACCCGCGGATGTCGCGCAGTTCCTCATCCGACATGCGGGTGATGTCGCGGCCCTTGAACTTGATCGAGCCGCCGACGATGCGGCCGTTCTTGCCAAGGTCGCGCATCACCGCAAGCGCCACGGTCGACTTGCCGCAACCGCTCTCGCCGACAAGACCCATCGCCTCGCCGGGCTGGACGGTGCAGGAAAAATCCATCACCGCCGGAATTTCGCGCAGCCGCGTGAAGAAGCTGATGGAGAGGTTCTCGATCTCGAGGATCGGACCGTCATAGTCCCATTTGGTCATCGGCATTCTCCCTGCGGCAGGAGCCGGGGGCGCTGCCCCCGCGCCCCCGAGGTATTTCGGGCAAGATGAATTGGGCGCAGCATCAGTCCCTCAGGCTTTCTTCGCGCAAGCCGTCGGCGAGAAGGTTGAGGCCGAGGACGAGGCTCATCAGGGCAACGGCGGGGACGATGGCGGGATGCGGGGCGATGGTGAGGAGCCTGCGTCCGGCGTTGATCGTGGTGCCCCAGTCCGGGCTTTCGGGCGAAAGGCCCAAGCCGAAGAAGCCGAGCGTGCCGAGGAGGATCGTGGTGTAGCCGATCCTGAGGCAGAAATCGACGATCAGGGGGCCGCGGGCGTTGGGCAGGATCTCCCACAGCATGATGTACCAGGGCCGCTCCCCCCTCGTCTGCGCCGCCGAGACATAGTCGCGCGTCTTGATGTCGAGGGTGAGGCCCCGGACGATGCGGAACACCGTGGGCGAGTTCACGAAGACCACCGAGACGAAAACGATGAGGATATTCGGAGGTACGTCAAAGAGGTCAATCGCAGCGGGGAAGAACGAGACGGCGGTGCCGGGCGTCGAGATGAGCGAGAGATAGAGCCAGCCGCCGATGCCAAGGACCGCCGCCACCATCAGGTTGCGGCGCTGAGGCTGCACGTAATAGCGCGAATTCAGGAGGATGGTGAGAAAGACCAGCGGGAAGATAAAGAGCGCCACCGCCATGAACTGCGGCAGGCCGGTGGTCACGATCTCGGGCGTGACGAGGAGATAGAAGAGCAGGATCACCGGGAAGGCGAGGATCAGGTTGGCGAGGAACGACAGACCTGAGTCGAGTTTGCCGCCATAGTAACCGGCGGGCAGGCCAAGCGTGATGCCGACCATGAAGGCGAAGAGCGTGGCCAGGGGCGCGATCTGGATGACGACCTGGCTTCCCTTGATCATGCGGCTGAAGACGTCGCGGCCAAGATGGTCGCCGCCGAAGATGTACCAGCCCGATCCGTCGGGCAGGGCTACGCCCGGCGCCTTGTTCTTCAACTGGCTGATCTGGCCGAGCGGGTCATGCATGACGATCATGTCGGCGAAGATCGCGGTGAAGACCCAGAACATCACAAGACCGAAGCCGATCATGCCGATCGTCGAGTCGAAGAGCTTGCCGTAAAGCCCGAGGCGGCGCTTGAACCGCAGCGAGACGGCGAAAAGGACGACGAGAGCGATCCAGACCGGCAGGAACTTCTTCGCCGCCGCGCCGAAGATGCCGCCGCTGCCGAGCGGCGTCACCACGCCGCCGACGATATAGAGGACAAGGACACCGACCAAGGACAGGAACAGCCATTTCCCCGCCGTCACCGAAAGCGACCAGAGGCCGTTCGGCGCTGTTGCGGTGCCGTCCGGGTTCACCACGACGGCGGGTTCGGTCGCAAAGAAGGACAGCGCGATCCGCGCGAGGATGGCGAGGACGAGAAGGGCTGCCAGCGCGGCGAGCACCGGGTTCAGGAGGGACAGCGAACCAGTCCAGGTCAACGGCTCCATGGCAAAGCTCCCCTTACGAAATCCGGATGCGCGGGTTGAGATAGACGTAGCCGATGTCGGAGATCAGCTGGGTCACGAGAACGACAAGCACCGCGACGACCGAACAGCCGAGCAGAAGCTGGATGTCGTTGTTGCTTGCCGCCGTCACCAGCGTCCAGCCGAAGCCCTTGTAGTTGAAGAGCGTCTCGGTGATGACGACGCCGTTCAGAAGCCAGGGGAACTGCAGCATGATCACGGTGAAGGGCGCGATCAGCGCGTTCCTCAGCGCGTGCTTCATCACCACGCTGCGGAAGTTGACTCCCTTGAGCCGGGCAGTGCGGATGTATTGCTGCGTCATTACCTCGGTCATCGAGGCGCGGGTCATGCGGGCGATGTAGCCGATGCCGTAAAGGGCGATGGTCATCACCGGCAGGGTGAAGTTCCAGAAGGTGATGTTGTCCATCGCCGAGGTCGAGGAGGCGAGAAAGAGCGTCTTTTTCGGTTCCAGCAGCCCCATGTCGATCAGAAGCGGCGAAAGGCCGGTCGTGGCCGTCGCGAAAAGCGCCACGAGGACGACGCCCGAGACATATTCCGGCGTCGCGGTCGAGACGATGGCGAAGGTCGAGAGCGTCCGGTCCATCGCCGAACCCTCGCGCATCCCCGAAAGGACGCCGAGGATAAGCGAGACCGGCACCATGACGATCATCACCCAGAGCATCAGCCAGCCGGTCGCGCCGAGCTTCTCCAGAAGCGCCGGGCCGACGGGTTGCTTGAAGACAGTGGAATAGCCCCAGTTGCCCTGAAGCACGCCGCAGTAGCGCGGCGCCAGCGCAGCATCGCCGTCCTGGGCGATGCAGCGGCCACGGGTCACGCCCTTCTCGTCGGTAAAGGTCCAGCCTGGCACCACGCCGAGCCACTGGCCATAGCGCATCAGCACCGGGCCGGAATGACCGTTCTGTTCGATCCAGGCGGTGACGGCCTCTTCCGTCATCCGCACCGAACCTTCACTGCGCGCCAGCTTTTCAAGGTTCGGCGCGAGGTTGGTCAGGTAGAACACGACGAAGGTCAGCGCAAATGCGGTGAGAAGCATCACGCCCAACCGGCGGAGGATAAACTTCAACATGGAATGTACTATCCCCCGTGTGGTTCGCGCCCGTGGCGCGCCAGGTCTGGTGACGGACTAGCCGAGAGAGAGTGGAAGCGGGACGCGCCGTGACCGGCGCGTCCCTTCGGCGGCCGTCAGGCGACCGACCATTTGTAATGGTGATGCTCGAACGCCGGATGCTGGGCGAGACCGGCGAAGCCTTCCTTGTGGTGACGGAAGAGCGAGCGCGAGAACGGGTTGATGATGTAACCCTCGTCCTGCAGGATCGCTTCCAGCTTGGCGTTGACCTCTTTCCGTTTCTCGGCATCGGCGATGGCAAGTGCTTCGGCCATCAGCTTGTCGAACTCCGGGTTGGCCATCGCCGTCTCGTTCCACGACCCTGTCGAGGTATAGGCCAGCGACATGTTCTGCACCGCGAGCGGGCGGTGGTTCCAGGTCGTGGAGGAGAACGGGTACTTCTGCCAGTCGTTCCAGAAGGTCGAGCCGGGCATGACCGTGTGCTTGATGGTCGCGCCCGCATCGCGGATCTGAGCGACAACGGCGGCGGTGGTGGCCGATTCCCAGCCGTCGTCAAGCGAGATGACTTCCAGCTCGGTATCCTTGAGACCCGCCGCCTCAAGCGCGGCCGGAAGGCCGGCCGGGTTGATCGTCTGCTTCGGGATCTCCGCATACTCCGGGTGGATCGGGAAGCAGTGGTGGTTCTCGCCGGTCTTGCCGAGGTTGTTGTAGCCAAGCTCAAGCACCACGGCTGGATCGACCGCAAGCTGGATCGCCTGACGCACGGCCTTGTCCTTGTAAAGGTCGCTGCTGGAGTTCATCCGCACCACGATGGTCGAGGCGGTGTCGGCCTCTTCCTTGGTCAGGCCCATCCCGTCGAGGATGTCGATGAATTCGCCCACCGATTCGTAGTTGGCATCGACCTCGTCCGAGGAAAAGAGCGCGACCATCGCCGCCGGATCGGTGCCGAAGTCGATGTAGTGGATCTCATCCAGGGGCGAGGTGCCGCCCCACCAGGTGTGGTTCGGCGCACGCACCAGAACGACGCGCTGACCGACGGACACTTCCTGCGGGATATAGGGGCCGGTGCCGATCGGATTGGCCGAAGGATCGTCGCCGTCCTTGAACGAGGAATGCACGACTGCCGAAGGATAGTCGGCGAGGTTCGGCACCACGGCGATGTCCGAGATGCTGAGGCTGAGCTTCACGGTGGAATCGTCGACCTTGGTCACCGCGCCTTCGCGCATCGTCTTGGTCGCCTCATCCACGAGGCCGGGGAAGCGCGAGGCCATGGCGTTGCCTTCGACATTGCCATCGGTCCAGCGGGCGAAGTTGCGCACCACGTCATCGGCTGTGAAGGGGTCGCCGTTGTTCCAGGTCACGCCCTGGCGGACCTTCAGCGTGTATTCGGTGGCGTCGGCATTCGCTTCCCAGCTTTCGAGGAGGCGGCCTTCGAAGGTGCCATCACTGTTGTACTGGATCAGGTATTCGAGCCAGCCGCGATAGATGTTGGCGATCTGCGGCCAGTCGGCCAGACGCGGGTCCTTGGTGCCCTTCACTTCCATTGCCATGCGGATCACGCCGCCGGCCTTGGCCTCTTGCGCAACAGCCGGAGCCTTGATGCCGAGAAGGCCGTAAGCGCCGGCCGCCGAGACGCCAAGCGCCGTGGCGCGGGTCAGGAATTCGCGCCGGTCCATGGTGCCGGCGGTGACTTCCTGCGCGTAGGCAAGCGCGGCGGGGTGCAGTTTCTTCGGTGTGAGATTTCCAGTCATTCGCTTTTCTCCCTGCGAGCAGAAGCGGCCCCTTGGATCGCCGGTTGATCCGGCGTTTCACATCATGGAGCGCGTCCCCAAGGCCTTATAGCGCCCGCTTTTTGCCGCAGCGTCAATGCCTGTAGGCGGCACATCTTGTCGTTTTTGCGTCAAGTTGCGGCGAAGGGGGGCGCGATCAGCCCTGTCGGCGGAACGCCGACGGGGTCTTGCCGGTCCGGTGCTGGAAGGCGCGGGTGAAATAGGCGGCGGAAGTGAATCCCAAGGCCTCCGACACGCGCGCGACGGGCAGGCGGGTTTCGCTGAGCAGAAGCCGCGCCTCGAAGATCAGCCGGTCGTGCAGAAGGTCCGAGGCGGAGCGGCCGCAGGTCTGGTTGCAGACGCGGGTCAGGTGCGTGGGCGTGACGCCCAACTCGCGCGCATAATCGGCAACGCCCTTGCCGGTCTTGAAATCTCGTTCCAGGAGCGCCGCATAACGGCGGGCAAGGCGCCGGGCCGCGTCGGGCCTGCGCCCGTCCTCGCCCAACTGGGCGACATTGCGTTCCAGCCAGACACCCAGCAGGCCAAGATGATGCCGCGCTGCGCGTTCGGCGCCGGGCTTGCCGCTTTCAAGCTCTTTCTGGACGTTGTCGATCAGGGCGGAAAGTTCGGCCTGCGGGGCGACATCGCGGATGCGCATGTGCTGCGGCTCGGTCGGCAGGTCGAGCGTGGTGCCGCGCCCGAAGAAGACGGCGGTGCCAAAGCTCTGCGCCCCCATCTCGAAGCCGTGCATGCAGCCTGCCGGAATGAAGATCGCGTTATGGGCGCCGAAACCGCGGGTGACGCCGCCTACGGTGATGCGCCCCTGACCGCGGGTGAACCACAAGAGCAGGGGTTCAGAGAGCGAGCGCATCGCCTCGATCCGCCAGCGGCCGCCGGCGGCGAGGCGCGGGATCGGGATGATGCGGACGGGCGTTGTTTCCGGCGCTTCGGGCAGCGCCTCGATCCGCCGCGACGCACGCGGCTTCTTCTCTGGCTGGTCGGAGAACTGCGCCAGCGGCGTCCCGGAAAACAGCTTCAAGTCCCGTATCCCCAATTCTTGCCGGTCGTCCGGCGCCCGGTATCTGCGCGTGCGCTGGGAACATTAGGCGCAAACGTCCGGCAAACAAAGGGAAAAGTTGCGGTGGCGTCAGGGCAGGGTGACGCAGCGCCACTCCTTCATCCGGCTGCGGAACCAGGTCCGCTGGCGCTTGGCATATTGCCGGCTGGCGGCCTGCGCTGCGTCACGCGCGGCATCGATCGCCATGTCGCCGCGAAGATGCGAGACCAGTTCCGGCGCACCGATCGCCCTGGCCCAAAGCGCGGCGGGGTCCCAATAGGGGAGCACCCGGCGCACCTCATCAAGTGCGCCTTCCTGAAGCATCCGGTCAAAGCGCGTGTCGATGCGCCGGGCGAGCCAGTCGCGGTCCGGCACCAGCACCAAAGGCTGGGCGCGAGAGAGCGGCAAAAGCGGGGCTGCGGTGTCATCCTGCCAGGCGGCAAGGCCTCTGCCCGTGGCGCGCTGCACCTCCCAGGCGCGCTGGATGCGGGCGGGGTTGAGCCGGTCGATACGGGCCGCCGTCCCGGCCTCGAGCTCCGCCAGCATCGGTGCCGGCCCCTCCGTCGCCATGCGCCGGTCGGCCTCGGCGCGGACCTCTGGCGGGGTCGGCGGGATTTCTGCCAGCCCCTCGGTCAGCGCGGTGAGGTAAAGCCCGGTGCCGCCGACGATGATCACCCGCTCCGGCCCGGCCAGCAGCGGCGCCACCTCGCGGAGCCAGTGGCCGACCGAATAGTCGTTGCCGGGCGCCACTTGGCCGTAAAGCCGGTGCCGCGCGCGGGCTTCCTCCTCTTCCGTCGGTCGGGCAGTGAGAATCCGCCATGTGCGCCAGACCTGAAGCGCGTCGGCATTGACGATGATCCCGCCCTGCCGTGCCGCGATCTCAAGCGCCAGCGCCGACTTGCCGGAGGCCGTCGGCCCGGCGATCAGGACCGGCAGGTCCGGCCTCAGTTCATCCAGAAGTGTCAGAAGCTTACCCGCCTTGGTTCATCCAGTTTCGACTGCCCCCGCCATGCCCTTGACCTGTCGTTCAGCCATCTGGTTGTACCCGGCGGGGATTTCCTTCATTTTGCGCGCGAACAAACAATGCGGCAAGCGGAGCGGGCAATGAGCGGGCCGGATGGACCACAGGTCAAGTACAAACGCGTTCTCCTGAAGATTTCGGGCGAGGCGCTGATGGGCGATCAGGGCTACGGCCTGCATCCGCCAACCGTCAGCCGTATCGCCGCCGAGGTGAAGACGGTCCATGACCTCGGCGTCGAGATCTGCATGGTGATCGGCGGCGGCAACATCTTCCGGGGCCTGCAAGGCTCGGCTCAGGGGATGGAACGGGCGACGGCCGATTACATGGGGATGCTGGCCACGGTGATGAACGCGCTCGCCATGCAGGCAGCGCTTGAGGCGCAGGGTATTCATACCCGCGTCATCTCGGCCATCCCGATGGACACGGTCTGCGAACCCTATATTCGCCGCCGCGCGGTGCGCCACCTTGAGAAGAAACGCGTCTGCATCTTCGCCGCCGGTACCGGGAACCCCTATTTTACCACCGACACCGCCGCGACGCTCCGCGCCAACGAAATGGGCTGCGAGGCGATCTTCAAGGGCACCAAGGTCGACGGGGTCTATGACAAGGACCCCAAGAAGTTCCCCGACGCCAAGCGCTACGACACGGTGAGCTATGACGAGGTGCTGCAAAAGCACCTCGGCGTTATGGATGCCTCGGCAATCGCGCTTGCCCGCGACAACAACCTGCCGATCATCGTCTTCTCTCTGGACGAACCCGGCGGCTTCCGCGGCATTCTTGCCGGCAGCGGCACCTATACCCGCGTGGGTGGCTGAAACAGTTTCTTTCCCCGTGCGTTCTATGTAAAAGGGCGCAAAGACGGTCGAGACGAGCAGAAACGGAACAAAACGATGTCTGACGATATCGAGATTGACATTGACGCACTCTCGCGTCGCATGGACGGGGCCATGAACGCGCTCCGCCACGAATTCGCCAGCCTCAGGACCGGCCGCGCCTCCGCCTCGATTGTCGAGCCGGTGATGGTCGATGCCTATGGCTCGATGACGCCGATCAATCAGGTCGGCACCATCAACGTGCCCGAACCGCGCATGGTCACGGTGAACGTCTGGGACAAGGGCCTTGTCAGCAAGGTCGAGAAGGCGATCCGTGAAAGCGGTCTCGGCATCAATCCGCAGACCAACGGCACCATCATAATGTTGCCCATTCCCGAACTTAATGAAGAACGGCGTCGTGAGTTAACCAAGGTTGCGGCGCAATATGCCGAACACGCGCGGGTGGCCGTCCGCAATGTGCGGCGCGACGGGATGGACCAGATCAAGAAGGCCAAGGGCGACGGGATGAGCGAAGACGATCAGAAGTTCTGGCATGATGAAGTGCAGAGCCTGACGGACAAGGCCATCGTCGGCGTCGACAAGGCACTGGAAGACAAGCAGGCGGAGATCATGCAGGTCTGAGGACCTGCGCGGGGGCGGAAAAGGGCAGGGCCAATGGCCGCGAAGGACATCACGGGTACGATGCCGTCCCACGTCGCCATCATCATGGATGGCAATGGCCGCTGGGCCACCGCACGCGGTTGGCCACGTCTTGTCGGCCACCGTCGCGGCGCCGAACGCGTCCGCTCCATCGTCGAGGCGGCACCCGGCCTCGGCATCCGCTACCTGACACTTTACGCCTTTTCGACCGAGAACTGGAAGCGCTCGACCGAAGAGGTCATCGGGTTGATGACGATCTTCGCCCGCTACATCCAGTCCGAGGCTGAACGGCTTTCGACCGAGGGCGTGCGCCTCAGGTTCATCGGCGGCCGCGACCGGCTCGACAAGAAGCTGCAAAAGCTGATGGCGGGGATCGAGGAGCGGACCAAGGACAACGACCGGCTGCACCTGACCGTCGCCATCAACTACGGCGGCCGGGACGAGCTGATGCGCGCCGCGCGGCAGATTGCCGAAGACGTGGCCGCCGGCAAGCTTACCCCGTCCGAGGTTGATGAGGCGGCGCTGGAGGCGCGGCTTGATACCCACGACCTCCCCGATCCCGACCTCGTGATCCGCACCAGCGGCGAGACGCGGATCTCCAACTACCTGCTCTGGCAGTCGGCCTATGCCGAATATGAATTCACCGACACGCTCTGGCCCGATTTTTCGGCTGAGGAGCTTGAGGCGATCGTGGCCCGGTTCTGCGGGCGCGAGCGGCGTTACGGCGGTGCGCTGACCGCATGAACGCGCCGCGCAAATGGGACGACCTCGCACCCCGGATCATCTCGGGCGCGGCGATGGCGGCGGGCGGCCTCTTTCTGGTCTGGATGGGCGGTATCTGGTTCGCGGCGCTGGCGGTTGTCTGCGCCGGGCTGATGGTCTGGGAACTGGCGGCGATGACCGATCAGGCCCGGCCTGACGAGGCGAAGATTCTCGGCCTTGTCGCGGCGGTCGCGCTGGCGATTGTCCTCTACACCGGCAATCCCTATTTCACGCCGCTGCTTCTTGTGCCGCCGCTTCTGATCGCGGTGCGCCCGGAGCGGCCGATGAAGATCGAGGCGACGGTCTATGCCGTCATGATCATGCTGGCGAGCTACGGCCTTGTCGCCTTCCGCGAAGGCTACGGGATGCTCTGGCTCCTCTGGCTGGTCCTCGTCGTTGTCATCACCGACATCGCCGGCTACTTCGCCGGGCGCATCCTCGGCGGGCCGAAGTTCTGGCCGGCGGTCAGCCCGAAGAAGACCTGGTCGGGGACCGTCGCCGGCTGGATCTTTGCGGCGATTGTGGGATTCGTGTTTCTCAAGATATCGACGGCGGGGATCGACCTTCTCTGGATCTCCTCGGTTCTCGCCTTCGCCTCGCAGATGGGCGACATCGCCGAAAGCGCCATCAAAAGACGGGCAGGGGTGAAGGACAGTTCCAACCTCATTCCCGGCCATGGCGGCCTCATGGACCGCTTCGACGGGCTGCTCGGGGCGGCGCTCTTCATGCTCCTCGTGGCGCAGCTGACGCCGGTTCCGGTCGTCAGGTTCTGAGGCCATGCGCAGCATCTCCGTCTTCGGATCGACCGGCTCCATTGGAGAAAGCACCTTCGACCTGCTGATGCGGCAGGGTGGGCCAGAGCGATATCGGACCGTGGCGCTGACCGGGGGGCGCAACGTGGCGCGTCTGGCCGAACAGGCGCGGTCGCTGAAGGCCGAGCTTGCGGTCATTGCCGAGGCCAGACTTCTGCCCGACCTCCGCGCTGCTTTGGCCGGGACCGCGACGGAATGCGCCGGCGGGCCGATGGCGGTTGCTGAAGCGGCGGAGCGTCCGGCGGACTGGATCATGTCCGGCATCGTCGGGGCAGCAGGGCTCGCACCCGGTTTCCGCGCGCTTTCCCATGGCTCGGTACTGGCGCTGGCCAACAAGGAAAGCCTCGTCACAGCCGGGCCATTGCTGATGGCCAGGGCCAGAAAACATGGCGCGACGATCCTGCCGGTCGACAGCGAACATTCCGCGGTCTTCCAGGCCCTTCTCGGCGAGAACCTGGCGACGGTCGAACATATCACCATCACCGCCTCGGGCGGCGCCTTCCGCGACTGGCCGATGGAACGGCTGGCGGCTGCGACGGTGGCCGAAGCCTCCTGCCACCCGAATTGGGCGATGGGGCAGAGGATCACCATCGACAGCGCCTCCATGTTCAACAAGGCGCTGGAAGTCATTGAGGCGAAAGAGTTCTTCGGCATAGACCCCGACCGGGTGGAGGTTCTCGTCCACCCGGAATCGCTGGTTCATGCGCTGGTCGGGTTCCGTGACGGCGGCATGATCGCCCATCTTGGCGCGCCCGACATGCGCCATGCCATCGGCTATGCGCTGAACTGGCCTGACCGGGCGCATCTTCCCATTGCGCGGCTCGACCTCGCCCGGATCGGCAGCCTGACCTTCCGCAACCCCGATCCGGCCCGCTACCCGGCTCTGAGGCTCGCGCGCGAAGTCATGCGGATCGGCGGTCTGGCCGGCGCGAGCTTCAACGCCGCCAAGGAAACCGCTCTCGACGCCTTCATCGCGGGGCGCATCCGTTTCACCGACATGGCGGCGGTGGTCGAGAAGGTTCTCGACCGGCTTTCCGCCACAGGGGGGCTTGGCAAAGTCCCGGACAGCATCGATATGGTTCTCGACATCGACGGTCAGGCGCGCCGCATCGCCGCTGAGACGATGCAATAGACAGGACGCCAATTTGGAACTTCCCGCCCTTCTTCTCAGCCTCGGCAGCCTCGCCTACACGGTGGCGACCTTCATCGTGGCGCTGTCGATCATCGTCTTTGTCCATGAGTTCGGCCATTACATCGTCGGCCGCTGGTCGGGCATCCGGGCGGAGGTGTTCTCCATCGGCTTCGGCCCGGTGGTCTGGAGCCGGATGGACAAGCGCGGCACGCGCTGGCAGATCGCGGCGCTGCCCTTCGGCGGCTATGTGAAATTCCTTGGCGATGCCAATGCCAGCTCCGCCGGTGCCGACGAGGCGACGATGGCGCAGCTTTCCGAGGCGGAGAAGCGCCATACCATGCACGGCGCGCCCCTTTGGGCGCGGGCGGCAACGGTCTTTGCCGGACCGGCCTTCAACTTCATCCTGTCGATCATCGTCTTTGGCGGGATGCTCTTCTTCACCGGCATCGCCACCGATCAGCCGACGATCGCCGCGCTGAAGCCGCTGCCGGTCGAGACGCAGCTCATGCCCGGCGACAGGATCGTTTCGGTCGACGGCAAGCCGACGCCGGATTACGAAGCACTCGGCAAGGTCGCCGACGAGCTTCCGGCGCAGGACCAGATCACCTACGTCGTCGAACGTGACGGGCGCGAGGAAACCGTCACCGGGCCGACGCTGATTCCGGCGCTCGTCCAGTCGGTCCTGCCGGCGAGTGCCGCGGGCGATGCCGGGCTTGCCGTCGGCGATGTGATCGTCAAGGCCAACGGCAAGCCGATCCCGCGTTTCGATGATCTCAGGGGCGAGGTTCAGGCCAGCGCCGGCGCCCCGGTCGCGCTGAGTGTCTGGCGCGACGGCGAGGTGTTCGATACCACCTTGACCCCCCGCCAGCGCCCGGTGACGGGTGAGGATGGCGGCCTTGAAACCGGCTACCAGCTTGGCATTTCCGGCAGCTTCATGTTTGAGCCAGAGACGCGGATGCCCGGCCCGCTGGAGGCGCTGAAATCCGGCGCCCGCATGACCTGGGGCGTGATCGACAGCACCTTCTCGGCAATCTCCAGCATGGTCGCTGGCAAGATTTCGACCTGCAACATCAATGGCCCGATCGGCATGGCCAAGGCCACCGGCAATGCGGCCAGCGCCGGGCTGACATCGTTCATCTGGATGATCGCCGCGCTTTCCACCGCCATCGGCCTTCTGAACCTTTTCCCGATTCCGGTCCTCGATGGCGGGCATCTGGTGTTTCACGCCTATGAATGGGCGCGCGGCAAACCGCCGTCGGACCGGGTGATGAACGTGGCTTTGGCCGTCGGGCTTACGGTGGTCCTTGCCCTGATGTTCTTCGGGCTGTCGAACGATCTTTTCTGCAAATAAACCGACACTCTACCTATGGTTGCGTGCTCGCCCCAATCGCGCCACATTTGCTACCTAGTCTCGGGCGGCAGAGCAGGTACGCATGAGGGTACGGAAATGCAGATGATCCAGAGCGGCTACAGGGGGCTTTCGCTGGTCCTCGAACTCAGCCTCGGCCGCATCCTGATTCCCGCCGCCATCGTCGTCGGACTGGCCGGTGGCGCCATGATCGGCGCCGAAGTCGCAAAGCTCCAGATCCCGCAATCCGATTTCATGCGCTGATTTCAGCGCATATTCAGCACCGCCGAAACCGCAAGGCGCGGCCCCTCATCCGGGCCGCGTCTCGGCTTTTGACAAGGTCCGTCTGAAACGGTACTCACGTTGCAAAGGTAATTCTAAATAATCGGCGGTGAGGGGCAGAACATGCTGGAGGTTTCGGGCGGAGCGCGCAGGTTTTCCTTGTCTGCAGTGCGGCGCGCAAGCGCGGTCGGACTTATCGCAGTGGCCGTTGCCTTTGGTGGCGTGCCTGCCTTTTCGCAATCTTACGTTTTCAGCAGCGTGGTCGTGGAAGGCAACGAGCGGGTCGACCCGGCGACGATCGCCAAGTTCGCCGGCGTGGCGCAGGGCCAGTCCATCAGCCAGGCGGGGCTGAATGACGCCTACCAGCGGCTGAACGCCTCCGGCCTCTTTTCCAGCATCGAACTGGTTCCCTCTGGCGGCACGCTCATCATCCGGGTCGTCGAGAATCCTACGGTCAACGTGATCGACTTCGAGGGTAACGCGCGGCTGAAGGACGAAGAGCTTGCCGCCGCCGTCAAGTCGCAGAGCCGGCGCATCTATTCGGCGGCGCAGCTTCAGGCCGATGCCGCAGCCATCACCCAGCTTTACGCCGACAGGGGCCGCATGGCCGCGCGGGTGGAGCCGCGGGTGATCGACCGTGGCGACAACCGCGTCGACGTGGTTTTCGAGATTCGCGAAGGCAAGGTGACCGAGGTGGAGCGCCTGTCCTTCACCGGCAACCGCAGCTATTCCGACCGCCGCCTGCGGCAGGTGCTGGCCAGCAAGCAGGCGGGGTTTCTCCGCGCCTTCATCCAGCGCGACAGCTATCAGGCCGACCGGATCGAGTTCGACAAGCAGCTTCTGACCGACTTTTACCGCAACCGCGGCTTCATCGACTTCCAGGTCCTGTCGGTGGCGCAGGAGTATGCGCGCGACCGCGAGGGCTTCTTCCTGACCTATAACGTCCGCGAAGGGCAGAGCTACAAGATCAATTCCACCCGTGTGGTCAGCGAATATCCGGGTATCGACGCCGCCGCCTATGCGGATTCGATCCGCATCCGGTCTGGCGTGACCTATTCGCCCACGGCAATCGACACCACCATCACCCGGATGGAAAACCTAGCGCTGAAGCAGGGTATCAACTTCCTTGCGGTCGAACCGCGCATCGCCCGGAACGAGGCGAACCAGACGCTCGACGTGGTCTTTGCGCTGACCAAAGGGCCGCGGGTCTTTGTCGAACGCATCGACATCGAGGGCAACACAACCACGCTGGACCGGGTGGTTCGGCGGCAGTTCCGCTCGGTCGAGGGCGACCCCTTCAATCCGCGCGAAATCCGTCAGGCGGCAGAGCGCATCCGGGCGCTCGGCTTCTTCAAGACGGCGGATGTGAACGCCCGTCAGGGAACGTCAACCGATCAGGTGATCGTGGACGTGAACGTCGAGGAACAGCCGACCGGATCGCTAAACTTCGGCGCGAGCTACAGCGTCTCGGGCGGCGTCGGTTTGGTTGTTGGTCTCACAGAGACCAACTTCCTTGGCCGCGGCCAGACGGTCAGCCTCAACCTGTCGGGCGGCGTGGACAACAAGAACAGTTCGTTTAGCTTCGTCGAGCCGTCGTTCCTTGACCGCGATCTGAAGTTCAGCACCCGGTTCTATTACAACACGACCGAGAACCAGAACTCCGACTATTCGACGAAACGGTTCGGAACCGAGGTTGGATTCGAGTTTCCGGTCAGCGAGTTCGGCAAGCTCGATATCCACTACAAGGCGTCGAGTGACGAGGTCTACAACGTCAACGTCAACTCATCCAACGTGCTGAAGGCTGAAGAGGCACGCGGCGCGTTGGTGACGAGCGCTCTTGGCTACCGCTACACTTTCGACAACCGGATTGGCGGGCTTGATCCCAACCGGGGCTTCCTGTTCCGTTTCGGCCAGGATTACGCCGGCCTCGGCGGCGACATCGATTCCGTCACCTCCACGGCGCTGGCGTCTTACCAGATCAAGGCTTTCAAGGAAGAGGTTACCTTCCGGGCCGAACTGGAAGGTGGCGCCGTGATGACCTCGGGCGGCGACAGCCGGATCGTCGACCGCTTCACCGGCAACGGCAAGATCCGCGGCTTCGAGCCGAACGGCCTTGGGCCGCGCGACCTCACCGCGGTGAACCAGGATGCGCTTGGCGGCAATTATTTCGCCGTGGCGCGGCTTGAGGCGGAATTCCCGATCGGCCTGCCCGAGGAATACGGGATCACCGGCGGTCTCTTCGCCGATGTCGGCTCCGTCTGGGAACTCGACAACAATCTCGGCGGGACCATCGACGACAGCATGAACCTGCGTTCCTCCATCGGCGTTTCAATCCTCTGGTCCTCGCCGATCGGTCCCTTGCGCTTCAACTTCTCGAAGGCGATCCAGAAGGAAAGCTACGACAAGGAACAGAACTTCGACCTGTCGATCTCGACGAAGTTCTGATGCGCATCCTTTTGGCATGTCTGGCCGCGGCGCTTATGACGGGCGCCGCGTCTTCGCTTGCCCAGACAGAGACGCCGCCGCTCGCCAGTGCGATCCTCGCCATCAATCAAGACCGGCTCTACAATGAATCGGCTTGGGGAAAGCGTGCGGCCCAGCACCTTGCCGACATCTCGGCCAGCCTCGCGGCAGAGAACCGCGAGCTTGAGGCGAATCTCGTCGCCGAGGAACGGGCGCTGACGGACGCCCGGCCGACGATGGACCCGGAGGCTTTTCGCAAGGCTGCCGACGCCTTCGACGCCCGCGTCGTCGAGTTGCGGAGCGCGCAGGAGGCCAAGGCCCGGTCGATCGGGCGGATTTCCGACGCCGAACGGCAGCGCTTCTATGCCGCCGCACTGCCTGTGATGGGCGAGGTTCTTCGCGAACGCGGCGCGGTGGTGGTGCTGGATTCCCGCGCGATCTTCGTTTCGGCGGATTCGATCGACGTCACCGACGACATGATCGCGAGCATCGACGCCAAGCTCGGCGCCGGCGAGAATGCCGACGATCCCGCGCCCGAACCGGCACCTGCACCCGTGCCGCAGCCTGCTCCTGCGCCCGCACCCGGCGCGAACGGTGGCAACTGACCCCCGACAAGCTTGCCCTAGGGTGGGCGAGTTGCTAGCTATCGCCGAAGCACTGCGGAAGGAGCGAGAATGACCGACGCTGCTATCACCGAGGCCGATCTCGACCTCATCCAGCGGATCATTCCGCACCGGTATCCGTTTCTCCTGATCGACAAGGTTGTCGATATCGCCAGGGACAAGGGCTGCGTCGGCGTCAAGAACGTGACCTTCAACGAGCCGCATTTCCAGGGCCATTTCCCGGCCAAGCCGATCATGCCCGGCGTCCTCGTTGTCGAGGCGATGGCGCAGGCGGCGGCGGTTCTGGTCGGCATCTCGATGGATGTGGTCGGGCGTGACCTCCTGACCTATTTCCTCAGCATCGACAGTTGCCGCTTCCGCCGCATGGTGGTGCCGGGCGACGTGCTGATGCTGCACATGACGGTCAAGCGCGGCGGCGGCAAGATCTGGAAATTCCACGGCGAGGCCAAGGTGAACGGCGAAATGTGCTGCGAGGCCGAGATCGTCGCCATGATGGACCTCAGGGACTGACGATGTCTTCAGACATGAGCGCGCAGATCCACCCTTCCGCCGTGATCGAGCCGGGCGCGGTGATCGGGCCGGACTGCCGGATCGGGCCGTTCTGCATCGTCGGGCCGAAGGTCGTGCTTGGCCGGGGGGTGGAGCTGAAATCCCATGTCGTGGTGACGGGCCAGACCGAGGTCGGCGACGACACCGTGGTCTTTCCCTTCACGACTCTGGGCGAAATTCCCCAGGACCTGAAGTTCCGGGGCGAAGCGACCCGCCTTGTCATCGGTGCGCGGAACCGCATCCGCGAAAACGTGACCATGAACACCGGAACCGAAGGCGGTGGCGGCGTTACGCGGGTGGGCGATGACGGGCTTTTCATGGCGGGGAGCCATGTCGCCCATGACTGCCAGATCGGCAATCACGTGATCCTCGTCAACAACGCCGCCCTTGCCGGGCATTGCGTGCTGGAGGACGAGGTGATCATCGGTGGCCTCTCCGGCGTCCATCAGTTCGTCCGCATCGGGCGTGGTGCCATGATCGGCGCGGTGACGATGGTGACGGCGGATGTGATCCCGCACGGGTTGGTGCAGGGGCCGCGCGGCGCGCTCGACGGGCTGAACCTCGTCGGGCTGAAGCGGCGCGGGGCGGGGCGGTCCGACATCGCGGCGCTGCGCGAGCTTCTCGATGCGCTCGGTGGCGGCACCTTCCGCGAAACCGCCCGCGCCGCCGCCGAAAAGGGCAGCGACTCTGCGCTGGTGCGCGAGGCGCTCGATTTCATCCTCGGCCCTTCGGATCGTTCGTTCCTGACCCCGCGATGAGCGTGACAGCGGTCATTGCCGGCCAGGGTGGTCTGCCGGTTCATCTGGTTGCGGCGCTTAAGGCGGCGGGTGCGCCCTATGTCGTCGGCAGCCTCGACGGCTTTCCGCCCGATCTGCCGGATGATACGCCGATCAGTTTCCGCATCGAGCGGCTGGTGCCGTTTCTCGACCATCTCGTGGCGCAGGGCGTCACCCGGGTGGTCTTTGCCGGTGCGATCCGCCGGCCGCGCATCGAGCCTGAGCTTTTCGATCCGCAAACGGCGGCCTTGGTGCCGCGCATCGTCGGCGCCATGCAGACCGGCGACGATGCCGTGTTGCGTGCCGTTGCCGCGATTTTCGAGGATTGGGACATGGAAGTCGTGGGCGCCGAGGAGATCGCCCCCGACCTCGTGCCGGGGCCGGGCATCCTCTGCGGCGCGCCGACGGATGCCGACCGCAATGATGCAGAGCGCGCGGCGGAGATCGTGAAAGCCCTCGGGCCGCTCGACATCGGGCAGGGCGCGGTGGTGGCGCAGCGTCTCTGCCTTGCCATCGAGACCTTGCCGGGGACCGACGCCATGCTCGGCTTCGTGGCCGCAAGCTGCGGCGGGCTGAGGACCAATCCGAACGGCGCGAAGGGCGTCTTCTACAAGGCGCCGAAGCCGGGGCAGGACCGCCGCTTTGACTGTCCGACCCTCGGCCCCGAGACCGTGCGCGCCGCCGCCCGCGCCGGTCTGGCCGGGATCGTCTGGGAAGCCGGCGGCGCGATCCTTCTTGACCGCAAGGTTGCGCAGGCAGAGGCTGAGGCGAGCGGCCTTTTCCTCTGGGCGCGGGAGCCATGAAACTGTTCCTCATCGCAGGTGAGGCTTCGGGCGATGCGCTCGGCGCAGCTCTCATGGCCGGGCTGAAGTCTCTTGCGCCGGGGGTGGAGTTCCACGGCGTCGGCGGGCCGAAGATGGCGGCAGAGGGGTTGCAAAGCCTTTTCCCGATGGAAGAGCTGTCGGTCATGGGTCTCATTGAGATCCTGCCGAAGTACCTCGACCTCAAGCGCCGCCTGAAGGAAACCGCCGAGGCGGTCCTCAAGCTTAAGCCCGACGCGCTCATCACCATCGACAGCCCCGATTTCTGCCTGCGCGTCGCCCGCCTCGTGCGCGAGGTGAACCCTCGTCAGCGCACGATCCATTATGTTGCGCCGACGGTCTGGGCCTGGCGTCCCGGTCGCGCGGCAAAGATGGCGCTGGTCATTGACCATGTGCTGGCGCTCTTCCCCTTCGAGCCGCCCTATATGGAAGCCGCCGGCATGACCTGCGACTTCGTCGGCCATCCGGTCGTGGCTGAGACGCGCGCCGCACCGGCAGAGGCCGAGGCTTTCCGCGAGACCCATTCCATCGGCCCGCGCCAGCCGGTTCTCCTCTGCCTGCCGGGATCGCGGCGCGGCGAGGTCACGCGCCTTGCGCCCCGGTTCGAGGAAGCCATCGCGCGGCTCAGGGATAGGGTGCCCGACCTCAGGGTTGTGCTGCCCACCGTGCGCGGCGTCGCGGGCGTGGTGCGCGACCTTGCCGCGCGCTGGAAAGTCGCGCCCTTGGTGGTGGAAACGCCAGAGGACAAGGCCCGCGCCTTCGCCGCCGCCGACCTCGCGCTTGCGGCCTCCGGCACGGTCAGCCTTGAACTCGCGGCGAACCGGGTGCCGATGGTCATTGCCCATGACTTCAATCGCCTGACCTGGTGGATGATGAAGCGCGCGGCACTCATCGACACGGTGACGCTTGTCAACATCGTTTCCGATACTCGCGCCGTGCCGGAATACCTCGGCCCCGCCTGCCAGCCGGGGCCGATCTCCCATGCGCTGATGGCGCTCATCGACGATAAGGACGCGCGCGAACGCCAGTTCGCGGCGATGGAGACGACGATGGAGCGGCTTGGTGCAGGAGGCGAGGCGCCGGGCCTTCGCGCGGCACGCTCGGTCCTGGCGCATCTCTGACAGTCAGGGAAACCCACGCGACAGCGACATGGTTTTTTGCTAGGCTGAGGCATTGCCGGCACGACCGATTTTTCGAGCCGACAGTTCATTTATCCGGGAGTCATTTTGATGAGCAGGATCAACAGACCATTCTTCTTCGATTCCGCGCGGCTGACGCTCTTTGGCGGGTCGCTGCGACAGGCTCAGGTCGACGGCCTGACGGCCTTTCTCGACTATTGGGAAACCAACCACGCCACCAAGGACGACCGCTGGCTGGCCTATATCCTTGCCACTGCGCATCATGAGGTCGACCGGACCTTCCGACCGACCAAGGAATACGGCGGCGACAGGTATTTCTTCCAGATGTACGACAGCGACGGCTTCCGCCCCGGGGTGGCGCGGACCCTTGGCAACATCGCCAAGGGTGATGGGGTCCTGTTTCATGGCCGCGGCTTCGTGCAACTGACCGGGCGCGCGAATTATGCCTTCTGGCAGAACGAGCTGAAAACCGATCTGACCAGTTCAAGGGCGATGGCCGACAAGGTTCTGCAACTGAACATCGCGATCCCGATCATCTTCGAAGGGTCGATCCGGGGGACGTTCACGGGCAAGAAGCTTGAGGACTACATTTCCGGGGTCCGGCAGGACTGGAAGAACGCGCGCAGAGTGATCAATGGCCTCGACAAGGCCGATCTGATCGCGACCTACGCCACGGACTATTACCGCGCGATCTCCTACACGACGGGCGACTGAGGCGGCGGTCAGTAGCCGCGCCAGATCCAGCCGCCGCCGAGGATGCGGCTGCCGCCCTGTTCGTAGAAGACGCAAGCCTGTCCGGGGCTGACGCCCTCCTCGGGGTCGAGAAGCTCGACCTCGGCGGTGGTCGGCGACAGGGGCCGGATCACCGCAGGGCGGGGCGCGCGGGTGGAGCGGATGCGGACATTCGCCTGCCATTCCGGCCGGCTGTCGAAGGGCGCATCGCCAAGCCAGTTGATCTCGCGCACCGGGACCATGCGGGTTTCCAGCGCCTCCTTCGGGCCGACGATCACCCGGCGGCTGTCGGGGTCGAGCCTCACGACATAAAGCGGGTTGTCGCCAAGCCCGCCGATGCCAAGACCGCGGCGCTGGCCGATCGTGTAGTGAATCACGCCGCGATGGCTCCCAAGGACATTGCCGTCGAGGTCCACGATCTCGCCGGGATCGGCGGCGCCGGGACGCAGCTTCTCGATGACGCTCGCGTAATTGCCGTTCGGGACAAAGCAGATGTCCTGGCTGTCGGGCTTGTCGGCGACGGAAAGCCCGTATTTCGCGGCAAGCGCGCGCGTTTCGGCCTTGGAGGCCAGCGACCCGAGCGGGAAGCGCAGATAGGCCAGCTGTTCCGGCGTCGTCGAGAAGAGGAAATAGGACTGGTCGCGGTTCGGATCGGCGGCGGAATGGAGTTCCGGTCCGTAAGCGCCGAGTTTCCGCTGGATGTAGTGGCCGGTCGCCATGCAGTCGGCATCCAGCTCCTTCGCGGTGGCGAGGAGGTCCTTGAACTTCACCCTTTCGTTGCAGCGGATGCAGGGCACCGGGGTCGCGCCGGCAAGATAGGCATCGGCAAATTCCTCGATCACCGCCTCGCGGAACATGTTTTCATAGTCGAGGACGTAATGCGGGAAACCCATCGCCTCGGCCACGCGGCGGGCGTCGTGGATGTCCTGCCCGGCGCAGCAGGCGCCCTTTTTCGCCAGCGCCGCGCCGTGGTCGTAAAGCTGCAAGGTGACGCCGACCACATCGTAGCCCTCGTCCTTCAGCATTGCCGCCACGACGGATGAATCGACGCCGCCCGACATGGCAACGACGACGCGCGTATCGGCCGGGGCCTTGGGCAGGCCCAGCGAATTCAGCTTCGTGTCATCAAGCGCCATCACTCTCTCCGGCAGGATCGTTAGGAATATAGGAAAATCCTACGCACTCACAATCTCCGGTTTCACCGGCCCTTAAGCCTGCGTGCCCGAGGCTCTGGCCCGGGTGAAGCCGAGGGGTGAGACATGTACCTTAAGAAGATCGACGGGCCAAGGGCCGTTGCGCTGCCGGATGGCACGATCCTGACGCGGGCGGACCTGCCACCGCCGGAAACCCGGCGCTGGGTGGCCAGCCGCAAGGCCGTGGTGGTGCGCGCCGTGGCCGCCGGGCTCTTGCCGCTGAAGGAGGCTCTGGAGCGCTACGCGCTGTCGGAAGAGGAGTTCGGATTCTGGCAGGAGGCGGTCGAAAAACATGGCGAGAAGGGCCTTAAAGTTACCGCGATCCAGCGATACCGACAACCTTAGGAAGATTCACGAAAGACCGTTGCGCCAGTAACTTGTGGTTAACCAATGTCGGCGAAGGTCAGGGTGATCGAGGGATTAATGCGGAGTACGCCAGATGAGAATCCTGCTGATAGAGGATGATCCGACCACGTCACGCAGCATCGAACTGATGCTGACCCATGCCAACCTCAATGTCTATTGTACGGACCTTGGGGAGGAGGGCGTCGATCTGGCGAAGCTTTACGATTACGACCTCATTCTTCTCGACCTCAACCTGCCGGACATGACCGGGCACGATGTCTTGCGGCAGTTGCGCATGGCGCGGGTGGAGACGCCGATCCTGATCCTGACCGGGACCGACGATACCGAGAACAAGGTCAGAAGCTTCGGCTTCGGCGCGGACGACTACCTGACCAAGCCCTTCCACCGGGAAGAGCTGGTGGCGCGCATCCACGCGATCATCCGCCGCTCCAAGGGCCATGCGCAATCGGTGATCCACACCGGCAAGATCTCGGTCAATCTCGACGCCAAGACAGTCGAGACGGACGGGCAGGCGGTGCATCTGACCGGCAAGGAATACCAGATGCTGGAACTCCTGAGCCTCAGGAAAGGCACGACGCTGACGAAGGAGATGTTCCTCAACCATCTCTACGGCGGCATGGATGAGCCGGAACTGAAGATCATCGACGTCTTCATCTGCAAGCTCAGGAAGAAGCTCGCCGAGGCTACCGGTGGCGACAACTACATCGAGACGGTCTGGGGCCGCGGCTATGTGCTCCGCGAGCCGACGCCGATCGACGCGCCACGGCGCGCTGCTGTCGCCTGAGGCGGCTGGCAGGACGGCCCGAGGGAAGGGATGACGGGTAGGGGGCAGCCATCGCGCTGCCTTCAGCCTTTTCGGGTGGGGCGCCATCGGGGTTGGCTGCCGGTCCCGCTCGTCCGGCACTGGACCAATGCCGCCCGGCGTCCTAACACTTTCAGCGTGGCGTTGCGGATGGGGGCAGCATGGCGGCCGAGACTGACACGAAAGGGCTTCCCGTCGATGCGCTGGACGAGGGCGCCGCGCGGGCCGAATGGGTCAGGATCGCCGCCAGGGTGGCGCGGGCCAATACCGCCTATCATGGCGAGGACGCGCCCGAGATCAGCGATGCCAAGTATGACGCGCTGAAGCGGCGCCTTCAGGCCATCGAGGCGCGCTTCCCCGATCTTGCCGGCGCGGACAGCCCGACGCGGCAGGTCGGCACGGCACCGTCCGAGACCTTCGCCAAGACGCGTCACGCTGTCCGGATGCTGAGCCTCGAAAACGCCTTCACCGCCGAGGACATCGCCGAGTTCGACGACCGCATCCGCCGCTACCTGAATCTCGGCCCCGATGCGCCGCTCACTTACACAGCGGAACCGAAGATCGACGGCCTGTCGCTCTCCCTGCGCTACGAAGGCGGGCGCCTGACCCTCGCCGCCACGCGCGGCGATGGTGAGACGGGCGAGGTCGTGACCGCCAATGCCCGCACGATTGCCGACATTCCGAAAACCCTGACCGGCGCGCCCGAGGTGCTGGAGGTCCGGGGCGAGGTCTACATGAGCCATGCCGATTTCGCGGCGCTCAACGAACGGCAGGCGGCGAAGGGGGCCAAGACCTTCGCCAACCCGAGGAACGCCGCCGCCGGCTCGCTCCGCCAGCTTGATGCGGCCATCACCGCCGCGCGGCCGCTGAGGTTCTTCGCCTATGCTTGGGGGGAGTTTTCAGCGCCGCTTGCCGCGACACAGATGGGCGCGGTCGAGCGGCTCGCCGCCCTCGGCTTCCAGACTAACCCCCTCACCACGCTCTGCGACGGGCCGGCGGAGCTCCTCGCCGTCTACACCCGGATCGAGCAGATGCGGGCGACCCTCGGCTATGACATCGACGGCGTTGTCTACAAGGTCAACGATCTTGAGCTGCAGCGGCGGCTCGGCTTCCGCTCCACCACGCCCCGATGGGCCATCGCGCACAAGTTTCCCGCCGAACTCGCCTGGACAAGGCTTGAGGCCATCGACATCCAGGTCGGCCGCACCGGGGCTTTGTCTCCGGTCGCGCGGCTGGTGCCGGTGACGGTCGGCGGTGTCGTCGTCTCGAATGCGACCTTGCACAATGAGGATTACATCGCCGGCAGGTCCGCCTCGGGCGAGGTGATCCGCGACGGCAAGGATATCCGCATCGGTGACTGGGTGCAGGTCTACCGGGCGGGGGACGTGATCCCGAAGATCGCCGATGTCGACCTTGCCGAGCGGCCCGCCGAAGCGGTGCCCTACGTCTTCCCGGTGACATGCCCGGAATGCGGATCGGACGCGCTGCGCGAGGAGGGCGACGCCGTCCGGCGCTGTACCGGCGGTCTCATCTGCCCCGCGCAGGCCGTTGAAAAGCTGAAGCATTTCGTCTCGCGCGGGGCCTTCGACATCGAAGGCCTGGGCGCAAAGCAGATCGAGATGTTCTTTGCCGACCCGTTGCTGCCGATCCGTGAGCCTGCGGACATCTTCTCGCTTGAGGCGCGGGATGCCGGCAATCTGACCAAGCTGAAGAACCGCGACGGCTTTGGCGACAAGTCTGCGAAGAACCTCTTTCAGGCCATTGAGGAAAAACGGAAAATCCCGCTCAACCGCCTGATCTTCGCGCTAGGCATCCGTCACGTGGGCGACACCTCTGCCGCGTTGCTTGCCCGCCATTACGGATCATGGCCGGCTTTCGAGGGCGCGATGACGGCGGCGAACGTCGGCGAGGGGCCGGAATGGGCGGAATTCATGGCCATCGACGGCGTCGGCGCGGTTCTTGCGGCCTCGGTCGTCAACGCCTTCCATCAGGCGGCAGAACGCGCCTCGATCGACCGGCTGGTGGCGGAGCTTGACGTGCAGGACGTGGCGAAGCCCCGGACCGAGGGCAGCCCGGTCGCGGGCAAGACCGTGGTCTTTACGGGCACCCTGGAAAAGATGACCCGGGCCGAGGCCAAGGCGCGGGCAGAGGCGCTGGGGGCCAAGGTTGCGGGCTCCGTTTCCGTCAAGACCGATCTTGTCGTCGCGGGCCCTGGGGCGGGGTCGAAGGCCAAGGATGCCGAAAGGCTCGGTGTCGAGCTGATCGACGAGGACGCCTGGCTGAGGCTCATCGGCGGATGAGCCGTCCGGCCGTTCTTTTCCCGCTTTTCGCCGGGTTGGAGACGCTGGAAGGCGTCGGCCCGAAATCGGCGAAGCATTTCGAACAAATGGGCGTTGAACGCCCGCGCGATCTGGTCTTCACGCTGCCCTATGCGCTGGTCGATCGCCGCCGCCGCGAGACGATCATGGGCGCGGATTTCCCGACGACTTTGACGGTGGAGGTGACGGTCGGCGCCCATGTGCCGCCGCGCCGCAAGGGTGGCCCGGCGCGTGTCTTCGTCCGCGATGCGGCGACCGAGTTTCAGCTCGTCTTCTTCCATGCCAAGGGCGACTACCTGCAAAAGCTCCTGCCGACCGGCCAGCGCCGGCTCGTCTCGGGCAAGATCGAGCTTTTCGACGGGCTGGCGCAGATGGTCCACCCCGATCACGTCCTCCGCCCCGAGGAAGCCGAGGAGTTGCCGGAGTTCGAGCCGGTCTATCCGCTGACCGCCGGGATCACCCAGAAGGTCATGCAGAAGGCCGCCCAATCGGCCCTTGCCCGCGTGAGCAGCCTTGCCGAATGGATCGACCCCGCGCTGAAGGCGCGGGAGGGCTGGCCCGGCTGGGCCGAGGCCGTCCGCGCCGCCCATGCGCCACGCCACCTTGGCGACGTGGCAGCGGAAGCGCCGGCGCGGCGGCGGCTCGCCTATGACGAACTTTTCGCGCATCAGTTGACGCTGGCGCTCGCCCGCGCCTCGATGCGGCGCGGCAAGGGGCGGGCGACGGTCGGCACCGGAGCCTTGCAGGGCAAGGTGTTGAAATCGCTGCCCTACCGGCCTACAGGCGCGCAGATGCGGGCGATGGGTGAGATCGCCGATGACATGGCGTCGGACCGGCGGATGAGCCGGCTTTTGCAGGGCGATGTCGGATCGGGCAAGACGCTTGTGGCTTTCATGGCGCTTCTCGTGGCCGTGGAGGCAGGCGGGCAGGGCGTGATGATGGCGCCCACGGAAATCCTCGCCCGCCAGCATCTCGAAAGCCTGAGGCCGCTCGCCGAAGACGCGGGCGTGGTCTTGGAGATCCTGACCGGCCGAGACCGGGGGGCGGAGCGGGCGGCGAAGCTGAAGGCGCTGGCCGAGGGGAACATCCAGATCCTCGTCGGCACCCATGCCGTCTTCCAGAAGGGCGTGGAGTTCCGCGACCTCCGCCTTGCCATCGTCGACGAACAGCACCGTTTCGGCGTGGCACAACGGATGGAGCTTGGCGCCAAGGGCGGGGCGGCGGATGTGCTGGTGATGACCGCGACGCCGATCCCGCGGTCCTTGAGCCTTGCGCAATACGGCGACATGGATGTCTCGGTGCTGGACGAAAAGCCCGCGGGGCGGAAGCCGGTCAGGACGGCGCTCATCTCTGCCGGGCGCTATGATGAGGTGGTGGGGCACCTGAGGCAGGCGGTGGCCGAGGGGCGGCAGGCCTATTGGGTCTGCCCCTTGGTCGAGGAAAGCGAGGTCGTGGACCTGACTGCCGCCGAGGACCGCTTCCGTGCGCTCCGAGCGGCCATTGGCGAGGGCGTCGTGAGCCTCGTCCACGGCCAGATGCCGCCCGCCGAGAAGGACGCGGCGATGGCGGGTTTCGCGGCGGGGCGGACCAAGGTCCTGGTGGCGACGACGGTGATCGAGGTCGGGGTGAACGTGCCCAATGCCTCGATCATGGTGATCGAGCGGGCGGAGACCTTCGGCCTCGCGCAGCTGCACCAGCTTCGGGGCCGGGTCGGGCGGGGCAGTGCCGAATCGACCTGTCTTCTGATGTACCAGCCGCCTTTGGGGGAAACCGCCGAGCGCCGGCTTCAGATCCTGCGCGAGACGGAGGATGGCTTCCGCATCGCCGAGGAAGACCTCGCCATGCGCGGTGCGGGCGACCTGATCGGCACGGCGCAATCCGGCCTGCCGAAGTTCCGCATCGCCGATCTTGAACGGCAGGCGGCGCTGATGGCCGTGGCGCAGTCGGATGCGCGGAAGCTTCTGACCGACGATCCCGGCCTGAAATCCCCGCGCGGCGAGGCGGCGCGGGTTCTGTTGTGGCTGATGGAACAGGACCGGGCGATCAGGCTGATTTCCGTAGGGTGAGAAAAACCCCTCTTTGTTCACAAGCGTTCCTAAAAAGTTCTTTACAGACTGATGCCGACATGAGAACAAAGAAGCAACATAGTGAATGAGAGGAGACGTCAGATGGCACAGGAACTGAAATCCGTCATTCTCCGCAACCGCAGCACGCTTCTGCGTGACGGTGCCGGGGTCGTCTCTCTCATCGCGATGCTGATCGTCGGGCTGAACTTGCCCAACCTGATCTGACCCTTTTCTGCCTCGCGGTTCTCCGCCGGTTTAGCGCCTGTCCCCTGTCACTCGTGGCTTCCCCAAGCCCACGCGCCCGGATGCCGGAAATCGCCACTTGCCGCCGCACTCCCGCCCGGAGTGCGGCGGCTTTTTCTGTCAAGGACGCTTCTGCTCGATGCTCGCCGTCGCCGTGACCGACGCGGGCGGCCGTCGTGACGGCGTCAGGAAGATCGCCGTCAGCACCAGGGCCCCCGCCAGCGCCTCGCGCCAGCCGATGGCCTCGTGGAAAGCGAAGTAGCCCACGGCAAACATCGTCGGCAGCTCGATGCTGCCAAGCGCCGCCGCCTTGGCGCCGCCGATCTTCGGCACGAAGGTGGAGTAGATGAACTGCGGCAGCAGGGCCGCGATGATGCCGAGCGCCACGACCAGCCCCCATTGCTCCGCCGTTGCCGGCACGACCTCGGCCCGGGGATAGGTGGCGATCAGCGGCAGGAGCCCGGTCGAGGAGCCGAGCGCGAAGGAGGACATGCGGCTGAGGGGCGGCAGGATCACCAGCTTGCGAGCGAGGACGTTGATCGAAAGGCCGAAGGCAAGTGGCGCGGACAAGGCAAGCAGCACCGCCGTCAGCGTCAGGCTGCCAAGTTCCTCTGCCGACCGCGCCGCCAGAGCCGCCGCGCCGAGGATCATCAGCCCGCCGAAGACCGAGCGCATGCCGGGCCGGTCGCGGAAGACCAGCCAGCCGACGATCAGGGTGAAGAGCGGATAGGTCATGTAGAAGACCCCGGCGATGGAGACCGGCAACAGCGTCAGCGCCTTGACATAGCCGACCCAGCCAAGCCCGACGCCGAAGCCGGTGCAATAGCCCCAGAGGGTGGCCTTCCCCGCCTCGCCCTTCAGCCGCAGGAACGGCAGGAAGGCGACTGCGGCGAAGGTGTAGCGGAAGAAGGCGATGGCGGGGGGCGCTATGCCGGCGTCGGTCAGGCTGCGGGCGAAATAGGGCACGAGGCCGAAGCCGACCGAGGACAGCCCGACCATGGCCGCCCCGAAGGCCAGGCTGTCCATCCATCCGGCCGGGGCGCTGGTTTCGCTCATGCGGGCGGGGCGGGCAGGTGCCCTTCGGCCAGCGCCGATATGGCGGATTTGATCCGGGCGAAGCTTTCGCGCGCGCGGGTGACTGTGACGCGGGCGCGGAGGTAGCCGTGGACGAGGCCCGGCTCGACCCAGGCCAAGGCTTGGCCACCGGCGGCGCGGATGCGGGCAGCGTATTCGGTCGCGTCGTCGCAGAGGGGATCGCATTCTGCGCCGATGGCGACGGTGGGGGGCAGGCCGGAAAAGTCGGTGTCGCGCAGCGGCGAGGCGGTGGGGTCGGCCCGCGGCTCGATGCCGTCCTCGTAGCGGATGCTCCTGTAGAAATCGAGGTCGTCGCGCGTCAACATCGGCGCATTGGCGTGAAACACGTAGCTGGCCCCGGTCTTGTCGCCGCCGAGGCCGGGATAGATGAGCACCTGGCCCCGCACCTCGACGTCCGAGCCGCGCATCGCGTGCGCCACTGTGGCGGCAAGGTTGCCGCCTTGGCTGTCGCCCGCCAGCACAATGGGCTGGCCGAAGCGTTCGGCCGCCGCATAGGCTACGGCCAGCGCATCGTCGAAGGCGGCGGGGTGGCGGTGTTCGGGGCAAAGGCGATAGTCGGCCGAGACCACGCGATACCCGGTGCCCGCGCAGATTTCGGCGCAGACATCGTCATGGCTTTCCAGCCCGCCCACCACCAAGCCGCCGCCGTGGTAATAGACGACCGTCACCGCGCCGGGCCGGGTCGGATCATAGATCCGGCAGGGCACGCCGCCCAGCGCCTCGTCCCGCGCCGCGATGCCTTCGGGGTAGCCGCGATGAAAGGCGCGGCACATCGCGTCGTAGACCTCGCGCTGGCGCGCGATAGTGAAGGTCGCCGTCTCGTGCGGATACCAGGTTTCGGTTTCCCGGATGAAGGCCCAGGTCTCGGCGTCGATCAGGCGGGCATAGTCGGCGGGCATGGCTTCTCCGGGGAAGATGCGGCCATGGTGGCCCGCGCCCGCCCGCCCGGCTTTGCCAGATGCGACGCCGCCCGTGTCGCCGCCTACCTTTGCCGCGACAGCCAGTCGCGGAAGTCGAGCGCTACCTCCGTCTCGGCCTTCACCAGATAGTCGTCGGAAGGATATGCGCCGGAATGCACCTCATCGGCAAAGCTGCGCATCGCGGTGATCCGCATCTCCTGCAACCGGTCCTCTTCGGCGGCGAAATCGGCATAGACCTTGGCATGACGCGGGGTGTGGCCCCGGTTCTGGCCCAGCACGTCGTCCGAGAAAAGGTACTGGGCATCGCCGGCAGCACCCCCGCCCATCGACAGCAAAAACAGCGAGGTCTTTTCGGCAATCGCCGCCGTGATTGCATCCGGCACCACCTCTATCTCCACGGCAAAGGCGCCGGCTTCCTCAAGCGCCAGGCACTGGTCCCAGACCCGCTTGGCGCTGTCGAGCGTCTTGCCCACCGCCCTGAAGCCGCCCGTCCAGGTTCGTTTCGAAGGGATCAGCCCGACATGGCCGCAGACCGGAATCGCGTGATCGGCCAGCGCCCGGACGGTGGCGAGGCTGCCGGAGCAATAGACCGCATCGGCGCCGTGCTTCACCAGCGGGAAGGCCCAGCGCAGGAAGTCTTCCGTCCCGCCGATTTCATAGAAATTGTCGCCGGGGAAGGCGAAGGCATTGGGCGCCACCTCGCGAAAGCGGCGGTCCATGATCATGGCGGGCGGGACCGAGAACATCTCGACCCCCGCCGCTTCGGCTGCCGCCGCCTCAGCCAGCGTCTCGACGCGGAGCATGGCGTATTTGTGCTTGCCGCGCGCCGCGCGGAGGCTGGCGACGGTGTGCTTGGCCGAGGGCTCGAATGCCATCTCAGCCGACCTGAAGCAACACGCGGTCGCCTTCGACCTTGACCGGATAGGTCCGAAGGTTGACGCAGACCGGCGCGCGCATCGCCTCGCCGGTCCGGTAATCGAACTGGCCGTTATGTTTCGGGCATTCGATCATGTAGTCCATGACGAGGCCCCCGGCGAGGTGGACCTTCTCGTGCGAGCAAAGCCCGTCGGTGGCGAAGAACTCGCCATCCGGCGAATGGTAGATGGCGAAGGTCCGGCCATCGTGGTCGAAGCGCATCACGTCTTCTTCGTCGATCTCGTCGGTCGAACAGGCGTCGATCCAGTTGCTCATAGGTGTTGCCTCCCTTTCAATCAGTGGTCATTCGGCCGGCACGGCATGGCCGAGCGCGTCTTTATGGAAATCTTCCCGGTAGGGCTTCGCCGTCGCCGGCAGGTCGCGGCGGAGGAAGTAGTCCTCGTAGCGAAGCTGCCGCTTCAGTGCCGGCCAGACCTCGGCATAGGCCTGCCAGATCGACGTGTTCGGTGGCGGCAGGTCATGCATGATCTTTGCGTGCAGCTCCGGCAGCCGGTGATAGGGCACCATCGGGAACATGTGGTGTTCGACATGGTAGTTCATGTTCCAGTAGATGAAGCGGCTGATCGGGTTCATGTAGACCGTGCGGCTGTTCATCCGGTGGTCGATGACGTTATCGGCAAGGCCCGCGTGCTGGAGGATGCCGGTCAGGACATGGTGCCAGGCGCCGTACAGCCGCGGCAGGCCGATCACCATCAGGGGCAGGATCGACTGCATCGCAAGCGCCTGCAGGATCGTCGCCGCGTAGATCGCGGTCCAGATCCGCGCGACACGGATCACCTTCGGCTGTTCGCTTTCGGGGATATAGGTCGCCTCTTCGGGGTCGAGCCTGCCGGAGGCATTCAGAAGCATCCGCGCCCAGCCGTTCCAGGCGTCGATAATGCCAAAGAAGTTGAGGAAGATGCGGAAAAGCGCCGGGGGCCGCATCGCCACGATCTCCGGATCGCGGCCGACGATCACGGTATCGGTATGGTGGCGGGCATGGCTCCAGCGCCACGTCACCGGGTTCCGAACCATGCAGAAACTGGCGATCTGGTAGACGACGACGTTCATCCACGGGGTGCGGAAAGGCGTGCCGTGGCCGCATTCATGCCAGCGCGAATCCATCGCCGAGCCGTAAAGGACGCCGTAGGCGAGCCAGAAGGGGGCCGACCACCATGAGGGCCAGAGCCAGATGCCGAGACCGGCAAAGAGGATCATCGACCCGTAAAGGATGATCGAATCGCGGATCGCGGGCTGATCCTCCCGCGCCATCAGCGCCTTCATCTCCTTGCGCGGGATCTCGGTATGATACCATTCGGCGGCGGCAAGGCCGTTTTCGACCGCGCGGCGCGAATCCTCACCCAAGAGGCTGTAATCCCTTTTGGCCATCTGTCCTCCTCCGAGGCCCGTTCCATGATCGGGCCGTCGGAGGGGAAGGTTAAGGGCGGTGTGGCGCATCACGCCAGACCGGCTCTTCCTTTCTCGTCAGTTATCGTCAATTATCGTCAGAATGAGTGATGGCATTTCGTCAGAAATCACATGGCCCGCAGAAAGACGATCACCGATGTGGCGCGTGAGGCGGGGGTCAGCGTCGCCACCGTGGACCGTGTCCTGAACGGACGCGAGAAGGTGCGCGAGGCAACCGCGCGCCAGGTTTTCGAGGCGGCGCAGCGGATCGGCTACCATGCCGCCGGGCTGATCGGCCAGCGCATCCAGACCGAGCTGCCGCAGATGCGCTTCGGCTTTGTCCTCCACAAGGAAAAGCAGGCCTTCTACCAGAACTTCGCCGCCGAGATCGGGCGCGCGGTCACGGCTGCCACGGGCGTCCATGCTGAGGCGATCTTCGAATATTCGCCCTCACAGTCGCCCGCCGACTTCGCCCGGCTGATGGCCAGCATGAAGGGCAGGGTGGATGCGATCGCTGCCTCTGCCGTCACCCATCACGAAGTGACCGAGGTTGTGCAGGACCTGCGCGACAGCGGCGTGCCGTGCTTTTCGCTTCTCAATGACTATGCCCAGGGCGTGCGGGAAAACTACGTTGGCCTCAACAATCTGAAGGTTGGCCGCATCGCCGCGTCGATGATCACGACCGCAACGCACAAGCCGGGCAAGATCGCGGTCTTCGTCGGCGGCTACCGCTGGCATGGGCATGAGCTGCGCGAAACAGGCTTTCGCAGCTACTTCCGCGAGTTCGCGCCGCAGTTCACCATCCTCGATACGCTGGTGAACCTTGAGACCCGGCAACTGACCTATGAGGCAACGCTCGACCTTCTGGCCCGCCATCCCGACTTGCGCGGCATCTACTGCGCCGGCGGCGGGATGGAGGGCGCCATTGCCGCGCTGCGCGAGGCGCGGGCGCCGGGCGAAGTGGCGCTGGTCATCAACGAACTGACGCCCGAAAGCCGCTCCGCCCTGCAGGACCGCTATGCGGTTCTGGTCATCGCCACGCCCCTCGCCACGCTTTGCCGCGATCTGGTGGTGCTGATGGTGGCGGCGGTCGCAAACGGGCCTTCCGAGATTACCGGCCAGCATTTCCTCAGGCCCGATCTCTACATCGGCGAATCCATCTGATGACGAAAAGACATCATCGGCATGATGGGTAACTCGTCATGAATGATGGAAACTGCACCCCGATGCGTTGACGAGTCGGTTGGGCAGGGCGCAACCTTCCTGACATTCCGAACCCCGGTGGCGACCGGGTCGGACCTGTGGGAGGAACGCCAGACATGCTGCCATTCGCATTGAACCACATGACTGTGGCGCGCCTGAACTACGCCCGGCTTGTCGAGATGGCCGCCGATCTTGGCCTTGTCGGGATCGAGGTCAGGAACGACCTGCCGCAGGCGCTCTTCGATGGCATGTCGCCGGAAGCGGGCGGGGAACTGGCGCGGTCGAAGGGCCTCAGGCTCCTTGCCGTGGCCGAGGTCAAGCGCTTCAACGACTGGTCCCCGGCCAAGGCCGATGAGGCGCTGGCGCTGATGAAGATCGCCAAGGCGGCGGGGGCCGAGGCGGTCAGCCTGATCCCGCGCAACGACGGGCTTGGCATGGGCAATGGTGAGAGGCAGGCGAACCTGCGGCTCGCGCTCCGTGACCTGAAGCCGATGCTTGAGGATCACGGGCTGGTCGGCATGGTTGAACCCCTTGGCTTCGCGGTCTGCGCCCTTCGCTACAAATCAGAAGCGGTGGAGGCGATCGAGGCGCTCGGCGCCTCTGGCCGCTTCAAGCTCGTCCATGACACCTTCCACCACACCCTTGCCGGCGGCGGCGACTATTTCCCCGCCCATACCGGCATCATCCATATTTCCGGCGTCGTCGATCCGGCGCTGTCGGTCGACGAGATGGGCGACCAGCACCGCATCCTCGTCGACGACAAGGACCGGCTTGGCAATGTCGCGCAGATCCGCGCGCTCCGCGCCGCCGGCTTCAAGGGGCCGATCTCGATGGAAAGCTTCGCCCCCGAGGTTCACGCATATCGCAATCCGGAGGCCGAACTCGCCCGGTCCTTCGATTTCATCTCGTCCCAGGTGGCCGAGCTGACCGCCTGAGGCGAGGCACAAGAAGAAATGCCCGGAGGAGGGCATCCGGCATTCAGATCAGGGAGCAGGGATGTGCCGGACATCCCTTTAGGAGGAAGACTATGAAGAAAATCGTGTTCGCGGCCGGTCTTGCCGCACTCATGGGCACTACCGCCATGGCCGCCGAGAACGTCGGCGTTTCGATGGCGAAGTTCGACGACAACTTCCTGACCGTCCTCAGGAACGGCATCCAGAAGTACGCCGACGACAACGGCATCGGCGTGCAGATCGAAGACGCGCAGAACGATGTGGCCAAGCAGCTTGACCAGATCAACAACTTCATCGCCTCGGGCGTGAGCGCGATCGTCGTCAACCCGGTCGATACCTCGGCCACGCAGGCGATGTCCGATGCCGCCGCCGCAGCCAACGTGCCCTTGGTCTACGTCAACCGCCAGCCGGTCAACATCGACACGCTGCCCGACAATCAGGCTTTCGTGGCCTCGAACGAAGTCGACTCCGGCACGCTTGAAACCATCGAGGTTTGCCGCATCTTCGCCGAGGATCAGGGCAAGACCGAAGCCAATGTCTATGTGATGATGGGCGAGCTTTCGAACCAGGCCGCCGTGCAGCGGACTGCCGACATCCATGACGTGATCGACGGCGGCAAATGCGCGGTCAAGCTCAACATCATCGACGAGCAGACGGCGAACTGGTCGCGCGAAGAGGCCACCAACCTCATGACCAACTGGCTTTCGACCGGCGCGGCCTTTGACGGCGTGATCTCCAACAACGACGAAATGGCCATCGGCGCGATCCAGGCGATGAAGGCCGCCGGGCTCGACATGGGCACCATCGTTGTCGGCGGTGTCGATGCCACGCAGGACGCGCTTGCGGCGATGCAGGCGGGCGATCTCGACGTGACCGTGTTCCAGAACGCCGCCGGCCAGGGCCAGGGCGCGCTCGACGCGGCGGTGAAGCTCGCCAAGGGCGAAGCGGTGGACCAGAAGGTCTGGGTGCCGTTCGAGCTCGTGACGCCGAAGAACATCGGCGACTACCTCGCGAAGAACTGATCCGACCGGATGAACGGAGCGGCGTCAGCCGCTCCGGCCTACCAACGTGGACTTGATCCGGCCCGCGCCCCGGCGCGGGCCCGGACTTAAGGGAAGGAACCTCGCATTGGCGCAAGCTGCACATGGCCTCGGCGGCCTGAAATACGATCCGGCAAAGCGGGAACGCCCGCAGGAACTGAACGTCTTCATCGCCCTTGTCGCGATTGTCGTCGCATTCGAGCTTCTCGGCCGCCTGTTCATCGGCGACAGCTTCCTTTTCAACACGCGCGAGAATGTTGAGGGCATCTTCAACTGGCAGCGGCTGAACATCATCATCCTGCAGGTGTCCATCGTCGGCATCATCGCCATCGGTGTGACGCAGGTCATCATCAACGGCGGCATCGACCTGTCTTCCGGCTCCATCGTCGGCGCGACCGCGATGATCACCATGAGCTTCGCGCAGACCGCCCTCGTCAACGGCAACCCCAACCCGAAGGCCATCTTCGGCGACTGGGCGATGGACCTTCCGGTCCTCGTGCCGGTGCTCGTCGGCCTCGGCTGCGGCCTCATCGCGGGCTTCATCAACGGCGGGCTGATCGCCACCACCCGCATCCCGCCCTTCATCGCCACCCTTGGCATGATGGTGACGGCGCGCGGCCTGTCGAAATGGTGGTCGAACGGCAACCCGATCTCATTCCCGACCGAATCCTATGCCGCCATCGGCAAGGGTCTGATGCCGGTCGTGATCTTCGTCCTTCTGGCGCTCCTCTTCCACGCCATCATGACCTACACGAAATACGGAAAGCACTGCTACGCCATCGGCTCGAACGAACAGGCGGCGCGGATGTCGGGCATCAACGTCAACCGTCACAAGATCCTGGTCTATTCCATCGCCGGGATGCTCGCCGCCCTCGCCGCCATCGTGCTCAGTTCCAAGAACCTGACGGCGCAGGCGGGCATGGGGGTGATGTACGAGCTTGACGCCATCGCCATGGCGGTCATCGGCGGCGTCTCATTGCAGGGCGGGCGCGGCTCGATCCTCGGGACGGTGCTTGGCGCGCTGATCTTCGGCGTCATCATCTCGGGCTTCACGTTCCTCAGGCTCGACGCCTACTATCAGGAGATGGTCAAGGGCGTGATCATCGTCGGCGCGGTCGTTCTCGACCAATGGCGCCAGCGCGGCCGGTCGCGCGGGTAAGGGGGCAGGACCATGAGCAACGACATCATTCTTGAAACCCGCAACCTGACCAAGCGCTACGGCGGCGTCCATGCGCTTGAGGATGCGAACTTCACCCTTCGTCGCGGCGAGCATGTCGCCATCGTCGGCGACAACGGCGCGGGCAAGTCGACCTTCGTGCGCCAGATCACGGCGGTCGAAAAGCACTCCTCGGGTGAGATCCATTTCGACGGCTCGAATGTCGAGTTCAAGGACCCGCTTGAGGCCCGCGAGGCCGGGATCGAGACGGTGTTCCAGACGCTGGCCCTTGCCGACGATCTTGACGTGCCGTCGAACCTCTTCCTCGGGCGCGAGATCTTCCGCTTCAAGCTCGGCCCCTTCTCGGTCCTCGACCGCAAGGCCATGCGCGACCGGACGCTTGAGGCCTTGAAGACCACGGCGGTCAAGATCCCCAATGTCGATAACGCCATCCGCAACATGTCGGGCGGTCAGCGCCAATGCGTGGCCATCGCCCGCACCGCTGCCTTCGCCTCGAAGATGGTGATCATGGATGAGCCGACGGCAGCGCTTGGGGTGCAGGAAACCGCGCAGGTCGAGAACATCATCCGGGGCTTGAAGGAACGCGGGATTCCCATGATCCTCATCAGCCACAACCTCCGCCAGGTCTTCGACCTCGTGGACCGGATCGTGGTCTTCCGCCGGGGCCGGATCGTGGCGAGCCTCAACAAGGACGAGACCGACGGCAACGACATCGTCAGCTACATCACCGGCGTCAAAGGGGCGAGCGACGCTGCCGTCGCCTGAGCCTTCAGGTCGAAAAACCAATCGAGCAATTCGCGACCGCCGGGGCGGTCCGCGTCAGAGGAGAAAGAGAAATGACTGTCAGGTTTGCGGTTCTGGGCGCGGGGCGCATCGGCAAGGTCCATGCGAAAGCCGTCAGCGGCGACCCCAATGCCACGCTCGTCGCCGTCGCCGATGCGATGGCCCCGGCCGCCGAAGCGATTGCCGCGCAATACGGCTGCGAGGTGCGCAGCATCGAAGCCATCGAGGCGGCGAAGGACATCGACGCCGTGGTGATCTGCACGCCCACCAACACCCATGCCGACCTGATCGAGCGCTTCGCCCGCGCCGGCAAGGCGATCTTCTGCGAAAAGCCGGTCGATCTGTCGCTTGAGCGGGTGAAGGCCTGCCTCAAGGTGGTGGATCAGACCAAGGCCAAGCTGATGGTCGGCTTCAACCGCCGCTTCGATCCGCATTTCAAGGCGGTCCGTGATGCCATCGACGCCGGCAAGATCGGCAAGGTTGAGATGGTGACGATCACCTCGCGCGATCCCGGCGCGCCGCCGGTCAGCTACATCAAGGTCTCGGGGGGCATCTTCCGCGACATGACGATACATGACTTCGACATGGCCCGCTTCCTCTTGGGCGAAGAGGTCGAGACGGTGATGGCCTCCGCCGCCGTGCTGGTCGATCCGGAAATCGGCAAGGCCGGCGACTGGGATTCCGCCTCGGTCATCCTGACCACGAAGTCGGGCAAGCAGGCCGTCATCTCCAACTCCCGCCGCGCCACCTATGGCTATGACCAGCGGATCGAAGTGCACGGCTCCGAAGGCGTCGCGTCCGCCGAAAACCAGCGCCCGGTGTCGATCGAGATCGCTTCTGCCGCCGGCTACAACCGCCCGCCGCTCCACGACTTCTTCATGACCCGCTACACCGAGGCCTATGCCGCCGAAATCGCCGCCTTCATCGCGGCGGTCACGGGCGGCGCAAAGATCTCGCCCTCGGGCCAGGACGGTCTGGCCGCGCTGGCGCTTGCCGATGCCGCAGTTAAGTCGGTCAAGGAAGGCCGCGCGGTCAAGGTTTCGGAAATCACGGGCTGACGCGCATGACAAAGGCTCTCGACGTCATCACCATCGGCCGGTCTTCGGTCGATCTTTACGGCGCGCAGGTCGGCGGCCGGCTTGAGGATATGGGGTCCTTCCGCAAATACATCGGCGGATCGCCCACCAATATCGCCGCCGGCGCCGCCCGGCTTGGCCTCAAATCCGCGCTCATCACCCGTGTCGGCGATGAGCATATGGGCCGCTTCATCCGCGAGGAGCTGGCCCGCGAGGGGGTGAATGTCGAGGGCGTCAAGACCGACCCGGAGCGTCTGACGGCGCTGGTGCTGCTCGGCATCCGCGACCAGCACCAGTTCCCGCTGATCTTCTACCGGGAAAACTGTGCCGACATGGCGCTTGACGAAAGCGATATCGACGAGGCGTTCATCGCCTCGTCCCGCGCGGTCGTTGCCACGGGCACGCATCTGAGCCACCCGAGGGTTGAGGCCGCGACCCTGAAGGCGCTGAAGCTCGCGCGCAAGCATGGGCTTCAGACCGCGCTCGACATCGACTACCGGCCAAACCTCTGGGGCGTGGCGGGGCATGGCGCGGGCGAAAGCCGCTTCGTGGAAAGCGCCAAGGTCACGGCGAAGCTGCAGGCGCATCTGCACTACTTCGACCTGATCGTCGGCACGGAAGAAGAGTTCCACATCGCCGGCGGCACCACCGACACCATCGCGGCCTTGCGGGCGGTCCGTGCCGTGTCAAAGGCGACGCTCGTCTGCAAGCGCGGCCCGATGGGGGCGGTGGCCTTCACCGGCGCGGTTCCCGATAGTCTGGATGATGGCGAGAGCGGCCCCGGCTTCCCGATCGAGGTCTTCAACGTCCTCGGCGCGGGCGACGGGTTCTTCGCGGGCCTTCTGAAAGGCTGGCTGACCGGGCAGGACTGGCCGACGGCGCTCATGTACGCCAACGCCTGCGGCGCCTTCGCCGTTTCGCGCCACGGCTGCACCCCTGCCTACCCGAGCTGGGAGGAGTTGCAGTTCTTCCTCAAGCGCGGCGTGGAGGAAAAGGCGCTTCGCAAGGACCGCGAGCTTGAGCAGGTCCATTGGGCCACCAACCGCAAGGGCGACTGGTCGACGATGCGGGTCTTCGCCTTCGACCACCGGATGCAGTTGGAGGACATTCCCGGCGCCGATCCGAAAAAGATCGGCAAATTCAAGGAGCTCTGCCTTGAAGCTGCGGCAAGTGTCGCGGATGGCAAGCCCGGCTACGGTCTTCTCTGCGACAGCCGCCTCGGGCGCGACGCGCTCTATGCCGCCGCTGGCCGTGGCCTCTGGATCGGCCGGCCCGTCGAATGGCCGGGCTCCCGGCCCCTGACGCTGGAACCGGAGATCGGGCCGGACTTCGGCGGTTTGGACGAATGGCCGCTCGATCATGTCGTCAAGGTCCTCTGCTTCTACCACCCCGACGACACGGCAGAGATGAAGGCCGAACAGGAAGCCGTGGTGACGCGGCTTTTCAACGCCTGCCGCCGCAACCGGCTGGAGTTCCTGCTGGAGGTGATCCCCTCGAAGGTCGCGCCGGTAACGGACCAGACCACCGCTAATATCATCACCCGCTTCTATGACATCGGCATCTACCCCGACTGGTGGAAGTTGGAGCCAATGAAGACCGAGGCCGCCTGGAAGGCCGCCTCGGACGCCATCACTTCGCGTGATCCCTATACGCGCGGCATCGTCGTGCTGGGGCTGGGTTCGGGTGAGGCGGAACTGGCGGAAAGCTTCGCCGAGGCGGCGCGGCATCCCTTAGTCAAGGGCTTTGCCGTTGGCCGCACGATCTTCGCCGGGCCGGCGCAGAAATGGATGGCGGGCGAAATGACCGATGCCGAGGCTGTCGCCGAGATGGCTGGCAATTTCGACCGGCTCTGCAAGGTCTGGGACAAGGCGCGGTCTGCCGCGAAAGGATGATCCGATGACGAAGACGATAAGGTTAACCGCCTCGCAGGCGATGGTGCGCTATCTTTCGGCGCAGATGAACGAGGATGGGACGCGTTTCATCGCCGGTTGCTGGGCGATCTTCGGCCATGGCAATGTGGCGGGCCTTGGCGAGGCGCTTCATGCGGCGAAGGATGACTTCCCGACCTGGCGCGGCCAGAACGAACAGACCATGGCCCATACCGCCATAGCCTATACGAAGCAGTTGTCGCGCAGGCGCGCGATGGCCGTCACCTCCTCGATCGGGCCAGGGGCCACGAACATGGTGACGGCGGCGGCGCTGGCACATGTGAACCGGCTGCCGATCCTTCTGATCCCCGGCGATGTCTTCGCCAACCGCGCGCCGGACCCGGTCCTGCAACAGATCGAGGATTTCGATGATGGCACCGTCAGCGCCAATGACTGCTTCCGCCCGGTCAGCCGCTATTTCGACCGGATCATGCGGGCCGAACAGCTTCTGACGGCGCTGCCGCGCGCCTTCGCCATGATGACCGATCCGGCGAACTCAGGACCCGTAACGCTCTCCTTCTGTCAGGACGTGCAGGCCGAGGCCTATGACTGGCCGGAGGCGTTCTTCGCGCCGAAGGTCTGGCGCATCCGCCGCCCGGAACCGGACATGCGCGAGGTCGAGGATGTGGCGGGTCTGATCCGCGCCGCCAAGCGCCCGGTGATCGTGGCGGGCGGCGGGGTGATCTATTCCGGCGCCGAAGTGGCGCTTGGCGACTTCGCCACCCGCTTCAACATTCCGATCATCGAGACGCAGGCAGGGAAATCCGCCGTGGCGCAGGCGCATCCGATGAACCTCGGCGCGAGCGGCGTCGACGGCTCCGCAGCCGCCAATGCGGCGGCTGAGGTCGCCGATCTGGTGATCGGCGTCGGAACACGGTTTCAGGATTTTACGACCGGCTCGTGGTCGCTTTTCAAGGCGCCGGGGGTCAGGCTCGTCTCGGTCAACGTCCAGCCCTATGACGCCGGTAAGCATGGGGCGGTGAGCCTTGTCGCCGACGCGAAAGCGGCGCTGGAGAAGCTGACGGCGGCCATCGGCAGCTACAAGGGCGTTGTCGATGCCAGGGCCCGCGCCGACTGGCTCGCCGCCGTCGATGCCCATTGCGCGGCACCTAAGGACGGCAATGCGCTCCCCACGGATGCGCAGGTCATCGGCGCGGTGCAGCGCGCGACCGGCAAGGACGCCATCGCCATGTGCGCGGCGGGGACCATGCCGGGGGCGCTGAAGCTGCTCTGGCAGGCGTCTGAGCGCGGCTACCATATGGAATACGGCTTTTCCTGCATGGGCTATGAGATCGCCGGCGCGATGGGCGTGAAGCTCGCCGCCCCCGACCGCGAGGTCATCTGCTTTGTCGGCGACGGCAGCTACATGATGGCGAATTCGGAGCTTGCAACGGCGGTGATGCGCCGGGTGCCCTTCACCGTCGTCCTGACCGACAACCGGGGATACGGCTGCATCAACCGCTTGCAGCGCGGCACCGGGAGTGCGGGCTTCAACAACCTCTATATCGACAGCGCCGTCGAGGATCAGCCTGAGATCGACTATGTCGGCCATGCCGCCTCGATGGGCGCCCATGCGGTCAAGGCCACGGGCATCGCCGATCTTGAGGCGCAGATCGCCGCGGCGCGCGGGCGCCACATCCCGAGCGTGATCGTCATCGACACCGATCCGACCAACGGGCCGGGCTTCGGCAAGGCCGGTCACTGGTGGGACGTGGCGGTGCCCGAGGTCTCGGACCGGGAACAAGTTAGAAAAGCACGGCAAGCCTATGAAAAGGCTGTGAAAGAGAGAGCATGAAATGAGCGTTAAGATCGGCATTTCCCCGATTGCCTGGCAGAACGACGACCTGCCGGACCTGACCGCGGCCTACACGATGGAACAGGCGCTGAAGGAAGCGCGCGAGATCGGCTATACCGGTGTCGAGCGCGGCCGCCGGATGCCGCTGGACACCGAGGGGCTGAAGGCTTACCTCAACAAGTATGACATCGCGCTTTGCGGTGGTTGGTGTTCCGGCAACCTGATGAAGAACTCGGTGAAGGAAGAGATCGAGGCCGTCCGCCAGCAGGTCGAGCAATTCGTGGCGCTGAAATCGCCCTGCCTCGTCTATGCCGAATGCTCCAACACCGTGCAGGGCGACATCGCCACGCCGGTCAACAATCGGCCAAAACTTACCCGTTCGGAAGTGAAGGCTTACGCGGCGAAGCTCAGCGAGCTTGCGAAGTGGATGGCGGGCGAGGGGATGCTGCTGGCCTATCACCACCACATGGGCTCGATGATCGAGGATCAGGAGGATGTGGATGCGCTGATGGAAGGCTCGACCCCCGAGGTCACGCTCCTCTTCGACACCGGGCATCTGAAGTTCGGCGGTGCCGATGTGCTTGACACGCTCCGCCGTTGGGGCGACCGGGTGAAACATGTCCACTTCAAGGATGTGCGCGAAGACGTCACCAGGAAAATCCGCGCCGAAAACAAGAGCTTCCTTGACGGTGTTATCGCGGGCGCGTTCACCGTTCCGGGCGACATTGAAGGCTCCATCGACTTCGCCGCCGTGACCGATGAACTGGCGAAGATGGGCTACGAGGGCTGGATCGTCGTCGAGGCGGAACAGGACCCGGCCAAGGCTACGCCTTATGACTATTCAAAGCTCGGCTATGACCATATCGTGGACATCTGCCGTGCCTCGGGCCTGAAGATCGACGCGCACGGCTGAGGTTCTTCGGGGGTCAGAATGGCAGAGACAACAGCTTCGACCGGGGGCCAGGGATGAGGGGAAAGTTCCTCGATCCGGCGCATCCGTTCTTCCGGCCGGTCTGGGTCCGGGTGGCGGTCGTGGCACTGCCGCTGGTCTGGGCGGTGGTGGAGCTTGTCGTCGGCTCGCCCGGCTGGGCGATGCTTTTCGCGGCGGCGGGGCTTTACGCGCTTTGGGTCTTCGTGACCGACAAGGGCGAAGCGCCGCCCGGTGACAGCAAGGACTGAGGGATGAGCAAGCTTCTGGTGAAACCAGCCGGCACGACCGGCAAGGTCCATGATGTGACACCGGAAAGCGCCGGCTGGGGCTATGTGGGCTTTGGCCTCTATCGGCTGAAACCCGGCGAGACGGCGGCCGAGGCGACGGGCGACCGCGAGGTGATCCTTGTCCTCGTCGAGGGCAAGGCGAAGCTCTCCGCCGGGGGGGTGGATTTCGGCGAGATGGGCGAAAGGATGGATGTCTTCGAAAAGACCCCGCCGCATTGCCTTTACGTGCCGAACGACAGCGACTGGCAAGCCGTCGCCACGACCGATTGCACGCTCGCGGTCTGCGCCGCGCCGGGGAAGGGCAACCACAAGGCGCAGAAGCTTGGCCCCGAGGGGATCGAACTCACGCAGCGCGGCACCGGCGCCAATACCCGCTTCGTCAACAACATCGCCATGGAGGCGCGGGACGCGGCCGACAGCCTTCTGGTGACAGAGGTCTTCACCCCGCAGGGCAACTGGTCGTCCTACCCGAGCCATCGCCATGACGAGGATGACTTCCCCCGGATGACCTATCTGGAGGAAAGCTACTACCATCGCCTGAACCCGCCCCAGGGCTTCGGGCTTCAGCGGGTCTATACCGAGGATGGCAGCCTTGATGAGACGATCGCGGTGAAGAACCACGAAGTCGTCCTTGTGCCGAAAGGCCATCACCCCTGCGGCGCGCCCTATGGGTACGAGCTTTACTACCTCAACGTCATGGCCGGCCCGCGCCGCAACTGGCGCTTCCAGAACGATCCCGACCATGACTGGATCTACCAGCGCGACATGCAGGGCTGACGCTTCCCCCCGCCGCGCGCCGGCCTATACTCGCGCGTGTGAGACGAGGGGGACGATGGCGACCGATCTTGTGATTTTCGATTGCGACGGCGTGCTGATCGACAGCGAGATCATCAGCGCCCAGATGCTGATTGATGAGTTGTCGGCCCTCGGTGTCGGCATCGACCTCGACTATGTCGCGCGGAATTTCCTTGGCCGCAGCTATCCGACGGTGATGCGCCAGATCCGTCAGGAGTTCGGCCTCGACCTGCCGCCGGAGTTCGAGGAGCAGTACCGCGCCCGCCTGATGCAGGCCTTCGAAGAGCGGCTGACGATCATGCCCGGCGTCTCGGACCTGCTGGTGACGCTTGGCGTACCCTATTGCATCGCCACATCGTCAAGCCCGCGCCGGGCGCGGCGTTCGCTTGAGATCGTCGACCTGCCGCGCCTTGACGACACGCCGCTCTTCACCGCCTCGATGGTGGAGCGCGGCAAGCCCGCGCCGGACCTCTTCTTGCTTGCGGCGCAGCAAATGGGCGTCAGCCCAGAGAATTGTCTTGTTATCGAGGACAGTCTGAACGGCATCCGCGCCGGCCTCGCCGCCGGAATGGAAGTCTATCGTTTCACCGGCGGAAGCCATCTTCGGGGCGGCGATCTGACCCCGCCCGAGGACGCCCGCGCTGCTGCGGCATTTGATTCCTTCGCGCAATTCTTCCAGATTGCGCCGCACTTGCGGAGCGCATGATGAACCTGATCGACCGGGAAACCTCAAAGCACGACGACGCCGCCCGGGCCGGGTGGATGTATTACGTCGGCGGCATGACCCAGGACCAGATCGCCACCGCGCTTGGCGTCTCCCGCCAGAGGGCGCAGCGGCTGGTCAGCCGGGCGATGGCCGAGGGACTGATCCATGTCCGGCTGGAACACAAGATCGGCGCCTGCCTTGGCGCCGAGGCCGCGCTGAAACGGCGCTACGGGTTGAACGAGGTGCGGGTGGCGCCGTCGCTTGGTCCCGGCGGCGACAGTGCGCGGGCCACGGCCTCGGTCGCGGCGGAACTCTTGGAGACCTATCTCGCGCGGGCAGAACCGCAGGTCATCGCCTTCGGTACCGGGCGGTCCCTGTCGGCGATGGTGGCGGAACTGTCGCCGGTGCCGACCGACCGCCACAAGGTCGTCTCGCTCATCGGCAATATCGCCCCGGACGGATCGGCCTCGTTCTACGATGTCATCCTCAGGATCGCCGACAAGCTGCATGTCCAGCACTATCCCATGCCAGTGCCGGTCCTGTCGGAAACCGCCGAGGAGCGGGAGATGTTCCATGCTCTCGGCCCGATCCAGTCGGTCGTCAGGCTGGCGCGGAATGCCGATGTCATGTTCGTCGGCGTCGGCCAGATGGGCGATGACGCGCCGCTCTACAAGGACGGGTTCGTCACCCGCGACCAGCTTGCGGGCATCCAGGCGCGTGGTGCTGCGGGCGAAATCGTCGGCTGCGTCTTCAATGCCGATGGCGCCTATATCGACACGCCGCTGACGGCCCGGCTGGGCGGGGTCAGGATCGAGCCGGGGCGGGCGACGCCGGTCATCGCCGTTGCTGCCGGGGCGAGCAAGGTGGCAGCGATCCGCGCGGCGCTGAAGGGGCGACTCATCAACGGTCTCGTGACCGATGAGGCGACGGCGGCGGCGCTGCTTCTGGGCTGAGCGGCCGGCCTCCGCGGGGTAATTTCTTCTTTGAAATGACAAATTTTTCCGGTTGACAAAATGCCGCAGTAATATGAGCATATGCGCACTGAATGGGCAATTGCTCATTCTTCTGGGAGGAAATTATGACACTGACGATGCGGGCGCTTCTGGGCGCCACCGCTGTTTGCGCCCTTGCATCGGGCGCGATGGCCCAAACCACCATCACCGTCGCCACCGTTAACAACGGCGACATGGTCCGCATGCAGGGCCTCATGGACGACTTCAACACCAAGCACCCCGACATCAAGGTCGAGTGGGTCACGCTGGAAGAGAACGTCCTGCGCCAGAACGTGACGACCGACATCGCCACCGGCGGCGGCCAATATGACGTGATGACCATCGGCACCTACGAGGTTCCGATCTGGGGCAAGCAGGGCTGGCTCGTGTCGCTGAACGACCTCCCGGCCGAGTATGACGTTGACGACCTCCTGCCGGCGATCCGTGGCGGCCTGACCGTTGACGGCAACCTGATGGCCGCGCCGTTCTACGGCGAAAGCTCGATGGTCATGTACCGCAAGGACCTGATGGAAGCCGCCGGGATGACCATGCCCGACGCGCCGACCTGGGCCGACATCGAAAAGGCCGCCGCGGCGATGACCAACAAGGACGCCGAACAATATGGCGTCTGCCTGCGCGGCAAGGCCGGCTGGGGCGAGAACATGGCCTTCCTGACCGCCATGTCGAACTCCTTCGGTGCGCGCTGGTTCGATGAGAACTGGGTGCCGCAGTTCGACCAGCCGGAGTGGAAGGCGACGCTCGACTTCTACCTCAACCTGATGACGAACTACGGGCCCCCCGGCGCCTCGAACAACGGCTTCAACGAAAACCTGACGCTGTTCAACCAGGGCAAGTGCGGCATGTGGATCGACGCCACCGTTGCGGCGTCCTTCGTGACCGGCAAGGATTCGACCGTCGCCGACAAGGTGGGCTTCGCCCTTGCGCCGGACAACGGCCTTGGCAAGCGCGGCAACTGGCTCTGGGCATGGTCGCTCGCGATCCCGACCTCCTCGAAGAACCAGGAAGCCGCCAAGACCTTCATCGACTGGGCGACGAACAAGGACTACCTCGCGCTCGTCGCCTCGAAGGAAGGCTGGGCCAACGTTCCTCCGGGTACCCGCACCTCGCTCTATTCGAACGAGGAATATGCCAAGGTGCCCTTCGCCAAGATGACGCTCGACAGCATCAACTCGGCTGACCCGACCGCACCGACCGTCAAGCCGGTGCCCTATGTCGGCGTGCAGTTCGTCGCCATCCCGGAATTCCAGGGCCTTGGCACCAGCGTGGGCGAGCTTTTCTCGGCCGCACTTGCCGGGCAGTCGACCGGGGATGAGGCGCTTGCAGCGGCCCAGACCCTTGTGACCGACGAGATGACCTCGGCCGGCTACATCAAGTGACGACACGTCGGGGCCGGCCTTCGGGCTGGCCCCGTCCTTTCCCGACGCCCCCCGCTTCCCGGACTTCCAGCCAGCGATGCAAGGCCGACGATTGACGGCTCGGCGCTGCCGACCCCCGGTCTCATCCTGACGCTCCATTCCGGCCAGCGCCGCTGGTGACTGGCCCCACTTCTGGAGAACCGCTCCATGTCGACGCAATCAACCCGCCTGGCTTCGCGCATCATGGTGGCGCCTTCGGTCATCGTTCTTTTCATCTGGATGATCGTGCCGCTGGCAATGACGCTTTACTTCTCGTTCCGGATCTACCGGCTCCTGTCGCCGGACCGGACGGGCTGGGTCGGCTTTGCAAACTACACATGGTTCTTCAAGTCGCCCGAGTTCTGGCTCGCGATCAGCAACACGCTGGCGCTTGTGCTTGGTGTCCTCATCATCACCGTGGTTCTCGGCACGCTGATCGCGCTTCTGATCGACCAGCCGGTGAAGGGGCAGGGCGTCCTCCGCATCCTCGTGATCGCGCCCTTCTTCGTCATGCCGCCGGTCGCGGCGATGATCTGGGACAACCTCTTCATGCACCCCCAGAACGGGCTTCTGGGCGCTGTCTCCCGCGCCTTCGGGGCCGAGCCGATCCTTTACATGGAACAGTACCCGATGGCCTCGATCATCACGATCGTTGCCTGGGAATGGCTGCCCTTCGCGACGCTGATCCTTCTGACCGCGATGCAGTCCCTGTCGTCCGAGCAGCTTGAGGCCGCCGAGATGGACGGGGCGAGTGCGCTCAACCGCTTCCGCTACATCATCTTCCCGCACCTGACGCGCGCCATCACCGTGGTGATCCTGATCGAGACGATCTTCCTTCTGGGGATCTTCGGCGAGATCTTCACCGCGACCCAAGGCGGCCCCGGTTCTGCCTCCACGACGCTGCCTTACATGATCTTCAAGCAGGCGATCGTGGCCAAGGACATCGGTCGTGCAGCCGCCGGCGGGATCATCGCCGTCATCCTCGCCAACATCGTCGCCTTCTTCCTGATGCGCAGCATCGGCAAGAACCTCGACGCCTGAGCCGGAGAAGAGAGAAATGGCCCGTGCCGTCACCCCCCGCCGCAAGGCCCTGAACACCGTCGCCGCCTGGAGCGTTGCGCTCATCATCTTCTTCCCGGTCCTCTGGATGATCCTGACGAGCTTCAAGACGGAACCCTCCGCCGTCGCGATGCCGCCGCAGCTTTTCTCGGCCGACTGGACATTGGAGAACTATTCCGAGGTCTGGGCGCGGTCGGATTATCCGCGCTTCTTCTGGAACTCGGTCGTCATCTCGGTCGGCTCCACGCTTCTTGGTCTTGCCATCGCCATTCCGGCGGCCTGGTCGATGGCCTTCGTGCCGGGCAAGCGCACCAAGGACCTTCTGATGTGGATGCTCTCCACCAAGATGATGCCGGCGGTGGCCGTCCTCATTCCGATGTACCTGATCTTCCAGCGCACAGGCCTTTTCGACACCAAGACCGGCCTTGTTCTGGCGCTGATGCTGATGAACCTGCCGATCATCGTCTGGATGCTTTACACCTACTTCAAGGAAATCCCCGGCGAGATCCTTGAGGCATCGCGGATGGACGGGGCGAGCCTCTGGAAAGAGATCGTCTACGTCCTGACGCCGATGGCGGTTCCGGGCATTGCCTCGACCATGCTCCTGAACGTGATCCTCGCCTGGAACGAAGCCTTCTGGACGATCACGCTGACGACGACCAAGGCGGCGCCGCTGTCGGCTTTCATCGCCTCGTTCTCAAGCCCGCAGGGGCTCTTCTACGGCAAGCTTTCGGCGGCCTCGACCATGGCCATCGCGCCGATCCTGATCCTCGGCTGGTTCAGCCAGAAACAACTTGTGCGCGGCCTGACCTTCGGCGCGGTGAAATAAGGAAATAGACCATGGGACAGATCACGCTCAAGCAAGTGCGCAAGTCGTTCGGCGACGTGCATGTCATCCCCGGTGTGGACCTCGACATCAATGATGGTGAGTTCGTGGTCTTCGTCGGCCCCTCGGGCTGCGGCAAGTCGACGCTCCTCCGGCTCATCGCGGGGCTTGAGGATACGACTTCGGGCAAGATCCACATCGACGGCAAGGACGCGACCGACCTTCCGCCGGCCAAGCGCGGCCTTGCGATGGTGTTCCAGTCCTATGCGCTTTACCCGCATATGACGGTCCGCAAGAACATCGCCTTCCCGCTGAAGATGGCGGGGATGAACCCTGCCGAGATCGACAAGAAGGTCGAATACGCGGCGCGGGTCCTGAACCTCGCCAATTATCTCGACCGCCGCCCCGGCCAGCTTTCGGGCGGCCAGCGCCAGCGCGTCGCCATCGGCCGCGCCATCGTCCGGAGCCCCTCGGCCTTCCTGTTCGACGAACCCTTGTCGAACCTCGATGCCGCCTTGCGCGTGGGCATGCGGCAGGAGATCACCGAGCTTCACCAGAACCTGAAGACCACGATGATCTATGTGACCCATGATCAGGTCGAGGCGATGACCATGGCCGACAAGATCGTGGTCTTGAACGCAGGCAACATCGAGCAGGTCGGCAGCCCCTTGGAGCTTTACCGCCGCCCGCGGAACCTTTTCGTCGCGGGCTTCATCGGCTCGCCCAAGATGAACCTCATAGAAGGCGCCGAGGCAGCGAAGCTTGGCGCCAAGACCATCGGCATCCGACCCGAGCATATCGAGGTCGGCAGCGGCCCATGGTCCGGCACCGTGGCGCTGTCGGAGCATCTCGGGTCCGACACCTTCCTCAAGGTCGATGCGGGCGAGCTTGGCATCATGACCGTCCGGGGATCGGGTGAGGTCAACGTCCATACCGGCGACCGCATCCAGTTCGCGCCGCAAGCCGACAAGGTCCATCGGTTCGACGCCAATGGCCTCCGCCTCGACTGAGGCGGGGTGTTCGGGGCTTGGCAGGAAGACAAGGAAGGCGTGACGATGAAACCGACGAATGCAACCCTGAAAGACCTTCCTGCCACGGTGGCCGCGCCCGGCTATGACCGGTCACGGCTGAAGCCCGGCATCGTCCATATCGGCTGCGGCAACTTCCACCGCGCCCATATGGCGGTCTATCTCGACGACCTTTTCGCGCTTGGCCAGTCGCAGGACTGGGCCATCGTCGGGGCAGGGGTCCGTGCTGGCGACGCCAAGATGCGCGATGCCATTGCCGCGCAGGACTGGATGTCGAGCGTGATCGAGCTTTCCCCCGGCAATCTCTCGGCCCGCGTGATTGGTGCAATGGTGGATTTCGTGCCGGTGGAAGAGGGGAACGGGTCGCTCATCAACGCGATGAGCGACCCGGCGATCCGCATCGTCTCTCTCACCGTGACGGAAGGGGGGTACTTCACAGACCCCGATACCGGCACCTTCAGCCCCGACCATGACGACATTCGCCATGACGCCAGGCACCCCGACGCGCCGCGCACCGTCTTCGGCGCCATCGCCCGCGCCCTTGCCAACCGCCGCAAGGCCGGCGTCGCGCCCTTCACCGTGATGTGCTGCGATAACCTTCCGCACAACGGCCATGTGACCCATGACGCCGTGGTCGGCGTCGCCCGCCAGTCCGACCCGGAACTGGCGGACTGGATTGCAGCCAATGTCAGCTTCCCGAACGCCATGGTCGACCGGATCACGCCCGCCACCGGCCCGCGGGAACTGGCGCTGGCGAAGACCTTCGGTCTTGACGACGCCGCACCTGTGACCTGCGAGCCCTTCCGGCAATGGGTGATGGAGGACAGGTTTCCGACCGGTCGCCCGGCGCTTGAGAAGGTCGGCGTGACCTTCACCGACCGGGTCGATCTTTTCGAGACGATGAAGATCCGCATCCTGAACGGCGGCCATGCGATCATCGCCTATCCCGGCGGCCTTGCCGGGATCGAGCTCGTGGGTGAGGCGATGGCCGATAACCAGATCCGCGCCTTCCTCGACGCCATCCTGACGCGCGAGGTGCTGCCCATCGTCCCGCCGGTGCCGGGGATGGACCTTGGCGATTACAAGCGGCTCATCATCGAGCGTTTCTCCAACCCCGAGGTCGCCGACACCGTGCGCCGCCTCTGCCTCGACGGGTCGAACCGGCAACCGAAGTTCATCATCCCGACGATCCGCGATGCCTATGCGAAGGGAACGCCCTCGGACGGGCTCGTCCTCCTCTCGGCGCTCTGGTGCCGCTACTGCTACGGTGAGGATGAACAGGGCAACGCCATTGCGCCGAACGATCCCAACTGGGACATGCTGACAGAACGCGCCAAGGCTGCGAAGGATGATCCGTCCGAGTGGCTGGCGATCAGCACCGTCTACGGCGACCTTGCCGGCAATGCCGATTTCGCGGCGCGTTTCGCCGTGGCGCTGGGGGATGTCTGGGCACGTGGATCGCGCGCGGTGATGGCCGATTACATCGCGGCAAAGGCCTGAGGGTCAGCGGTAGTTGACGCTTTGCACGCTGCCGTCGGGGCCGATATTGCACACCATCGGTTGGCCGCCGAGGATAAGAACATCAGCCTGCCCGCCGATGTTTGCGCCCATCGCCACACTTGTCATAGGAACGCCCTGCATGGTGGCGGCGGTGCTGATGCACTCCTGCTGCCAGCTTAGTTCCAACGCAGTGGTGCGCCCGTCGCCGGAGGTGATTTCAAGCACTTCATTCGCCTCGGTCACGATGCAGGTCGCAAGCTGGCTGGGCAGGCTCAGGGTGACGATCGCCCCGCCAGCAGAGGGCGCGACGTCGACCACCTTCACCGCGAAAGAGGCGATCCCGAGTTGCTGCGATGCCGAGCCGATGCAGGCGGCCTCCTGCGCGGCCTGATCGGCGCTAGCCGGCAGTGGAAGCATCAGGAGCACAACAAGGGCAGCAGAGACGACCGGGCGCATGGCAGGCTTCCTCCTGGGGGGGAAGCATACCCGCTCCGCACCCGTTCGGCACGTCCTTTCTCCCCAATGCCTGCGCTGGGCGGTCAGGTGCCGAGGTACTTGGGGTAGTCCGAGACCAAAAGATGCACCGGAGCGGTATCTTCGGTGATCTCGGTATAGCGCGGGATTTCCATCTCGAACCAGTTGTCGGTGCGGTCGTCGTTGACGGTGGAAACCTCGCCGATGAGCACATCGCCTGTCTCGCCCCAGAAGGCGTGCCAGACTTCGGGCGTCAGCGTGACGCTCTCGCCGGGCTTCAGGCGCAGGTGATCGCCGGCCTTCAGCTCGCGCCGCGACCCGTCGACAAGAACGCTGGCGCCGGTCGCGCGGTCGATGGAGCCGTCTGCGTGGGACGAATGAAGCTCAAGCACCAGATCGCCGCCGCCGCGGTTGATGATGTCTTCGGTCTTGAGGAAATGGCGGTGCATCGGGGACACCTGCTGGTCACGGCTGATCATGATCTTCTCGGCATAGACCATGCCGCCGCCGGTGCGCAGGTCCGCGACAAGGCCGTTGCGCACCGTGAAGAGGAAAAGGCCAAGCTCGGCGAACTTGCCCTGACCATAGTCGGTGATGTCCCAGCCCATGGCGCGGCGCACGAATTCGCCATGCGGGGCGGCCTTCATCTCATCGGGCGTCCAATAGGCGAAGGGCGGCATGACATAGCCGAAAGAGCGGATGAAGCGGTCGCCGGCCAGCAGGACTTCGTTGACGTCGGATCGGTTCATGGCGTGGCCTCGTTCGGGCTGATGGGTCGGCATTCGATGGCATAGCGGATCGTGACGGGCGCCTCCGGGGTGATGTTAACGCCTTCGGCGCCCTCGGGCGTCTCGTCATAGTACGAGGCGACGGGTTCAAGGCCGAGGCCGCGGAAGCCCTTGAGGCGCGGCTCGCCGCTGAGGCCGGGATTGGCGATCCACATCAGAAGATGGGGCACGGTGGCGGCGTCCCATTCGATCCGGGTCACCATGCCCCGGTCTGTGTCCGAAGCCTCGACCCAGCCGGCGCAGTCGCGGAGGAAGACGAGGTCTTCTCCCGCCGGTCCGGGCTGGTCCCAGACGCAGGTCTCGCCACCGTCCTTCAGCCTTGCCACGCCATCCGCCGCGATCATCTGGTCGGGCGCCAGCATACTGGCCGAAGGCGCGCGGGCGGCGCGGGCGGACGTCACCTCGCCATGCGGCGCAGGGGTGATCCTGAGGCTGCCGGGCCTCGCGGGAAAGGCGAGGTTCGGGTGCAGGCCGACCGGCATTCGGACGGCGCGGCGGGCATGGATGGTCAGCGTCAGATCAACGCGCGGCAGGGTTTCGGAGAGGGTGATCGTCCGTTCTAGCCGGGCGACGGCATGGCCCTCCGGGTAGTCGATGGCGAGATGTGCGCTGCGCCGGTCCGATGACAGCAGTTGCCAGAAGCTGTCGGTGCCATGCCCGTGCTTGACCGGATCATGGGCGCCAATGCCGAAGGGAACGCAGGGCCATTCGCCGCCGATGACGGTGAGATGCGCGGCGGGGGGAGCTTCCGCAAATTGCGGCGGTTCCGGCCAGGGCGCGGTGGCAAGCGGTCGGAAGGGCCGCCCGCCGAGGTTGAACTCCAGATCGACAAGCGCCGCCGAGAGGCCGCGCACCCCCGCCGAGACGGAGGCGCTTTCAAGACGGCAAAGGATTGCATCGGCCCGCATGGCGACTAGCGCAGCCGGTCTTGCGTTGCCGGGTCGAAGAAGACCGCGCGGGCAAGGTTCAGCGCCAGCCGCGCGTTTTGGCCATCATGCACGGCGGCACTTGGCTTCACGCGCGCGGTGACATGGCGACCGTTGAGCGTGGTCACGGCATAGACATCCGCGCCGGCGGGTTCGGTCACGTCGATCAGGAAATCCGCTTCCAGAAGCTCGCCCGTTGCCGTGCGGTCGGCACTCGCCGGGTCGGTCAGCGCCTCGGGCCGCAAGCCGAAGATCACCGGCTTGCCCAGCTTGCCGCGAAGGGCGGCATTGTCGGGCAGCGGCACGCGTATGGCGCTGCCATCCTCGCGCTTCAGCGTCATGAAAAGCCCGCCCGCGTCCTGTTCGACCGGCATCGTCAGCATGTTCATCGATGGTGAGCCCATGAACTCGGCGACGAAGACATTGGCCGGGTCATTGTAGATCTCGTCCGGCGTGCCGAACTGCTGGAGCGACCCGTCCTTCAGGACCGCGATCTTCGTCGCGAGCGTCAGCGCCTCGATCTGGTCGTGGGTGACGTAGACCGTGGTCGTGGCCATGCGCTGGTGCATCCGCTTGATCTCGGTCCGCATGTCGACACGGAGTTTCGCGTCGAGGTTCGACAGGGGTTCGTCGAAGAGAAAGACCTGCGGATTGCGAACCAGCGCCCGGCCCATGGCGACACGCTGGCGCTGGCCGCCGGAAAGCTGGCTCGGCTTCCTGTCGAGAAGCTTGGAGATTTGCAGAAGCTCGGCCACGTCGCTGACCGCCTTGTCGCGCTTCGGCTTCTCGACGCCGCGCATCTCCATCCCGAAGGCGATGTTCTGCGCCACCGACATGTTGGGGTAAAGCGCGTAGCTCTGGAACACCATAGCGATGTCGCGCTTCGACGGGTGGAGGCCGGCGACCGAGTTTTCGCCGATCTTGATGTCGCCCGAGGTGATATCCTCAAGCCCGGCGATGGTGTTGAGAAGCGTGGACTTGCCGCAGCCCGAGGGGCCGACAAGGACCAGAAAGCCGCCGTCCTCGATCTCGATGTTGATCCCTTTCAGGATCTCGACGGCGCCGTAGCTTTTCTTCAGGTCGCGAATGGTCAGTGATGCCATGGTCCTATCCTTTGACCGCGCCCGCCATCAGACCGCGCACGAAGTAGCGGCCCGAGACGACATAGACGATGAGGGTGGGCAGGGCGGCGAGGATCGCGCCCGCGAAGTGGACGTTGTATTCCTTCACGCCCGTCGATGAGTTGACGAGGTTGTTGAGCGCCACCGTCATCGGAACCGAGTCGACGTCCGAGAAGGAGGCGCCGAAGAGGAAGTCGTTCCAGATGTTGGTGAACTGCCAGATGACCGAGACGACGATGATCGGCGCCGAGGTCGGCAGGAGGATGCGCCAGAAGATGCGGAAGAACCCCGCGCCGTCGATCTGCGCCGCCCGCACCAGCTCGGTCGGGAAGGCCGCGTAGTAGTTGCGGAAGAAAAGCGTGGTGAAGCCAAGGCCATAGACGACATGGACGAGGATCAGCCCCGGCAGGGTCCCGGCGATGCCGGGAATACCAAGGACGCGGGCCATCGGGATGAGGACGATCTGGAACGGGATGAAGCAGGAGAGAAGCAGCATCCCGAAGACGATGCCGTCGCCCTTGAAGCGCCACTTGGTCAGCACATAGCCGTTGAGCGCGCCAAGGATGGTGGAGATCGCAACCGCCGGTATGACCATCAGGAAGGAGTTGAGGAAGTAGGGCTTCAGCCCCGTCGCCTCCACCCCGATCTGCGCCTTCGACCAGGCTTGCCGCCAGGGCTCGAAGGTCCATTCCGCCGGCGGCGCCAGCATGTTGCCGCCGCGAATTTCCTCAAGCGGCTTCAGCGAGTTCACCAGCATCACCCATAGGGGCAGGAGGTAGTAGATCGCGAAGACGATGAGAACGACATGGATGATGATGCGCGTGAACGTGTTGCCACGGATCGCGACATCCTGACTGACACCGCCGCTCATCGCTGGCCCCCCTTGGAAAGCTCGCTGTAGACGTAAGGTACGATGATCGCGAAGATCATCATCAGCATGATGACCGACGAGGCAGCCCCGATGCCCAACTGGTTGCGGGTGAAGGTGTAGGAATACATGAAGGTCGCGGGCATTTCGGTCGCCCGGCCCGGACCGCCCCCCGTCATCGCGATGACAAGGTCATAGACCTTGATCGCAAGGTGCATCAGCACGACGAAGGCCGACAGGAACACCGGGCGCATCATCGGGATGATGATCCGCGAATAGATGCGCAGGCCGGTGGCGCCGTCGATCTGGGCGGCCTTGATGATCTCGTTGTCGACACCGCGAAGACCAGCAAGGAACATCGCCATGACGAAGCCCGAGGATTGCCAGACGGCGGCGATGACAAGGGTGTAGATCGCGAAATCGCGGTCCTTGATCCAGGTGAAGCTGAAGCTTGCCCAGCCCCACTGCTGCATGATGCTTTCAAGCCCGATGCCGGGGTCGAGGAACCATTTCCACGCCGTGCCGGTGACGATGAAGCTGAGCGCCATCGGGTAAAGGTAGATCGGGCGCAAGAGCCCCTCGGCCCGGATCTTCTGGTCAAGGAGGATGGCGACAAGAAGCCCCACCGTCGAACAGACGAGGATGTAGAGCGTCGCGAAGATGGCGAGGTTCTTCAGCGCGGTCTGCCAGTTCGGCAGCGAGAAAAGCTGGACGTAGTTCTTGAAGCCGACGAAGTCGAACCTGGCCATCATCTTGCTGTCGGTGAAGGACAAGACGCCGGTATAGGCGATGAATCCGTAGACGAAGAGCAGGATTACCAGAAAGCTCGGCGCAAGCACGAGCCTTGGCAGCCATTGCTGCAGGCGGTCGATCATTTCCCCGTTCCTCCCAAGAGGGGTGGGCCGGCCCCCGTCACGAGGGCCGGCTAGGCTGCGGGTCCGGGAGCGGGACCCGCAGGAAGGCCGGTTACTGCGCCCCTGCAACCGCCGAGGCGAGCTCCTTGGCCGCGGTCGCGGCATCGTACTCGCCGTTGAAGTGGGCGGTCACCACGTCATAAAGCGCGTTCTTCACGGCAGCCGGTGCGGCATGGCCATGCGCCATCGAGCCATAGAGCGTTCCGGCGGTGTTGGCTTCGGCAAGGTCCGTCATGCCCTTCTTGCCGCAATCGTCGAACGCGTCGTTCGGCACGTCCGTCCGCGCCGGGACCGAGCCCTTGACCACGTTGAAGGCCGACTGGAACGCCGGGTTCATCACCGCGGACGCCATCTTGGCCTGCGCCGCCTTGGCCTCATCGGCGGTGACGTTGAACATGGCGAACTGGTCGGAGTTGAACGTCACCGACCCTTGCGTGCCGGGGAAGCGGATGCAGACGAAATCCGTGCCGGGGACTTTTCCGGCCTTGAGGAATTCGCCCTTGGCCCAGTCGCCCATCATCTGCATGCCGGCTTCGCCGTTGATGACCATGGCCGAGGCGAGGTTCCAGTCGCGGCCCGAGAAGTTGTCATCGACGTAGGAGCGCAGCTTTGCCATGCGGTTGAAGGCCTCGACCATTTCCGGGCTGTCGAGTGCTGCCGGGTCAAGGTCGATCATCGAGCGCTTGTAGAAGTCGCCGCCCATCGAAAGGACGACCGCGTCGAAGATCGTCGCGTCCTGCCAGGGCTGGCCGCCGTGGGCGAGGGGCGTGATGCCGTTTTCCTTCATCTTGTCGAGCATGGCGACAAGCTCGTCCCAGGATTCGGGCGCCTTGCCGCCAGCCGCATCCAGTGCCGCCTTGTTGATCCAGACCCAGTTGGTCGAATGCACGTTGACGGGCGCGGCGATCCAGTTGCCATCCGCCGACTTCGAGAAGGCCTGAAGCGCCGCCGGAACGACACTGTCCCAGCCTTCGGCGCTTGCGGTGGCATCGAGGTTGCCAAGTGCGCCTTCGGCGGACCAGTCCTGGATGTCGAAGCCTAGCATCTGCACGGCGGTCGGCGGGTTGCCGGCGGTGACGCGGGCGCGGAGCGCGGTCATGGCCGCCTCGCCGCCGCCACCGGCGACTGGCATGTCGAGCCATTCGACGCCCTGCTTGGCGAGGTCTTCCTTCAGGACGTTGAGGGCCGCAGCCTCACCGCCCGAGGTCCACCAGTGCAGCACTTCGACCTGTTCGGCGGCATAGCCAGCCGAGGTCGTGCCCATGAGTGCGGCGAAAGCGCCGCCAAAAGCGATCCTGCGAACGAAAGCCATATTTTCCTCCCGTATGTTATGGCGTTTTAAAACGTTACAAAATCTCTCTTCACCCATCAAGCAAAATTTATAACGTTTCATTGAAGTTTTCGCCGGGTCGGGTATAGCTTGGGAGCAGGAAGGCGGATTGGCATTTTTTGCCTCGTTTTCAACGAACCGGGAGGGGGCCGTTTGTCGGTTGATGAGAGTCACGGCAGAGGTGGGGCGGCAGTCAGGCCGACGCTGCGGACTCTTGCCGCGGAGACCGGCTTCGCCGTCGCCACGGTGAGTCGGGCGCTCGCCAACGATCCGAAGATCGCCGAATCGACGCGGGAGACGGTGGCAGCGGCGGCGCAGAGGCTCGGCTATGTGCCGGACCGCGCAGCGCAGCGCCTGAGGACCGGGCGCACCAAGGTCATCAGCCTGATGCTCGACCCCCACCACGAGATCCTCGGCTTCACCAATCACCTGATAGAAGGCCTGACCGGGGCGATGGTCGGATCGGGTTATCATCTGACGGTGTTCCCCCAGACAGTCGGCGGCGATACGCTGGCGCCGATCCAGCATGTCGTGCGCAACAACCTCGCCGACGGCGTGATCTTTTCGCGCACCCGGGACGATGACATGCGGGTGCGCTTCCTGCTTGAACGCGGTTTTCCCTTCGCAAGCCACGGTCGGACACGCGGGCCGGCCCCGCATCCCTTCGTCGATTTCGACAATGACGCCTTCGCCCATGCCGCGACGATGCGGCTGGCCGACAAGGGCGCGAAAAGCGTCTGCCTGATCTCTCCGCCCGAACCCTATACCTTCGCCGGCCATCTGCGCGCCGGTGTCCGTCGTGCGGCGGCGGAACGCGGGATGACGGTGACGATCCCCGAACACCTGTCGATCGACTCGCCCCCCGAACAGGTCAGCGCCTGGGCGGAAAGCCTTGATCCGGTGCCGGATGGCTTCGTCTTTCCCGGCGAGGTGTCATACCTTGCGACCGCTGCCGGGCTCAGACGCCGCGGGCTTGAGCATGGGCGCGACTACCATGCCGTCATCAAGGTCTCATCCAGCCTTCTCAGCCTTGTCGACCCCGGCCTCGACCAGATATTCGAGGACATCCGCGAGGCGGGACGGCTTCTCGGCGAAAGCATTCTGGGCGCGGTGGGTACAGAGAAGGGCGCGATGCCCGAAGGCGTCATCTACGCGCCGGTGGTACTCTACCGCTAGGGCTCGGCCCGTCAGGGCAGGGTGTTGGGGACCAGTGCCGATGCCGGGATCTCTTGCTTCCAGAGCGGCGTTCCATCAGGCGCGCGCAGTGTCACCTTCAGCGTTTCCAGTTTCGGGCTGTCCGGGGCGAGTGCGAGCGTTGCGCACACCGGGCCCAGGTCGACAGGAAAGTTCTCGACGCTGAAGTTCCATTCGGCTGCGAAACTGCGCCCCTCGTTCTGAAACGCCACCGAAAGCGCGGGGTCAGCATCCCCTGTGACGAGGCAAGTCGGTCCGACATGCACCATGATCTTTGGGCCGAGGCAGATAGTCTGGTCCGTTGTCTCGGCCAGAGGGGCGCATCTGAGGCTGTCGGTCAGGGCGTCGAAAGCTTCGAGGCAGACATAGGCGATGCCGTCGTGCATGAAGGCAGACCCGTCGGCGGGAAAGGCCGGGCAAGCTTTCGGACTCGCGGGAAGTGAGGCGGTGTAGTCGGGCAGGCGATAAAGCTCCCGGAAGATGCCTATCGAGGGGTTGCCGCCATGGAAACTCGACCAGCTCGCCAGCCCGCCCCACGAGGTGTCCGGATCGGCGACGCCGCCGACCAGCCGGAACGGGCCACCGGAGTAGCCGGGAAGGTTGACAAGGCGGGAGTAGACCGCCCGGGCCAGCTCGACATCGCGGGCGCCAATCCGCCGGGTGTCGGACCAGAAAACAGCAGCCGTCAGCGCAACGCTCAGTCCCGATAGCGCCAGGGCGGTGAAGCCGAGATTGCGCAAAGCGCGCTGCGGCCATGCCATCGTGATGCCGGCGATGACAAGCGAAGTGACCCAGAAGCCGAAATAGCCGAAAGCCCGGGCCGGGGCGTTGTCACCCTCATAACCGATCCAGAAGAAAACCGGAAAAACGAAGAGGATGAGACCCGCCGCGAGGCCCACGCGCAACGGACCGAGGAGGCGTCCGCCGGGAAGTCCTCCGGCCAACATCCGGACAGCGGCGAGCGCGGCAAGGAGAAGGGCAGCCAGTGACAGGCAGCCAAGGAGAGCACGCAGGCCAAATGGCAGCTCCATCAGGCTTCCGGTCTGCAGCCTGCGCACCATGAAGGGAAGCGCGGCGAGTTTCTCGGCCATGCCCTCAAGGCCCGCGGCCTGGAACCGCAGCGCATCGATGGTGATGCTTCGCAGTCCGGCGTAGAGACGCCATTCCACCAGATAAAGCATGATCGCCGCCAAGGAGACCGCCGCTCCGATCAACGCAAGTCGGACAGCGGCGGCGAAACTCACCCTGTCGGCGCGCATGAGCGCCAGCGCGGGCACGATCAGCCCGGCGATGGCGAAGGTCTGGTAGATCGAGACGCTGAGGGAAAGGAGGACGGCGGCAAGCGTGGCCGCCGCCATCTGCCGCGGTACCGGTTGCCCGCCGTTCCGTTCGATGAGGTCGAAGGCGGCAACGGAGAGCGCCATGGCCAGCGGATAGGCGAAGACGTTCGAGCCGAAGCTGAGCACGTCCGACATGTAGGGATGGTTCACGCCGATGGCGAAGATCAGGACGGCGGCTAGCGGTCGCCCGGCCTCGTCCGCAACCCTGCCGGCTAGCGTCCATGCGACCCAGTAAAAACAAGGAAATGCCAGCGCCGCCTGGACCGGCGGCAGGAAGCGTTGCCCCAAGATGTCGCGGTAGATCAGGTCAAGAAGCCAGCGCCCCTCGACCGCGGTCCAAAGCGGCGATGCGCCGGTCAGGTGGCGCCAGTCGTCAGAATGGTAGCCGTCGTTGAGGACGCCCCAGCCGGTGACGACGAGATAGAGGCAAAGTGCTGTCAGCAGGCCCTGTTTCGGCGTCAACCCCCGTGCGGCCCACAGAGAGCTGCCGCTCACACGCGCTCTCCGGCACGCGCGGGTATCACGACAGCCCTGAGATCGGGTGGATCAATGCCGAGGACGCTTTCCACGATGTAAAGCGGGCGCTGCTTGGCCTCGCTGTACATCCGGCCGAGATATTCGCCGATGATGCCAAGGACGACAAGCTGCACGCCGCCCATGAAGATGACCGCCACCATGAGCGAGGCATAGCCGGGCATGTCGACGCCCGAGATCATCGTCCGCAGCATCAGGTAGGCACCGTAAAGCATTGCGACAAAGGCGAAAACCAGTCCGGAATAACCTGCGATCCTCAGGGGCACCGTGGAATAGCCGGTGATCCCGTCCAGCGCGAAATTCCAGAGCTTCCAGTAGTTGAACTTCGACCGGCCCGCCGCGCGTTCAGGTCGCCGGTAGTTGACGGAGGTCTGGCGGAAGCCGACCCATGAGAAGAGCCCCTTCATGAAGCGGTTGCGTTCGCGGAAAAGCCGCAGCGCCTCCACCACGCGGCGGTCCATGAGGCGGAAGTCGCCGGCATTGCGCGGGATCTGTACGTTCGAGACCTTGCCGAGCAGGGAATAGAAGATCCCTGCAGTTGTCCGCTTCATCCAGCTGTCGGTGTCGCGCGCCTCGCGCACCGCATAGACGACGTCAAAGCCCTCGCGCCAGAGCCTCAGGAAATCCGCGATCAGTTCGGGCGGGTCCTGCAGATCGGCATCGAGGGGGACGACGGCCTCGCCGTTGGCAAAGTCGAGCCCTGCCGTCAGCGCCAGTTCCTTGCCGAAATTGCGGGCAAAGTGGATCACCTTGATCCGCGGATCGGCGGCATGGGCGGCGTTGAGGATTTCCGCCGTGCGGTCGCTGCTGCCATCATTGATGCAGACGATCTCATAGCTGACGCCAAGCCCGCCGAGAACCGTGCGCAGCCTGTCGAAGAAGATGTGGAGGACATCCTCTTCGTTATAGGCGGCGACGACGATGCTGAGATCGGGCCGCGACGGGGTGGAAGTGGCCGTCACGCGCGTTCTAGCTCCGTGCGGGCAGGCCAGCTCGGCAAGGGTAAGGTCTTGGACATGAAAGGCCTTTTGCAGCAGAGTCGGGGGCAAGATAGCCGCTTTTCGGCGATAGTGCAGCAGTTTCCGGCACTTTCCCGTCCAAGGCACCACTCGGCGCGGCGCCGGGGATGGTCGTGCCGGCGGATGCCAGCTCGCGGATCGCTCGGATTTCCGCCTGGCCACGTCGGCGCTTTTTCGGTTCCGGTGCATCGCACCTCTTGGCGGCGCGCTCCGAATATGCACCCTGATATCGCGCAGGCCCCGCATCCACATCCCGTGCTATGGATGAGCCGCCCCGGAAAAGGACAGGACCATGAAATCGCTGGTACTCGAAAAGAAGGACGAACTTACGCTCAGGGACTTCCCGGCCATTGACCGGGCGGAGGAAAGGCTCGGGGCACGGGACGTGCGGATCAGGCTCCATACCGTCGGCATCTGCGGCTCGGACGTGCATTACTACACCCATGGCCGGATCGGCCCCTTCGTGGTCAATGAGCCGATGATCCTTGGGCATGAGGCCTCCGGCACGGTGATCGAGACCGGGGCCGAGGTGACGACGCTGAAGGTCGGCGACCGGGTCTGCATGGAGCCGGGCATCCCCGATCCGAATTCGAAGGCCACACGCTTAGGGATGTACAACATCGACCCCGCAGTGCGCTTCTGGGCGACGCCGCCAGTCCACGGCATCCTCCGGCCTACTTGCGTTCACCCCGAGGCCTTCACCTTCAAGCTGCCCGACAACGTCAGCTTCGCCGAAGCCGCGATGGTCGAGCCTCTGGCGGTGGGCGTCCATGCCGCGACCAAGGCGCGGGTCAAGCCCGGCGACATCGGCGTCGTCCTTGGCGCTGGGCCGATCGGCCTTGTCACGGCGCTCGCAGCCCTCGCCGCCGGTTGCGCAAGGGTCTATGTCAGCGACCTTGCGCCGAAGAAGCTCGAGATCGCCGAAAGCCTCAGCCCCGCCATCACCGGGGTCAATGTCGGCAAGGAGAACCTCGTCGAACGGATCAAACGCGATACTGACGGCTGGGGCGCTGATGTGGTCTTCGAGGCGACGGGATCGCCGCGCGCCGCGGCGGGCGTCTTCGAGCCGCTCGCGCCCGGCGGCTGCGTGGTGATGATCGGTGGCCAGCCCGACCCCATCTCCTACGACGCCGGTGCCGCCATGGTGCGCGAGGCGCGGGTCGAGAACATCTTCCGCTACGCCCATGTCTTTCCGCGCTGCGTGGCGATGCTGAGTTCCGGCGCCGTCGACGTGAAGCCGCTCATCACCCGGACCTTCGATTTCGACGACAGCGTGCGCGCCTTCGAGGTCGCGGCCTCGGCCTCGCCGGCCGATGTGAAGATGCAGATCGTCTTGCCGCAGTAGCGGACGGCAGTTCGCAGTCGAATGGCACATCTGGACATGCGCCGCATCTGCGGCGAGGCTCCGCGAGGGCCGCTGCGCGCAGGACAATCGAAAGGGTAAGGGATGAGCTTTCTCGGCATTGATCTCGGGACGTCGGGGCTGCGGGCCTTGCTGGTGGATGATACCGGCGCGCCCATCGGCGCGACCGAGCGGCATTATGAGGCGGCGCATCCGAAATCGGGCTGGTCGGAGCAGGACCCCGCCGACTGGATCGCCGCACTTGAAGGCGCAGTGGCGGCGCTGAAGGCCGCGCATCCGGAGTTTGCCGGGCTGAAGGGCATCGGCATCGCCGGCCACATGCATGGCGCGACACTTCTGGATGCCGGGGACAAGGTGATCCGGCCCTGCATCCTCTGGAACGACACGCGGTCCCATGCCGAGGCGGCACTGCTCGACGGCATCGAGAAGGTCCGCGACCTGTCCGGCAATATCGTCTTCCCTGGCTTCACAGCGCCGAAGCTCGAATGGGTGCGCACCCATGAGCCGCAGAATTTCGCGAGGATCGCCAAGGTTCTCCTGCCCGCCGCCTATCTCAACCTCTACCTGACCGGCGATCATGTCGCCGACATGTCGGACAGTGCCGGGACCTCATGGCTCGATGTCGGGCGGCGGGAGTGGTCGGACTACCTCCTGGAAAAGGGCCACATGCGGCGCGACCAGATGCCGAGGCTGGTCGAAGGTTCGGCCCGGGCCGGGACGCTTGGGGCCGGCCTCGCGCACAAATGGGGCGTCGGCGACAATGTCGCGGTGGCGGGCGGGGCAGGGGATAATGCCGCCGCCGCCTGCGGCATCGGCACGATGGACGAAGGCCAGGGTTTCGTCTCGCTCGGCACCTCGGGCGTGATCCTTGCGGCGCGGCGGGGCTACAGCCCGGCGCCGTCGACGGCCGTCCATACCTTCTGCCATGCCGTGCCCGACCGCTGGTACCAGATGGGCGTGATGCTATCGGCGACCGACAGCCTCAACTGGCTGTCGCGCATCACCGGCGAAAAGCCTGCCGCCCTGACGACGGCGCTGGGCGAAGACCTCGGCCCACCGGGGAGCGTGCGGTTCCTGCCCTATCTCTCGGGCGAGCGTACCCCGCATAACGATGCGGCGATCCGCGGCGCCTTCACCGGGCTGGGTGCCGATACGCGGCGCGAGGATCTGACGCGCGCCGTCCTTGAGGGCGTGGCCTTCGGCCTGCGCGACAGTTTCGAGGCGTTGAAGGCGACCGGTGCGCAGTTGGAGAGCCTCATTGCCATCGGCGGCGGCACCGGCTCGCGCTACTGGCTCAAGTTCATCGCCACGGTCCTCGGCGTGCCGCTCAGGCTGCCGGCGGGGGGCGAGTTCGGCGCGGCGCTTGGTGCCGCACGGCTCGGGATCTGCGCCGCGATGGGGGCCGATCCGCAGGTGGTGATGACCATGCCAGATCTCGGTGCCACGATTGCCCCTGACGAAGGCCTGCGGGCTGCCTATGACGAGGCATTCGCGCGGTTCCGTGCGGCCTATCCGGCGATCCGGGCGACACAATAAGCGGATACGCCCGCCAAGTCGCAGGATTTTGCGCCCCCTGTGCCTGGCCATCCCATATATGGCTTGGTCCGTGAGAGTTTTGCCCATATCAAGGAAGAAAACAGGTATCGTGACGCGGAACAGCGCGCGGACCCAAAAACGAGGCGAGTGAATGTGCAGATGGGCGGCCTACATCGGCGATCCGATCTTCCTTGAGGATATCATCAGCCGCCCCGGCCATTCGCTGATCCATCAGAGCCATGGCGCGACGCAATGCAAGTCGGCGATCAATGCCGATGGCTTCGGCCTCGCCTGGTATGGTGAGCGCGAGGAGCCGGGCCTTTTCCGCGACATCCTGCCGGCCTGGTCGGACCCGAACCTGAGGTCCCTTACCGCGCAAGTGCGCTCGCGGCTTTTCCTCGCCCATGTCCGCGCCTCGACCGGCTCCGCGACCAGCCGCAACAACTGCCATCCTTTCGTCGTCGGGCGCTGGTCCTTCATGCACAACGGCCAGATCGGCGGCTATGACGCCTTCCGCCGCGATGCCGACATGCTGATCCCCGATGCGCTTTATCCGCAAAGGAAAGGTGCTACGGACAGCGAAGCGCTTTTCCTGCTCGCCCTTGCCGAGGGGTTGGAGACTAACGCCAAGGCCGCGCTGGAACGCGCCACCGCGCGGCTTGAAGCGCTGTCGCGGCAAAAGGGCACCGCACCGCATTTCCGCATGACGGCGGCTTTTTCCGACGGCCAACGGCTTTACGCCGTGCGCTACGCCACCGATGACCTTGCGCCGACGCTCTATCACCGCTGGTCCGACAGTCGTGGTGGCAGGGCCGTCGTCTCCGAGCCATTGGAAAGCGGCGAGGACTGGGTGGCGGTGCCGCCGGCATCCTTCTGCATCTTCGATGGCGGGGAAGTGCAGGTCGAACGCTTCCTGCCGGGGGCCGCCGCCCGCGCCGCCTGACCCACCAGCGACCGGGCCGAATGTCGTTTTCGCACCTGAGGTGACGCAAACCGCAGCCGGGCAGGCGGCTTTGGCGGTAAAAGGATCAGCACAGCAGAGAAAGCAGGAGACGGTAGGATGAGCGACGTTGCGGAAGGCCGCAGGGCACGGGGTGGCGGCGGTGCGGCGCGCCGGGCCGAGCGTACGGCGGTTCGGATCGAGGCGGCGAAGTTCATCGAGCGCAAGATCCCGAACTTCGAGATCCTGAACGAGGAAGCGCTGGAGATCATCGAGGCGAATGCCGAGACGATCCTCGAGGAGATCGGCGTCAACTTCGTCGAAAACCCCGCTGCCTTGGAGCTGTGGAAGGCCGCCGGCGCCAATGTGCAGGGCGAAAGGGTCCGCATCCCGCGCGGCCTCGCCCGGCATCTCTGCAAGACCGCGCCTTCATCCTACGTCCAGCACGCCCGCAACCCCGACCGGAACGTGACCGTCGGCGGCCGCGGCCTTGTCCTTGCCCCGGTCTATGGCCCGCCCTTCGTGCGCGACGCCGATGGCGGCCGCCGCTATGCGACGATCGACGATTTCCAGAAGTTCGTGAAGCTCGGCTACATGTCGAAATGGCTGCACCACTCCGGCGGCACGGTCTGCGAGCCGACCGACGTGCCGGTGAACAAGCGCCATCTGGACATGCTTTATGCCCATATGACTCTTTCCGACAAACCCTACATGGGGTCGGTGACGGCGCCGGAACGGGCGGCGGACTCGGTCGAGATGTCGGATATCCTCTTCGGCGGGCTCGACGGGCGCACGGTGATGACCTCGCTCATCAACATCAATTCGCCGATGACCTTCGACGGCATCATGATGTGTGCCCTGGAGGTCTACGCCAAGGCCAACCAGGCGGCGATCATCTCGCCCTTCATCGTTGGCGGGGCGATGTCGCCCACGACCGTCGCGGGCACGCTGACGCAGGTTCTGGTCGAGGTTCTGGCGGGCGTTGCCTACAGTCAGCTGGTGAAGGCTGGTGCGCCGGTGATCGCCGGGGCCTTCGTGACCTCGACCGACATGGCCTCGGGCGCGCCGACCTTCGGCACCCCGGAAGCGAGCCTCGTCACCTATGGCGCGGGTCAGCTTGTCCGCCGCCTGGGCGTTCCCTACCGGTCGGCTGGCGCCTTCTGCGGGTCGAAATTGCCCGACGCGCAGGCGGCCTACGAATCCGCCAACTCGCTCAACATGGGGCTTCTGGCTGGCGTCAACTTCATGCTCCATGCCTGTGGCTGGCTGGAAGGGGGCCTCGTCTCCTCTTTCGAGAAGTTCGTGATGGATGCCGACCAGCTTGGCGTGCTCCACAAGATCGCCGAAGGAATCGACATGTCCGACAACGGTCTGGCGATGGGGGCGCTGCGCTATGTCGGTTCGGGTCAGGCGACGCATTACCTTGGCACCGACCATACGCAGGCGAATTTCAAGACCGCCTTCTGGCGCACGGAACTGCTCGACTACAAGCCCTTCGAGACCTGGCAGGAAGAGGGGGAGCGCGACACGGTGACGCTTGCGCGCGAACGGGTGGCGAAGCTTCTGAACGACTACCAGAAGCCCGCCATCGACCCCGCCGTCGAAGAGGCGCTGACCGAGTACGTCGCCAAGAAAAAGGCGTCGATGCCCGACGCCTTCATGTGATCCTGGAAGATCAGCTTTCTGATGAAAGGCCGCCCTTCGGGGCGGCCTTTTTCGTCAGGCGCGCGCCGGACGCGGAAGCAGCTGCGCCTCGCCGATCATCGCGATCAGAAGTTCGATGTGGCGGGTGAAGCTGTAGCCGGCCACGCCGTCGCGGCGGGTTTCCTCCAGCTCGGCCTCGGCCGCGATCAGCGCCGACAACGCGCGTTCCGGTGCCGGCGTTTCGGCCACGCGCATTACCCGCTTCAGATCGCGGTTGCGGTTGTAGCCTGCCACCCCGGCCCGCGCGGCGCGGATCAGAAGCCGCGGGCGGCGCAATTCGGTGACGAGCGACAGAAGATCAGTCATGGGAAGTCTCCGGTTCCATACAACCTGAAGATGAAACATGCAGAGCCGATGTTGCGCATTGTCGCCGATCTGCGCGCGGTCTGATCCGACAATTTTATGAAAATGCCGCGATTCTCCGGCGGAAGCGGTGCCTTAACTTGCAGGTAAGAAATGCAACCCACGGTTGCGTTCTGATTTGGTTAAGGCGCCGTGAATCGCGCCGCGTTATTTGGGGGAACCACGATATGACCACGACCCGTGGCAGCTTTCCGGACTGGCTGCCCGACGCCACCCGCATCTATCTGCGCCACACCGAAGACGGGCATTCGATCCGGGCCATCGCACGTGAGGAGGGCTGCCATGCCTCGACCGTGCTGAGGCGAATCCGAGCCTGCGAGAACCGGCGCGACGATCCCCTGATCGACGATGCGCTGACCCGTTTCGGCCAGATGCGCAGCACCGCCGATGAAACCTCTCTTCAGTCTGACACCTCAGAGAAAGAACTCCAGATGACAGCTCCTCTTCGCCATGCCCAGGGCAAGCTTGCCGACGAAACGACGGTCCAGCGCGAGGCTAGGCGCATCCTCCGCCGGCTCTGTGAAATCGGCGCGCTTCTCGCCGTGGCGCCGGAACTGGACAAGGCGGCGGTCCTCAAGGGCGACGTGCGTACCGCCGTCGTCGACCGCGCCGTCGCGCAGGCCTTCGCTCTCAATGACTGGATCGCGGTCGAAACTCCGGGCCGGGTCACGACCTACCGCATCACCACCGCCGGTCGCGCCGCCCTGAAGCGGCTACTGGAGGAGGAGCAGGATCGCGGCAATACCGGCTTTGCCGAGGCCCGGTCGCTCTTTGCCGCGCAGCACCGCGAATGGGGCGAGCGGGCGGTGATGGAACCCGGCGCCGACCGGCCGCGCCGGCTGCGGATCAACCTGGCCGAAAGCCCGCTCGGCCTCTTGGCGCGGCGGCGGGAAAAGGACGGCCAGCCCTTCCTTGGCCCCGATCTTGTCGCGGCGGGCGAACGGCTCCGCGAGGATTTCGAGCTGTCGCAGATGGGGCCGCGCGTCGCCCAGAACTGGGAACGCTTCCTGACCGGCGCCGACCGCGGCGGCTTCAATGCCGAAGGCGGGGCCGGTGGCGGTTCGGCGCGGGCGCGGGAACGGGTCGCGGCGGCCTTGCGCGACCTCGGGCCGGGGCTCGGCGACATGGTGCTGCGCTGTTGCTGCTATCTCGAAGGGCTTGAGGCGGCGGAAAAGCGGCTTGGCTGGTCGGCGCGGTCAGGCAAGATCGTCCTCAGGATCGCGCTCCTGCGGCTCAAGCGCCATTATGACGAGACCAACGGCGGCAAGGCCCCGCTGATCGGCTGAGCCATGAAGAAAGGGCGGCGCGTGACCGCCGCCCTTTTAACATCGCCTGATCGCTGGATCAGTCCGCGCGGGTCAGGCCTGCGCCATGCAGGATGCCGGCCAGCGCACCACCGGCGAGCGGCGCCACGATGAAGAGCCAGAGCTGGCTCATCGCCGCGCCGCCGACGAAGAGCGCCGGGCCGATGGAGCGGGCCGGGTTCACCGACACGCCGGTCACGTTGATGCCGACGAGGTGGATGCCGGCCAGCGTCAGGCCGATGGCGAGGCCGGCGAAACCGGCAACACTGCCGGGGCCGGTGGCACCAAGGATCACGGTGACGAAGAGGAACGTGGCCACGAACTCGAAGATGAAGGCAGCGCCAAGGCCGTATTCACCGTTGTAGCCCGTCCCCCAGCCATTCGCGCCAAGGCCGTTGACGGCGATGTCATAGCCTGCCCGACCGCTCGCGATCATGTAGATCACCAGCGCGCCGACGATGGCGCCGGCCACTTGCGCGATGACATGGCTGATGAACTGGTTGACCGGCATCTGCCCGGACAACAGGAAGCCGAGCGACACCGCAGGGTTGAGATGCGCGCCAGAGATCGCCCCGATGCCGTAGGCAGCGGCGACGATCGACAGACCGAAGGCCATGGCGATGCCATGAAAACCGATCAGATCGCCCATGAGCACGGCGGAACCGACACCGAAGAAGACGAGGATGAAGGTGCCGATGAACTCCGCGAAGGGTTTCTTGAGCATGGTTAACTCCCACAAGTTACTGATACCTTGCAAGTTTAGGCGCCAATTCAGCCGCCGTCGCCTTGCGTTGCGTTTCCGTGATGAAAGTCCTATCTGGTGTGGCAAGTTTGTTCAGGGGGAAAAACCCGTGCGTGATCTCAAACTGCCCGACCAGCGCCACCCCGAAAAGGCCCGCAAGCCCGATCAGGCGCAGCCGAAGAAGCCGGACTGGATCCGGGTCAAGGCGCCGACCTCGGCCGGCTACAAGCAGACGCGCGACATCCTGAAGTCGAACAAGCTTGTGACTGTCTGCGAAGAGGCCGGCTGCCCCAATGTCGGCGAATGCTGGAGCCAGGGTCACGCCACCATGATGATCATGGGCGAGATCTGCACCCGCGGCTGTTCCTTCTGCAATGTCGCCACCGGCAAGCCCAATGCGCTCGACCAGTTTGAACCCGGTCGCGTCGCCCACGCCGTCCAGACCCTCGGCCTCAACCATGTCGTCATCACTTCCGTCGACCGCGACGATCTTGACGATGGCGGGGCCGAGCATTTCGCCCAGACCATCCGCGCCGTCCGCCACCGCTCGCCCGGCACGACCATCGAAATCCTGACGCCGGATTTCCTGAAATGCTCGCCCGCCGCATTGGAAAAGGTGGTGGAGGCGAAGCCTGACGTCTTCAACCACAACCTTGAAACCGTGCCCGGCCTTTACCCCACCGTCCGCCCCGGTGCGCGTTACTTCCATTCGCTCAGGCTCCTCCAGCGGGTGAAAGAGCTTGATCCGGCGATGTTCACCAAATCCGGCATCATGGTCGGCCTTGGTGAGGACGCGCAATCGGTCCGGCAGGTGATGGATGACATGCGCTCTGCCGATGTCGATTTCCTGACCGTGGGCCAGTATCTGCAACCCTCGCCGAAGCACCACCGCGTCGACCGCTTCGTCACCCCGGACGAATTCAAGGCCTATGAGACCTCGGCCTATGGCAAGGGTTTCCTCATGGTCTCGGCCACGCCGCTCACGCGGTCGTCCTACCATGCCGGCGACGATTTCGCCCGGATGCGCGCCGCCCGGCTGGAGAAGCTCGGCCGCGGCTAGGCGGGCGGCATGAAGGGCTGGGAGATGTCCTGAAAGACCGGCAGCGCCTCGGCGCGGGCCGAATGGGCGGCAAGCGCCGGATGGCTTTCCGGATCGTAGAGACCGGCGAGGCAGTCCTGCATGAACCGCAGGATGCAGGCGACGGCGATATCGGCATGGGTCAGGTCATCCCCGAACCACCAAGCGCCGCTCTGCGCTGCCCGCTCCCGCTCCAGCATGGCGAGCGTCGCGGTGATCTGCGTTTCGCGCCGCCCCTGCAGCACGTCGGACACCTGTGCGTGCAGTCGGCGTTCATAGAAGAGGCTGACCATGCGGTCGCCCAGCTGCATCGCGAATCCCGAAAGCCGCAGCGCGCCAAGCCGGTCCTTGGGCCAGAGGCGGCGGTTCTCAGGCACGAGGCTGTCGAGATGGTCGAGAATGACCTTGCTTTCGGTCAGCGCGGTGCCGTCATCCAGTACCAGAACCGGCACAGAGCCTGTGGGATTGATCGCCAGAAGCCGTTGGAAGTCACCGACGACCGACCATGGCCGATGCTCGAACGGCAGGTCGTAGAGCCTCAGCGCGATGCCGACCCGGCGCACGAAAGGGGAATCGTATTGTCCGATCAGGATCATCTTTCGGCGTTCCCCTGACTTGATCGCTACAATCGCAGGCCCAGCCGGCAAGGGCAAAAGAAAAAGGCCGCCCGGAACGGCGGCCTTTCTTTCCTGAAGCGGCGTCAGAAGTTGAAGCCGACGGAGACGTCCCAGCGCGCGTCGGCATTCTTGCTATCGCTGACCCCGCCTTGCAGGTAGCCGCCCTGCATGACGCCGTATTTCGCGCTCAGCCCCCAGATCGCCGAAGCTCCGTCGGGGTCGAGCACCGAGGCGGTCAGGTCAAGATTGTCGATCGGGCGATACATCGCCCAAGCCTGCCAGGCGTCCGGCAACGCGGTATCGCCGCTCGTCACCCCGATGCCGGCCTCGTAAAAGTCGGTCGCGGCCCCGATTTCGCCGTGGAGGGTCGTCCCGTCAGTCCCGTTGTCGAGATCGAAATACTGGAGCGAGCCGCCGGCGAAGAGAAAGCCGCCGGTATAGGTCAGCGCCGCATCGACAAGGTTGGTGTCGCTGCGGGTCCGGTGAGCCGAAACGGCGGTCTTGACCGCGCCGAAATCGCCATCGTAGCGCAGGCCGAGGAAGGGATCGTCATTCGCCAGATAGTCGGTCAGCGGCAGATCGCCGAGGAAGGCCTTCTGGGCGAAGCCTACGGCTTGGGTCCCGCCGATCTCCGGCATTCGCGACATGCCGGAAGAGGCGTTGCGCGGCATGCCGAAGCTGAATTTGCCGAAATCGGTCGAATAGCTCAGCGCGACGAAAACCGCGACATCGTTGAACGGGTCATCGCCGAGATAGCCGGTCAGGCCGAGATCGAGGCCAAGCCCGCGTCCGGAACCGTCGAAGGAATAGCTCATGTCGGCATCGCCGTAGAGCAGGGCAAAGTCGGTGTTGCCGTCGCTCGAATATTCAAGCTCGACGGTGCCCGACGCGTCGATGCCCTGCGCCGCGACAGCGGCGGGCGCGAAAGCCATGGCAAGAATTGCCACGCGGAAAAGCGTGTTCGGAGACTGCATCATACCACCTCAATCACAGTTTTTACGCGGCCGAGAATCTATGTCTTGGCTCATTCTTCCATGATGATACTACCTTTTGACGCGGCGGCAAACAACCGCCAGATCATTGGGTTGCGCCAAAGCGCCTATTCCAGCGGCGGCACTTTCTTCAGATAAGCGGCGATGGCGGCACGGTCCGTGTCGGGCAAATGTGCGGTGTTCTCGATGACCAGCGCCATATGGCCGCCGGCGCTATCATACTCGGGCGTGAAGCCGGAGGTCAGGTATTCGACGATGTCGGCGCTTGACCATTTCATCTTGCCGGGCGTGATGTTCGGGAAGCCGCCCTTGCCGTCTGGCGTGGGCGCGCCGGCCAGCCATTTGTCCCGCTCCATCCCGCCAAGCGCGTTCCGGGGCGTATGGCATTCGCCGCAATGGCCGAGTGCCTCCACGAGGTAGCGGCCCCGGGTTTCCTCGGGGGTTAGATCGCCTGCCACCACCCAGTCGGTGTTGAGGTAGAGGAACTTCCAGCCGCCGAGCGAGGCACGGATGTTGAAGGGAAATCCGACGTCATGCGGTTTCGACGGGGTCGGATCGGCGGGCAGGGTGGCAAGGAAGGCGTGAAGGTCGGCGATGTCCTGCGGCTCTGCCTTGGCGTAGCTCGCATAAGGAAAGGCCGGGTAATAGTGGCTCCCCTCGGGCGACACACCGCGCATCATCGCATTGCCGAGGTTTTCCACTGTCCAGCCGCCGATGCCTGCGGCCGGATCGGTGGAGATATTCGGCGCATAGAAGGTGCCGAAGGGCGATGGGAGGGCCTGACCGCCGGCCAGAAGGAACTTGCCGTCGCCCTTGGCATCGGCGGCGGCGTGGCAGGCGGCACAGCCACCCGCCCAGAAAACCTGCTCGCCCCGTGTCACGTCACCGGTCAGGCCCGCGAAGGTGTCGGCCGGGAGCGGTCTTGGCCGCAGGACGAACCATGCCGCCACTGCGGCGATCACGGCGCCAACAATAAGCGCCCGGATGATCGGTGACCGTAACACAGCGCCAAGACTGCCGCGCGACGCCAGAAGCGTCAATCAGGGACGCGGAATGCCTTGTGGCAATCGCCGCAAGCGCCGCCCACCGGTCCCATCGCCGCCTTCAGGGGATCAAGCCCGGCTCCCGCCGCCGCCTGCATCGCCGTTGCGGCGTCCGCCATCGCCTTGGCCTTGTCGCCGATGGTCGAGCCTTCGGCCCAGATCGCGGCCAGCGCTGTCGAATCCGGGTTGGCGGCATTGTCCGATCCCGGCGGCCAGAGCATCGAGGCATCGAGCGTCACCGAAGCCAGAAGATTGTCTGCCGCCTTCTGCGCCGCTGCGGCGTCATAGGGAATCTCGCCCTTCGCCATCCCGCCGAGCGTTCCCATCTGGATCGCGCGGTATGCCATGATCCCCTGACGGGCTGCGATCTCCATCTTGAACGGGGCATCCTGGGCGGTGGCAAGGCCGGTGAAAGCCATGCTGGCCGCCGCTGCGGCGATGAGAAGTCTCGGCATGAGGTTCCTCCTAGGGTTGGGTCCGGTCAGAGTAGATGTGCTTTATTGGCTGGCCATCCGGAAATTCCGCAGCCATCCTGTGCGAAATGGCACAGCCCCCGCCGAAAGCGCTGAATCCCACGGAATCCGAGGGAAAACGGTGCGAAGGGCGGGGCCGAATAACGCAAACGTGACCGGAGGGCGGCCTGATGCGCGACAACTGGGACGATCTGCGCTTTGTCCTTGCCGTGGCGGAAGAGGGCAGCGTCAGCGGCGCGGCGCGAAGGCTCGGGGTGAATCACGCCACGGTCCTCCGCCGCATCGCGGTCTTCGAGGGGGCTGCCCGCGTCGCGCTGTTCGACAAGAGCCCGCATGGCTATGACGTGCCGCCCATGCAGCGCGGCATCATCGAGGCCGCGCGCGAGGTGGAGCAAGCCGTGCAGGCTGTGCGCCGGGTGCTGCAGGGCGTCAGGGCGCCGCTTTCGGGCGAAATCCGCGTTACCACGACCGACACTTTCTGCCTTTGCGTGATGCCCGAGGTGCTGTCGCGGCTCCGGCGCGCGGCACCGGATCTCAAGGTGGAGCTTATCTGCTCCAACGCCCATGCCGACCTCGCCCGGACGCAAGCCGAAATCGCCGTGCGCCCGGCGCAGCAGCTTCCCGATGAGCTCATCGGCGAAAGCCCGGCACGGCTCGGCTTCGCGGCGTTCCGGACGAGGGGCGGCGAGGGTGAGGACTGGCTTGGCTTGTCCGGGGCGCTGTCGCGGTCCCTGCCGGCGCGCTGGATCGCTGCGAATGTCGAACCCGACCGGATCGCTGCCGCCGCCGACAGTTTCCCGGTGCTGAAGGAAATGGTGGCGGGCGGGCTTGGTCAAACGATCCTGCCGATGATCCTTGGCGCCGGGGACCCGCGCCTTGAATCCGTCGCCGCCTATGCGCCGACCTCGGTCCCCATCTGGGTGGCGAGCCATACCGATCTGGCGCAGGTGCCACGCATCGCCGAGGCGCGGCGGATTTTCTGCGATGCCCTGTCGGCGTTGGCGCCGCGCTTGCTGGGCGAGGTTCAGGGCGCCGCGTGAACCTTCGGCTTCGCCGGCCGCTCATCCAGCGTCAGCGCATCGGGCCAGAACCCGGCCCGTTCCACCCTCCAGATGAGAAAGCAAAGCCCCAAGACGCCAAGTCCGATCATCACCCGGCGCGCGGACGGCGGATGCCGCGCCCACTGTGACATCCTGAGAAGATGCCGGACGTTCACGCCTCTGCCGTTTCGTCCGTAAACCGGACCTTGCCGATATGCGGCAGGTTGCGGTTCCTTTGCGCGAAGTCGATGCCGTAGCCGACGACAAATTCGTCGGGGATCTCGAACCCGGTCCAGGTAGCCTTGATCTTCACCTCGCGCCGCGACGGCTTGTCGAGCAGCGCGCAGACCTCAAGCCGCTTCGGCCCCCGGCTTTTCAGCAGATTGACGACGTGGTGCAAAGTGAAGCCGGTATCGACGATATCCTCGACCACAAGTACGTCCTTGCCGGCGATCTCGCCCCGCAGATCCTTCAGGATGCGCACCTCGCGCGAGCTTTCCATGGCGTTGCCGTAGGACGAGGCCTCAAGGAAATCGACCTCGACCGGCAGGTCGATCTCACGCACGAGGTCGGCGATGAAGACGAAGGACCCGCGCAAAAGGCCGACGACGATCAGCTTGTCCGTTTCCCGGTAAGCATTGGTGATGTCCTTCGCCAAAGCCTCGACCCGGGCGGCGATGGCCTTGGCCGAAATCATCTCGTCGATCACGTATGGACGTTGCGGCATGTCGGCCCCTTGATTTCACGTCTCCATTTAGCGACTAGGGGAGGCGAAGTCACTGACGAAGCCATGCCCCGCCATTCGGAAACCCGCCATCTGCCCTATACCGCGCACCAGATGTACGATCTGGTCGCCGATGTCGCGCGCTATCCCGAATTCCTGCCCTGGACGTCGGCCGCCCGCATCCGCTCCGTCACGCCGGAACCGGACGGGTCAGAGGTGATGGAGGCGGACCTCGTCATCTCCTTCAAGGTCTTCCGCGAAAGGTTTGGCAGCCGGGTCGTCCTCTGGCCCGAGGTCCTGAAGATCGACACCGAATATCTCGACGGGCCGTTCAAGTTCATGCGCTCCAACTGGGCTTTCACCGATCGTGACGGTGGTGGGTCCGACGTGTCCTTCTTCGTCGATTTCGAATTCAAGAACGCGATCCTGCAGGCGCTGATCGGCGTGGTCTTCGACGAGGCCATGCGCCGCGTGGTCCGCGCCTTCGAGGCGCGGGCGGCGGCCTTGTACGGGCCGCGACCGGTCTGACGCGACGGAAATCCCTCACCGCAGCGTGAAGGCTTCAGGTCCACCCGGAGTTTCCCCATGCGCAGGATCGCCCTTATCCTTGCCCTTTTGTCCCTCGGCCTACCGGCTGCTGCCGAAACCGTCCAGCTGGGCGAGCGCTACTACGAGATTGAACTGCCCGCCAACCCCAAGGGCGCCGCCCTGATCCTCGCGCTCCACGGTGGCGGCGGCGACCCCGACCAGTTCGCCAAGGCATCGGGTCTTGCCCGCGCCGCGACGCAGGCGGGCTATGCCGTGGCCTTCCCGGCCGGCAGCGGGCGGCGCGGCGACCGCTTGCTGACCTGGAACGGCGGTTATTGCTGCGGCTATGCGGCGCGCAATGGGGTGGATGACGTGAGCTTCCTGAAAGCGGTCATCGAAGACGCGGCGAGGCGCTTCGGCGTCGACGGCTCGGGCGTCTATCTGACCGGCATGTCGAACGGCTCGATCATGGCGGAAACCTTTGCCGCGCGAAATCCGGGGCTGGTCCGGGCTGTCACCGGGGTCGCGGGCACCATGGACACTTCCGCAATCCGGGTGGCGGGCAGGGTGCCCGCGCTCATCATCCACGGCACCGCCGATCCGATGGTGCCTTACGCGGGCGGGCAGGGTGACAGAAGCCTGACCCGGACCCACTTCGCCTCCGTCCCTTCCGTGGTGGACGCTTTCCTTGCGCCCTGGGGCGGGGTGCCAGCCAGGACCGACCGCGTGATCGACCGCAAGGACGATGGCACATCGGTCAGCGTCAGCGACTACCAGAAGGGCGGGCAGGTGGTGCTGCGCCTGATGACGGTCGAAGGCGGCGCGCATCACTGGCCCGGCGGGCGGAAGGCGCGGCTATCGGAAGGCAAGACGCAGGAGATCGACGCGAACACCGAAATCCTGCGCTTCTTCGCGATGCAGCGTTAGGAGGTCATGTCGTAGGCGCGTTCGCCGTGGGCCGAAAGATCAAGCCCGTTGAACTCCGATTCCGCATCGGCCCGCATCGGCAGGATCAGCGCACAGAGCCGCGCCAGAACCCAAGTGACGGCGAGCGTGTAGACCCCGACGATCACCAGCGCCCCGGCCTGCGCCATGAAGCTGCCTGCGCCAAGTACCCCGATCATCAGCGTCCCGAAGATGCCGCCGACGCCGTGGACGGCGAAGACGTCGAGCGTGTCGTCAAGGTTCAGCCGGTGCCGGACGAGGTTCACCGCCTCCTGGCATAGGATGCCGGCAATGCCGCCGATCAGCAGCGCCGCCGCCGGGCCGACATAGCCCGAGGCCGGCGTGATCGAGGCAAGCCCCGCCACCGTCCCGGTGACGATGCCGACGAGCGAGGAGCGGCCGAACTTGATCCGCTCCCAGAGCGCCCAGCTCAGCGAAGCTGCGGCGGCGGAGATATGCGTGACCGTGATCGCCATCGCCGCCGTACCGTTCGCGGCAAGCGCCGAGCCGCCGTTGAAGCCGAACCAGCCGACCCAGAGAAGCCCGGCGCCGATCGCCACATAGCCGGGGCTGTGCGGTGGCGTGGTGCGGTTCTTGCGCGGGCCGATCAGGATCGCCAGAAGAAGGGCGGCCAGCCCCGCCGTCTCATGCACCACGATGCCGCCGGCGAAATCCTTGGCGCCGACAGCACCGAAGATGCCGCCATCGGCAAGGAAGCCGCCACCCCAGAGCCAGTGCGTGACCGGCGCATAGACGGCAAGCATCCAGAGCGCCGAGAAAAGCAGGACGAAGCCGAAGGACGCCCGTTCGGCAAAGGCGCCGAGGAAGAGCGCCGGGGTGATGACGGCGAAGGTCATCTGGAAGGCAAAGAACAGGACTTCGGGCAGGGTCCCCTTCACCGTCTCGGCATCGACGCCCTGAAGGAAGACCCGCGACAGCCCGCCCCAGAGCGGCCCTTCGCCACCGAAGGCGATGGAATAACCGAAGGCGAGCCAGAGGAGGCTCATCAGGCAGGCGATGGCGAAGCATTGCATGAAGACCGAAAGCACGTTCCGCGACCTGACCAGCCCGCCGTAGAAAAGCGCCAGCCCCGGCAGAGTCATCATCAGGACGAGCGCCGTCGCCACAAGTATCCAGGCCGTATCTGCCCCGTTCATTGCCGCGTTCCCCTTCGCGTTGTTGTTAAGGCGCTGAAAGCCTCTGCGCCCTGCGAAGAAAAGCGGCGAATGGCGGGGAAGGCTGCCTGATTTGTGGGCATGTGGAGGAATGCCCGGAAAGCGGGCGTCCCTCCGGCGGTTTGCCGCAAAAATCAGCGAAACTGAATCAGGCGCAGAGGGCGTCGAGGATCAGCGCCAGCGCATGATCGACCGTCGCCCGCCGCACCTTGGCGCGGCCGATGGCGCCGAACTCCACCGTCTCGGTCAGCGTCACCCGGCCCGTGGCGGCAAGCCCGAAGCAGACCCGGCCCTCGGGCTTGAACTCCGACCCGCCGGGGCCGGCGATGCCGGTGACGGAAACGGCGATCATGGCGTCAGAGCGGGCCAGCGCACCCTCGGCCATCTCCCGCGCCACCTCCTCGCTGACCGCGCCATGGGTGGAGATTGTCGCGGCGCGGACGCCCAGCATCGCCTCCTTCGCGGCATTGGTATAGGTGACGAAGCCCCGGTCGAAGACTGCCGACGATCCGGCGACATCGGTGATCGCGGCAGAGATCATCCCGCCGGTGCAGCTTTCGGCGGTGGCGATCATCAGGCCCCTGGCCATGGCCTTGGCGAGGATGTCCTCGGCAAGGCTCATCGCATCAGGACCCCATGCGCCAGGCCGGCGGCGATGATGGTGGCAAGACCGGCGAAGACCCCGGCCCAGATGTCATCCTCCATCGTCCCCGCCGCCGTGTGCTTGCGGTCGGCGCGGCCTGCCGGCCCCGGTTTCCAGATGTCGAAGAGGCGGAAGAAGAGGAAGGCCGCGACCCAGCCGGGGTAGGCGATCAGCCACCAATCCTCCATGCCCCGCCACCAGAAGGCGGCGGCGGGGAAGAGAAGCGCGATCCACTGGCCGGCAACCTCGTCGATGACGATCTCGGACGGGTCCTTGTCCTCCGATGCGGCGACGGTGCCGGCGGTGGCCCAATAGCCGAGCGGGATCACCAGAAGCGTGGCCACGACCAGCGCCGGGAAGCCGAGGAAATGGTCGATGGCAAGCCCTAGTGCCACGGCGGCGGCGGAGCCCCAGGTTCCGGGTGCCGGGCGCAGCAGGCCGATGCCGAAAAGCGTGGCGACAAGGCGCGGGGGGGTCATGGCCGCACCAGTGTCACGGTGGCGATGGCGGCGATGCCTTCCTCGCGCCCGGTGAAGCCGAGCCGTTCGGAGGTGGTCGCCTTGACGCTGATCCGGTCAGGATCAACGCCCATGATCCGCGAAAGTTCTGACGTCATTTCAAGCGCATAGGGGCCGATCTTCGGGCGTTCGCAGATCAGCGTCACATCGGCATTGGAAAGCCGGTAGCCCTTGTTCCGTGCCAGCCCGGCGGCATGGGCCAGGAATATCTCGCTCGCAGCACCCTTCCACTGCGGGTCCGACGGTGGGAAGTGCCGGCCGATATCGCCCTTGGCCAGCGCGCCATAGATCGCGTCGGTCAGGGCGTGCATGCCTACATCCGCATCGGAATGGCCAAGAAGCCCGCGGCTATGCGGCACCCGAATGCCGCAGAGCATGACGTGATCGCCCTCGGTGAAGGCATGGACGTCGAAACCATTGCCCGTGCGGATGTCCATGCTGCCCCCGAGGATACGCTCGGCCCTTGCGAAATCGCCGGGCCAGGTGATCTTGATGTTCTCCTCCTCGCCCTCGACGATGGCGACGTCAAGCCCGGCGGCCAGTGCGATTTCCACGTCGTCCTTGGCGTCGCCCTTGAAGGCGCGGTGGGCGGCGCGGATCGGCGCGAGGTGAAAGCCCTGCGGCGTCTGGGCGCGATATAGCCCGTCGCGCGGGGTGAGGCCGGTGACGACACCTGCGGCACCGGTCCAGAGTGCATCGGTCACGGAAAGCGCCGGTGCCGCCGCCGGTGCCGTATCCAGCGCCGCCCGGACCCGAGCGATCAGGCCGGGCGAGGCCAGCGGACGCGCGCCATCATGGATCAGGACGGTGGAAAATGTATCAGGATCAAGCACCTCCAGCGCGTTCCTGACAGAAGCGTTGCGGCTGTCGCCGCCCGCGACCAGCACGACCTTGCCAGCGAAATGCTGGAGCCCAAGCGCCATGTCGTCGGGATGCAGCACCAGCACGATGCGCCCGACGCCGGCAAAGGCCGCGATGGTATGGGCGAGGACCGGCTTGCCGCGAAGGTCGCGCCACTGCTTGGGAAGTTCGCCCCCGGCGCGACTGCCGCGCCCCGCCGCGACGATGATCACGGCTGTCTCGCCGCCTGCCATGGGCCTTCACCTTCTTCGTCCTGAGCCGTCTCCGCTCTAGCGCGGCCATTCCGGCGGGGCAATGACGGAAGATGCCGCAGTTAGGCGGGAAAATGCCCAAAAAATATGCGATACTGGAATCGTGCCGGTTTTCCGGGCCGCTGCGATTGCCTATCCCCCTTGATGGGACTACCTGAAACCCGAATGCACAAGGATTAGGCGTTGGTACTCAAGCTCGGAAACATCACCCTCGACTCGCCGGTTTTTCTGGCGCCGATGGCCGGAATCACCGATCTGCCGTTCCGCCGCCTCGTCGCAGGTTTTGGCGCCGGGCTGGTGGTGTCCGAAATGGTCGCCTCGGGTGAGCTCTTGACCGAAAAGCCGTCCGTGAGGGCCAAGGCGCGGACCGATCTTGGCCTTGCCGATGGGACCGTGACGTCCGTTCAGCTTGCAGGCCGCGAGGCGCGGACGATGGGTGAGGCGGCGCGCGTCGTCGCCGGGATGGGGGCGCGGATCATCGACATCAACATGGGGTGTCCTGCCAAGAAGGTGACGGGCGGGCTTTCGGGTTCGGCGCTGATGCGCGACCTTGACCATGCGCTTGGGCTGATCGAGGCGGTGGTGGGCGCGGTCGACCTGCCGGTGACGCTGAAATGCCGATTGGGCTGGGATACCGATTGCCTGAACGCAGCCGATCTTGCGCGGCGGGCCGAGGCGGCGGGTGTGCGGATGATGGTGATCCACGGCCGCACGCGGCAGCAGTTCTACAAGGGCTCTGCCGACTGGGCCGCGATCCGCGCGGTCAAGGAGGCGGTGACGATTCCGGTCATCGCCAATGGCGACATCGTTGACGTGGCTTCGGCGCGTCAGGCGTTGGCGGCATCGGGCGCCGATGGCGTGATGATCGGGCGCGGCGCGGAAGGCGCGCCGTGGCGGCTTGCCGAGGTGGCGGCTTCGCTGAAGGGCGAGGCGTTCGCCGCGCCGCCGCCTTCCGAAGTTATGGACATTATATCAGATCATTACGACGCGATCCTCAGCTTCTATGGCAGAGAACTCGGGGTTCGCATCGCCCGCAAGCACCTTGGCTGGTATGCCGACGAGGCGGGCATAGATGCCGGCCTTCGCGCCGCGATGCTGACGGAAACCGATCCGGCCAGGGTTCAGGCCCTTGTCGCCGATGCCTTCGGCGACGCCCCCGAAAGGGCGGCGGCATGAGCCTGCCCTCCGCCCAAACCCTCTGGGCTTCGCTTCCCGTTCCGGCGATCCTGATTGATGCCGAAGACCGGCTGATCGACCTCAACCCCTCCGCCGAGCATTTCCTCAACACCTCGGAAAAGATGCTCCGCGGCCAGCCGATCTTCGACCGCCTCGCTATCGACGCGCCGCTGGAACAGGTCTTCGCCCGGGTCCGCGCCAACCATTCGACGCTTTACATCAACGAGGTCGATGTCGGCACCGGCGACCGCGCCCCGGTGATCTGCAACCTTCAGGCCGCCCCACTGACCGATACCGAGGGCGCCATCCTCCTCCTCATCTCGCCGCGCGAATTTGCCGACCGGATCGGGCGCGGGCAGGGGATGAAGACCGCCGCGCGGTCGGCCATCGGCATGGCCGAGATGCTGGCGCATGAGATCAAGAACCCGCTCGCCGGGATCACCGGCGCGGCGCAGCTTCTGTCGATGAACCTTTCCGCCGAGGATGTGGAGCTTGCCGACCTCATCGTCGAGGAATCGCGGCGCATCGTGAAGCTCCTTGAACAGGTGGAGCAGTTCGGCAACCTCCGCTCGCCGGAGCGGAAGGCCGTCAACATCCATGACGTCCTCGACCGCGCCCGGCGTTCAGCGCTTCTCGGTTTCGCCTCGCACATGACGGTGCTTGAGGATTACGACCCTTCGCTTCCCTCCACCCTCGGCGATGCCGACCAGCTTTTGCAGGTGGTCCTCAACCTTCTGAAGAACGCCGCCGAGGCGGCGGGCGGCAAGCCGGGAACCATCCGCATCCACACCTTCTACGACTTGTCGCTGAGGCTCCGCCGCGCCGATGGCGGCGGTACCCCGCTTCCCTTGCAGATCGAGATCACCGACGATGGCCCCGGCATTCCGCCCGAGATCGCCGGGGATATCTTCGATCCCTTCGTTTCCGGGCGCGAGAACGGCACCGGGCTTGGCCTGGCGCTCGTCTCGAAGATCGTCGCGGATCATCAGGGCTGGATCACCGCCGATTCCGTGCCCGGACGCACCACCTTCCGGCTTTCCCTGCCGGTGGCGCCGAAATCAAAGGAGGCCAACTGATGGACGGTACAGTTCTGGTTGCCGACGACGACCGCACCATCCGCACCGTTCTGACCCAGGCGCTGACCCGGGCGGGCTGCAAGGTTCATGCCACATCCTCCATGGTCACGCTGATGCGCTGGATCGAGGAGGGGAAGGGCGATCTCGTCATCTCCGACGTCATCATGCCCGACGGCAACGGGCTTGAGGCGCTGCCCTTGATTGCGAAGGAACGACCGGGCCTGCCGGTCATCGTGATCTCGGCCCAGAACACGATCATGACGGCAATTCAGGCGGCGGAGGCGGAGGCCTTCGACTATCTGCCGAAGCCCTTTGACCTGCCGGACCTGATGAAACGCGCCTCGCGTGCGTTGACGCAAAAACGCCGTCCGACGCCCGCACCCGGAGTGCAACCGCGCGAGGCTGTCGATGACCTGCCGCTCGTCGGCCGGACCCCGGCGATGCAGGCGCTCTACCGGCTGGTGGCGCGGGTGATGAACACCGACCTTGCGGTTCTCGTCACTGGCGAATCCGGCACCGGAAAGTCGCTGGTAGCGCGCGCCATCCACGATTTTTCGGACCGCCGGACGATGCCTTTCGTCACCGCGCAGGCGGGCGACATGCAGGGCATCGACGGCCCCGCCGCCCTTCTGGCGCGGGCGCGGGGCGGCACGCTGGTTTTTGACGAGATCGGCGATTTCGACGCGGAGACGCAGGGCCGGATCGTGCGGACGCTCGACGCGCTGCCGTCGAATGCGCCCCGCATCATCGCCACGACCCAGGACGACCTTGCCCGAAAGATGGAGGCGGGTGGCTTCCGCAAGGACCTTTTCTACCGGCTGAGCGGCGTCACCATCCAGGTGCCCGCCCTGCGTGAACGGGTGGAGGACATCCCGCTTCTGGCCGAACACTTCCTTGCCCGCGCCGAACGCGACGGCGGGTCCTCGCGCCGGATCGCGCCCGAGGCGATGGCGCTGATCCGCGGCTACCGCTGGCCCGGCAACGTCCGCCAGCTTGAAAACACGCTGCGGCGGCTGGTGGTGACGGCCCTTGAGCCCGAGATCAGCAAGGCCGAGGTTTCGACCGCCCTTGGCGCGCTTCCGAACGAGCCGCCTCGTGCCGGCGTTTCGGAAGAGGGCGAGCGGCTTTCGGCCTCGATCGCGCGGCATCTGAAGCGCTATTTCGACCTTCACGCCGACAGCCTGCCGCCGCCCGGCCTTTACGACCGCATCCTGCGCGAGATGGAAATGCCGCTGATCGAGATCGCTCTCGACGCCAGCGGCGGCAATCAGGCGAAATGCGCCGATCTCCTCGGCATCAATCGCAATACTTTGCGCAAGAAGATCACCGACCTCGATATCCGCGTGACACGGCGCCGCAAATTGATGTAAAACCGCAACACAACCCGTGGCGCATCGGGTGAAACCGATGCAGAATCACGACAGAAGAGGCGGTTGCCGCGTTTCGCGGCAGGAATCAGGGGCAAGCGGTGCAGGGTCTTGCACGCACGGCATCATGGGAGCGGCTCACAAGGCTGCGTCGCCAGCGGCGTTTCCAGAACGTCCTGACGCTGAGCCTCGTGGTGCTGGGGCCAATCCTCGTCCTGGGCACCTTCCTTGTGCTTGGCCCCTTCGGTCAGGGCGAAAACTCGAACGCGCTGCGGCTCATCCTTCTCGCCGATTTCGTCTATTTCCTCTTCCTCGGTGGCCTCGTCATTTCGCGGCTGGCGCAGATGGTCGCGGCGCGGCGGGCGAAATCCGCGGGGTCGCGGCTCCATCTTCGGCTGACCGGCGTCTTTGCAGGGATCGCGCTGGTGCCGGCGGTGCTGGTGGCGATCTTCGCAGGGCTCACCGTCAACATCGGCCTTGAGGGCTGGTTCTCCGACCGGGTGCGGAGCGTCGTCGGCACCTCGCTTCAGGCGGCGGAAGCCTATCAGGGAGAGCATCGGCGCGACCTCCTGACCGATACCGAGGCGCTCGCCGGGTATCTCGAAGGCGCCAAGCGCAGCAACTTCTTTGTCGCGGATGCCGACCTTCGCCAGATCCTCACCCAAGGCCAGACCCAGATCCAGCGCGGCCTGCGCGAGGCCTATGTCATCGACGGCACCGGCGATCTGAAGGCGCGGGGCGAGCGGAGCTATCTTTTCAACTTCGAAAAGCCGACGGAGGACGAGATTGCCCGCGCCTCGGCGGGTGAGACGGTGCTGATCGAGGACTGGAAGAACAATGAGTTCCGCGCCCTGTCGGCCCTGCCGGCCTATGTCGACCGTTACCTTTATGTCAGCCGGAATGTCGACGGCGAGATCCTGAGCCTTCTGGACAACACGCGCGAGACGGTGGGGCTTTACCAGCAGCTCGAAGCCTCTCGCGGGCGGGTGCTTTTTGAGTTCGGCCTCGTCTACCTCGGTTTTGCGCTCCTCTTGGTGCTGGCCGCGATCTGGATGGGCCTCATCTTCGCAGAACGGCTGTCGCGGCCCATAGGGCGGCTCGCGGGGGCTGCGCAGCGTCTTGGTGCGGGCGACATGGAAGTGCAGGTGCCGGAAGAGGAGGGCGATGACGAAATCGCCATGCTCGGCCGCGTCTTCAACCAGATGACGCGGCAGCTGAAGACGCAGCGGCAGGCGCTGGTCGACAGCCACCAGACCACCGAACGGCGGCGGAGGCTTTTCGATTCCGTGCTGTCCTCGGTGACTTCCGGGGTCATGGGCCTTGACCCCGATGGCAATGTCGCCTTCGTCAACCGTTCTGCCGCGCGGCTTTTGCAGCTTGACGAGGACAAGAGCCACGACCGCCCGATGGGCGCCGTGGTGCCGGAATTCGCGGCCCTTTTCGACAAGCTCCGCGACGGCATGGGCGAGGTCGCGCAGGAAGAGATCAAGCTGACGCGTGGCGGGCGGCTCGAAAGCCTTCTGGTGCGCATGGCGATCCGCCGGAATGCTGACAAGCGGCTGGAAGGCTATGTTGTCGCCTTCGACGACGTGACCGACCTTGTCAGCGCGCAGCGCATGGCCGCATGGGGCGATGTCGCCCGCCGCATCGCGCATGAGATCAAGAACCCGTTGACGCCGATCCAGCTTTCCGCGGAACGGATCAAGCGCAAGTTCACCAAGGTGCTTGGCGGGGAGGATGCCGAGGCGCTTGGCCAGATGACCGATGTCATCGTGCGCCAGACTGGCGACCTTCGGCGGATCGTCGACGAGTTCTCCAAGTTCGCGCGGATGCCGGAACCCGACCGGCGCGAGCATGACCTGACGAAGCTGATGCGCGATGCGGTGACGCTTCAGCAGGACAGCGTCCACGGTGCGGTGATCCGCGCCGACCTGCCGGACCAGCCGCTGGTCCTTGAATTCGACGGCACCATGATTTCGCAGGCCGTCACCAACCTTATCAAGAACGCCGGCGAAGCGATTGAAACCCTGACGGAAAAAGGCGCGCCTGAGGGTTTCGCGCCGGAAGTGCGCGTGCTGATGGCCGATGCCGAGGATCACGCCCTGATCCGCATTTCCGACAACGGGATCGGCCTGCCCGAAGACCGCGCCCGGCTTTTCGAACCCTATGTCACGACCCGCGAGAAGGGGACCGGCCTCGGTCTCTCCATCGTCAAGAAGATTATCGAGGAACATGGCGGCACGCTCATCCTGACCGATGCCGAGATGTTCGAAGGCAGCACCCGCCGGGGTGCAATGGCCGAGATCCGCCTGCCCAAGGCGCGTTCCGGTCGTAACCAGAAAGACAGAGCCGCCGAGACGGCCGGAGGTGTAAAATGAGCGACATTCTTATCGTTGATGACGAACGCGATATCCGGGAACTCATCTCGGACATCCTGCAGGACGAGGGCTTTTCGACCCGGCTCGCGTCGAACTCCGACGAATGCATGGCCGAGATCAACACGGCCGCGCCATCGCTGATGATCCTCGACATCTGGCTGAAGGACAGCCGGATGGACGGGATCGACATCCTGAAATCGGTCAAGCGCGACAACCCCGATGTGCCGATCATCATCATTTCCGGCCACGGCAACATCGAGATCGCGGTCGCGGCGATCAAGCAGGGCGCGTACGATTTCATCGAGAAGCCCTTCAACATCGACCAGCTTACCGTCGTCATCAGCCGTGCGATGGAAACCTCGCGGCTTCGTCGCGAGAATGCGCAACTGCGCCGCCGCGATGTGACCTCGTCCGAGATGATGGGATCGTCACATTCCTTCCGTACGCTGAAATCGCAACTCGACAAGGTGACGAAGTCGAACGGGCGGGTGATGCTGACCGGCCAGCCCGGATCGGGCAAGGAGGTCGCGGCGCGCTACATCCACGACCATTCCAACCGCGCGAGCGGGCCTTTCGTCTCGGTCTCCTCCGCCTCGATCGAACCGGAGCGGATGGAGGAGGTGCTTTTCGGCCGCGAGACGACGGAACGCGGGATCGAAAAGGGGCTTCTGGAACAGGCACACGGCGGCATCGTCTATTTCGACGAAGTGGCCGACATGCCGCTTGGCACCCAGTCGAAGATCCTGCGCGTGCTGACCGAACAGCAGTTCAGCCGCGTCGGCGGCACCGACAAGGTGCGGGTCGACCTGCGCGTGATTTCCTCAACCGCGCGGGACCTGCGCGTCGAGATTACCTCGGGGCGATTCCGGCAGGAGCTTTACGACCGGCTGAACGTGGTGCCGATTCCGGTGCCCTCGCTTGAGGAACGGCGCGAGGATATCCCCGAGCTTGCCCGCCACTTCATCGAAAGCTTCAACCGGACCCAGGGCTTGCCGCTCCGCAGCTTGAGCGAGGAAGCGGATGCGCTGATGCAGACCATGGCCTGGCCGGGGAACATCCGCCAGCTCCGCAACGTCATCGAACGGGTGCTGATCCTCGGCGAGGGCACCGGCGCCATCGACGCGCGCGAATTGCCGGGCCATAGCGACGGGCCGCAGGAAGAGGGGCGCATCGTCCTTTCCGGCGGGCTCGCCACGCTGCCCCTCCGCGATGCGCGCGAGCTTTTCGAGAGGGAGTATCTCCTGACCCAGATCAACCGCTTCGGCGGCAACATCAGCCGCACCGCGACCTTCGTCGGCATGGAACGCTCGGCGCTGCACCGCAAGCTGAAGTCCCTTGGCGTCGTCACCACGTCGAAGTCCGGCGCCCGCGTCGCGCACCTTGAGGAGGAAGAGGAAGAAGCAGACGCCTGAGATGGCCCGCCAAGGCGCCCGGCGGCGCGGCGTTGACCCCGCCGGACGCCCCGCCTATCAAGTGCCCAAGCCCCTGGAAGGAGTGCGGACATGAAGGTCATCATCTGCGGCGCGGGTCAGGTCGGCTGGCAGATCGCGCGCCACCTCGCCGGGGAGCGCAACGACGTCACCATCATCGACCGCGACGCCGACCTTGTCCGGCGCGCGACAGAGTCGCTGGATGTGCAGGGCGTGGCGGGCTTTGCCTCTTATCCGGACGTGCTTGAACAGGCCGGCGCGCGGGATGCCGACATGATCATCGCGGCGACCCATTCCGACGAAGTGAACATGGTGATCTGCCAGGTCGCCCATTCGATCTTCGGCATCACCCGCAAGATCGCGCGGCTACGGGCGCAGTCCTACATGGATGCGATCTATTCCGACCTTTACCGCCGCGACCACCTGCCCATCGATGTGGTCATCAGCCCTGAAAAGGAAGTGGCCGAGGCCGCGCTGCAACGGCTCGCGGCGCCTTCGACCTTCGATACCGAAAGCTTCATGAACAACAAGGTGCAGCTTCTCGGCATTGCGCTTGACGAGGATTGCCCCGTCCTCAACACGCCGCTCAGGCAGCTCACCGACCTCTTCTCAACGCTCCGCGCCATTGTCGTCGGCATCCGCCGCGAGGGACGGCTTTTCGCGCCGGAGCCGGGCGACCAGCTGTTCGACACCGACCAGATCTATGTCCTGAGCCATGTCGGCGACGTGAACCGCACGCTCGACATCTTCGGCAAGGACACCAAGAAGCAGGAACGCATCGTCATCATCGGCGGCGGCAGCGTCGGCCTTGCGGTGGCACGTGCGCTTGAACAGCGTACCGACCGGGTGCGCGCCAAGATCATCGAGCGCAACCGCAGCCAGGCGGAGCAGGCGGCGGATGCGCTCGAACGCACCATCGTCCTCAACGGCGACGGCATGGATATCGACATCCTGTCGGAGGCGAATATCGACCGCGCCGATGCGGTCCTGACCGTTACCGATGACGACAAGACCAACATCCTCGCCGCGGTGCGCGCCAAGCAGGCGGGCTGCAAGATGGCGATCTCTCTCATCAATGATCCGACGCTGGTGCCGCTGATGGGTGCCCTCGACATTGACGCCTACATCAACCCGCGCGCCACCACGGTGTCGTCGATCCTGCGCCACATCCGCCACGGCAAGGTGCGCGCGATCTATTCCATCGGCGATGCCGAGGCCGAGGTGATCGAGGCGCAGGTCCTTGGCACCTCGCCCATCGCCGGGCGACTGGTGCGCGATATCGAGTTTCCCGAAGGCGTGCTCGTCGGGTCGCTGATGAAGGGCGAAAAGGTGGTGAAGCCGACCGGCGATACCAAGGTCGAAGAGGGAGACGTGATCCTTCTTTTCTGCATGGCCGGCGACGTTCCCGAGGTGGAGCGGCTCCTGCAAGTCTCCATCGACTTCTTCTGAACGATGCGGTGGCTTTTCCAGCTTCCGTTCTTCGTGCTCCTGACCGGGGTCGGGGCGCTCTCCATGTATATCCCCGCCCTGCACGGCTTTGCGGAGCGCAACTACTATGTCGCGCGCATCTTCTTCTATTCGGGGTCGCTCTTTCTGCTGATCGCGGTGCTGGTCGGCGTTGCCACCGCCGCCAACGCGCCGTCACGGGGGCCGCGCAACCAGCTTCTGACGCTGCTCGGGGCCTATACGGTTCTGCCGATCCTCTTCGCCGTGCCCTTCTGGGAAGCGGTGCGAGACACGACCTTCTACAACGCCTGGTGGGAGATGGTGTCGTCCTTCACCACGACGGGGGCGAGCCTTTATACGCCTGAACGCCTCGCGCCGTCCCTGCATCTCTGGCGGGCGCTCGTCGGCTGGATGGGCGGGTTCTTCGTTCTTCTGACCGCCATCGCCATCCTCGCGCCGATGCATCTTGGCGGGTTCGAGGTGATGTCGGGCGCGTCACCGGGGCAGGGCGCTGCTGTGGGCGGGCTGAAGGAAAAGGCCGTGGACCCCGGTGAACGGGTCCGGCGCTACTTCGTGACGCTCTTTCCGGCCTATGCCGGATTGACACTGCTGCTGTGGATGGCGTTGCAGGTCGCGGGCGACCCGCCGCTGGTGGCGGCGAGCCATGCCATGTCCACGCTCGCCACGTCGGGCATTTCGCCGATCGGCGGAACCGCGGCGGCAAAGTCGGCCGGGGCGGGGGAGTTCGTCATCTTCTTCTTCCTGATCTTCGCGCTCTCGCGCCAGCTTTATCCGTCCGGCCGCACTTTGCGCACCAAGCGCAGCCTCGTTGACGATCCGGAACTGAAGATGGCGCTTCTCCTCGTGACGGTGGTGCCGGCGCTTCTGTTCCTCCGCCACTGGGTCGGGGCGCTCGAGATCGACGAGGTCAAGGATACGCTGGCCGCCAGCAGGGCGCTATGGGGCACGGTCTTTACCGTGCTGTCGTTCCTGACGACGACCGGCTTTGAAAGCGCCGACTGGGCCGAGGCGCAGGCATGGTCGGGGCTGGCGACCCCCGGCCTCATCCTCGCCGGCCTTGCCGTGATTGGCGGCGGCGTGGCGACCACTGCAGGCGGTGTGAAGCTTCTCAGGGTCTATGCGCTTTACCGCCACGGCGAACGCGAGATCGAGCGGCTGGTGCATCCCAATTCCATCGGCGGGTCTGGGACGCAGGCGCGTCATATCCGGCGGCAGGGCGCGCAGATCTCCTGGATCTTCTTCATGCTCTTCGCGCTTTCCATCGCCGTCACCATGCTTGGCCTGTCGCTGACCGGGCTTGATTTCGAGGCGTCGACGATCTTTTCGGTGGCCGCCCTTTCCAACACCGGGCCGCTTGCCGCGGTGGCAGCTGAGAATCCCCTGTCCTGGGCCGAGCTTGACACGGTGGCCCGCAGCATTGCCGCCGCGGCGATGGTGCTTGGCCGGCTTGAAACGCTGGCGCTCATCGCACTGCTCAACCCGGAATTCTGGCGCGGCTAAGGGGCGCCTTCCGGCCTGACCGCAGGACAGATTTTCTGGTGGAACTTCCCCCAAACTTCCGCATACTTGCGCCAAGCTTCCGGTGCAGCGCCGAGAGGCGGGATAAGCGCGACATAAGAACAAGGGCGACAAAGAACATGGCTGCCGACAAACAGAATTTGCAGGATGCCTTTCTGAACCACGTCCGCAAGGCGAAGGTTCCGGTGACGATATTCCTCATCAATGGCGTCAAGCTTCAGGGTGTGATCACCTGGTTTGACAATTTCTGCGTACTCCTGCGCCGGGACGGTCAGTCGCAGCTTGTCTACAAGCACGCGATCTCGACCATCATGCCGGGGCAGCCGATCTCGCTTTACGAGGGCGAAGACTGACTGAATCCCTGACCGTCAAGCAGGGGCCGACCCGGGCCTTCGTGCTGCATCCCGACCGGCACGGCAAACATGCCCGCCGGGAGCCGAAGCTTGCGCTTGAGGAGGCGGTGGCCCTTGCCGGTGCGCTCCCCGACATCGAGGTCGTGGGGGCCGATGTCGTGCGCCTGCCGAAGGTCAGCCCCGGCACGCTTTTCGGCTCCGGCAAGGTCGCCGAACTGAAGGCGCGCTTTGAAGAGCTTGAGGTTGACCTTGTGCTGGTCGACGGCGCGGTCGGGCCGGTCCAGCAGCGCAACCTCGAGAAGGAATGGAACGTCAAGCTTCTCGACCGGACCGGGCTGATCCTTGAGATCTTCGCCGACCGGGCGCGGACGCGGGAAGGTGTCCTGCAGGTGGAACTTGCAGCGCTTTCCTATCAGCGCACCCGCCTCGTCCGCGCCTGGACCCACCTTGAACGCCAGCGCGGCGGCTTCGGCTTTGTCGGCGGCCCCGGCGAGACGCAGATTGAGGCTGACCGTCGCGCCATCGACGAGGAAGTCCTGAAGATCAAGCGCCAGCTCGGCAAGGTGGTCAAGACGCGCGAGTTGCACCGTGCGGCGCGGCGCAAGGTGCCGTTCCCGGTGGTGGCGCTCGTGGGGTATACGAATGCCGGCAAATCCACGCTTTTCAACCGGATGACCGGGGCGGATGTGCTGGCCAAGGACATGCTTTTCGCCACGCTCGACCCGACGATGCGCGGGGTGGTGCTGCCTTCGGGCAAGAAGGTGATCCTGTCGGACACCGTGGGTTTCATCTCGGACCTGCCGACCCAGCTTGTCGCCGCCTTCCGCGCCACGCTGGAAGAGGTGCTTGAGGCCGACCTGATCCTCCATGTCCGCGACATCGCCCATCCCGAGACGGAAGAGCAGGCCGAGGATGTGGGCGAGATCCTCGAAAGCCTCGGGGTGGACGAGGACGTGCCGCTCTTCGAGGTCTGGAACAAGATCGACCTCCTGGCGCCGCCGCTCAGACAGGCGCTTCTGGTGCAGGACGCGCGGACGCCCGGTGTCCATGCCGTGTCCGCCATTTCGGGCGCGGGGCTCGACGGGCTTCTTGCCGCCATCGGCGAGGCACTGGATGAAGAACGGATCGAGGATACCGTCGATCTGCCCTTCTCCGATGGCCGCCGCCGGGCCTGGCTGCACGAGGCGGGCGTGGTTGTGACCGAGGTTTCGGGCGAGGATGGCTTGCGTCTTGCCGTGCGCTGGACCGCGCGGCAGCGGGTGGCGTTCCGGGCACTCTGACCTTTTCTGTTGATTCGCTCTGGCGCCGGATGGGTGACAGTTCTCACCCGCGGCCCGGATTGATGCGCCGCCAGCGCCGACCCGCAACCGCCGCAGGATTGCCACATTTCGTCACCGCGTCCGGCTTTGGGTTGGCAATTGTTTGGAGGACGCGGTCAATCAATCGGGTTGGCGCGGCCGAACGGCGCGAATAGGCCCATCTGGCGCGGTGAGCGTTCACCTTTGGGCAACAATCTATTGCCTCCGACCGCCACATTCCTGACATGATTTCAAGGGTTTCGCTTTGGGGGCACCGCGCGCCGTGCCTATCATGGGACCAACCCGGAAAAGCGACCTTGAGAGGGCGCGGCCGATCCGGAGAGGAAATTGAACAAGGCGCGGCAACGACCGCGCCGGGGTACGGCACATGGTGGGGGGCACCGCCTGCACAAGGCGTGAATGGGAAAGGGACATAACCTTCCCGCAGCGGGACGGCGCGCGCAACCGTGCATCCGGTCCTGACAATGCTTGTGGCGCCGGGCCAGCAGCCCCCGCCGTTTCTTCGGTTTCACCCGAAGGTCGCCTGACGCGACGGGAAAATTCTCGTCCCGCCGCCCGGGCCTCCGAGGGCAAGGGCGGTGCTTTGCTTCCCTTCGTTGCCGTGTCCGGCACGCAGGAAGGGGCAAGCGCCGCCCTGACGAACTCCGCCCCGACACCAGTGGGAGGAACCCCGCAATGCCGCGGCGCGATCCTTCGCTGAATCCCGGGAAGAACCGATCTTGACCTGCTTCACACCCGGCACAGCCATAGCCACGCCCACCGGCGCCCGCGCCGTCGAAGCGCTTGCGCCCGGCGACCGCGTCATCACCCGCGACAACGGCATCAGGGAGATCGTCTGGGTCGGGCAGAAGGTGTTCGACTTCGCCGAACTCACACGCCAGCCCCATCTCGGCCCGGTCTTCGTGACGCAGGGCAGTTTCGGCGGCGGACTGCCGCAACGGGACACCATCGTCGCGCCGAACCAGCGGTTCCTGGTGTCGAGCGAGCGGACCATGCTGCCATTCGCGGATCATGAGGCGCTCATCGCCGCAAAACACCTTGAGAACAGCCGCGACATCCGCGCTGTCCCGGTGCTCGGCGTGACTTACATCCACATCATGTGCGACCGGCATGAGGTGGTGCTGGCAAACGGCTGCTGGTGCGAGCTGTTCCAGCCCGCAGACCACTCACTGAACGGCCTCGGCAATGCGCAGCGCAACGAGCTCTCTGAGATCTTTCCGGCGCTGTCGGCCCAGCCGCAAACCACCGGCCCGGCGCCCACGGGCCGCACCCATTGACGGGTTGTTGATTCGCCGGTCAATCAACATCGCGGATTGCCGGGGCGATGCCCCCGAATTGGGCAGCATGGCTCGGATGTATGCAAACGATAGGGCAGAATGTGACCTTGAGGCAACTCAAGGTTGTGTGTTTCGCCGGTTTTTGTGGTTTTGAAACACCGATTGCCCCTCCACATCCTTATTGACGCCAGATTTTGATTTCAGACTGATCGGCGTGTTGGGATAAGTAACTGTGTGTTTTCGGGGTGTAGGATGTATTCCGTGTCGGACGTGTTGGGGAACGCGAAAATCGTCAAAGTGGCCAAAGACCGTAAGGCGCCTTACACGCCTTGCTTTACTGCGGGCTGCCGGATCGTCACCGATCGGGGCGCCATCGCGGTCGAGGAGCTTTGTGTCGGCGACCGGGTTCTGACCCGCGACCACGGCTATCGCCCGATCCGCTGGATCGGTGCGCGCGAATTCTCCGACGAGCAACTGCGCGACTATCCCGAACTCCGGCCCGTCACCATCGCGGCTGGTGCCCTCGACGGCACTTTGCCGCTTGCCGATCTTTCGGTCAGCCCGCAGCACCGGATGCTGGTTCGCGGCGATGCCGCCCTTGCCGGCGACCGCGAAATCCTCGTGCCCGCCATCGCGCTGATCGGCCAGGCAGGGATCGCACAGGCTGCGACGGGTGGCGTGATCTATTTTCACCTGATGTTCGAAGCGCATGAGGTGATCTGCTCCGAAGGTGCCTGGAGCGAAAGCTTCCTGCCCGAGGCGGCTGCCCTTGGCGGCATGCATTCGGCCCAGCTTGCCGAAATTCTCGCGATCTTCCCGGAGCTTGCGGCCGCAAAGGGCCTCACGGCCTATGGTGGCGCGGCACGGCTTTGCGCCGACCGCGATCCGGTGCCGGGCCTCGCCCGCGCCGCCTGACCTCAGTACCTGGCACGCCAGTCCGCCCAGTCCTCTGGCGTGTCGAGATCCATCAGCGCCCGTTGACCGGCCAGGGGATGAAGGACGACCTCTTCGCCCGCCATCACCCGACGCCCGCCGACATCGCCGGTGATGACCGAAAGCTCGACGAAGAGCCGTCGCGGGAAAATCACCGGATGACCGGGGGTGCCGTCCTCTGCCGCCGCGCGGTGGACCTTGCCGGGTTCGGCCGCAAAGGCGGCCAGCAGGCCGGAAAGGTCGCCTTCGGTAATCTCGGGCATGTCGGGCAGAAGCACCATCAGCCCCGCAGCACTCCCTGCCGCTGCGACACCGGCGCGCAGGGATGCGGCCATCCCCTCATGCGCATCGCGGATCGGCAGCGCCCGCGCCTCGAGCCCGGAAAGCTCGGCCCGGCGCGGCACCGAATGCGGACCGCTTTCGGGCAGGGTGACATAGACCCGCGCCCCCGACGCACGCGCGATCCGCGCCGCGCGGTGAAGCGCGGTTTCGCCGCCGACATCCTCCATCAGCTTGTCGCGCCCCCGCATCCTTGAGGAGGCGCCCGCCGCCGGGATCAGGATCAGGACTTCTTCCATGCCGCCCTTCCTTGCACTTCGCCCGAAGTATCGGCGCGAAGCGGCAAACCGGCAAGAAAAAGCGCTCAGCCCCGCATCCGCGCCCCGTCCGCGTCCCAGAGCGGGCCGTCGATCATGGTGGCCTTGCGCCGCTCGCCGAGGATTTCGATCTCGGCGACGAGGCCCGGCTTGATGAGGTCGACCGGCACGAAGCCCATTGCGACCGACTTGCCGCTCCAGTGCGAATAGCCGCCCGAAGTGCAGAAGCCGACGACCTCGTCGCCGATCCAGATCGGCTCATAGGCCACCACATCGGCGTCCTTGGCATCGACGATGAAGGCGCAGGAGCGCCGCTTCGGCCCCTCGGCCTTTTCCTTCAGGGCCGGCGCCTTGCCGATCCAGTCGGCTTCCTTGTTCCAGCGGATGAAGCGGTCGATGCCGGTTTCGCCGGGGAAGTAGTCGGGGGAGAACTCCCGCGCCCAGGACCCGAACAGCTTGTCGAGACGCAAGGACATCATCGCCCGCATCCCGAATGGCTTCAGGCCAAGATCCTGCCCGGCGGGCCAGAGCGCATTCCAGAGCGCGCGTTCCTTCATGAAGTCGCAGTAGATTTCATAGCCAAGATCGCCGGTGTAGCTGACGCGCTGGACGAGACAATCGACCATTCCGACCGTGATCTGTTTCGCATCCATGAACTTGAAGGCTTCACCCGAGACATCCGCCCGCGTCACCCGCTGCAGCAACTCGCGCGACAGGGGGCCGGCGATCTGGAAGCCGGTGACGCGATCCGAGACGTTTTCGACCGTCACGCCGGGGTCCAGGTTCAGCTCGAACCAGCGCAGGTGCTGGTCCTGCGCCCCGTAGCTGCCGGTGATCTGGAACAGGCCCTCGCGGATGCAGGTGACGGTGAAGTCGCCGATGACCTTGCCCTTGGGCGAGAGCATCGGGGTCAGCGACAGCCGCCCCGGCTTCGGGATCGCGCCCGCCATGATCCGGTCAAGCCAGGCCCGTGCATTAGGGCCGGAGACACGGAACTTGCCGAAGTTCTGCACCTCGTTGATGCCGACGGCCTCGCGGACCGCCCGCACCTCGCGCGCCGTCGCCTCCCAGGCGTTCGAGCGCTTGAAGGACGGCGTTTCATAACGCGGCTCATCACCCCGGGTGAAGTAGTTGGGAACCTCAAGCCCGTATTGCTGACCCCAGACCGCGCCCATGCCGTCGAAGATGTCGTACATCGGCGTGGTGCGGAAGGGCCGCGCGGCCGGGCGTTCCTCGTTCGGATAGCCGACCGAAAAGCGCATCTGGTAGTTCTCGATCACCTTCGGCACGGTGTAGCCGGGCGAGGTCCACTTGCCGAAGCGCGCCACGTCGAAGCCGCGCGGATCGACCTCGGTTTCGCCATGGATCATCCATTCGGCAAGGGATTTTCCCATGCCGCCACCTTGGGAGAAGCCGGCCATCACGGCACATGCCGACCAGTAGTTGCGAAGGCCGGGAACCGGGCCGATCAGCGGGTTGCCGTCAGGGGCGAAGGTGAAGGGCCCGTGGATCACCCGCTTGACGCCGGTCCGCTCCAGCACCGGGAAGCGGCGGTAGGCGAAGGTGACGGAATCCTCGATCTTGTCCCACTGTTCGTTCAGAAGCTCATGGCCAAAGCCCCAGGGCGTGCCGTCGAGGGACCACGGCTCGCAAGGCCGCTCATAGAAGCCGATGCAAAGGCCACGGCCTTCCTGACGCAGATAGCTTTCGCCGCCGGGGTCCATGACATGGGGAAATTCCTTGCCGGATTTCAGGATGTCCATGATTTCCGGAATGTCGTCGGTCACCAGATACTGGTGCGCCATCGGCAGCAAGGGCAGGTAGACGCCGGCCATGGCGCCGACCTCCCGCGCCCAGAGACCGCCGGCGTTGACGACATGTTCGGCATGGATCGTGCCCTTTTCCGTCACCACGTCCCAGCCGCCGTCGGCGCGCGGATTGGTCTCAAGCACCCGGTTGTGGAGGACGATCTCCGCCCCGCCCATCCGTGCGGCCTTGGCATAGGCGTGCGTCGTGCCGGATGGGTCGAGGTGGCCGTCGAGGGGGTCGTAAAGCGCGCCGACGATGCCGTCGAGATTGACCTGGCCGTAGGTGAACCTCTCGATCTCCGCCGGGCCGAGGATCTCGGTATGCAGGCCCATGTAGCGGTGCTTGGCACGTTCGGCGACCAGCATCTCGAACCGGGCCTGATCGTCGGCAAGGGTGATGCCGCCGACATGGTGAAGGCCGCAGGACAGGCCGGTGATCTTCTCCAGCTCCTTGTAAAGCTGGATTGTATAGCCCTGGAGTGCCGCCATGTTGGTGTCGCCGTTCAACGTGTGGAACCCGCCCGCCGCGTGCCAGGTTGAGCCAGAGGTCAGTTCCGACCGTTCGACCAGCATCACATCCGACCAGCCGTATTTGGTCAGGTGGTAGAGGACCGAGCATCCGACGACGCCGCCGCCGATGACCAGAACCTGAACATGCGATTTCATCACGCGTCTCCCAAGGCTGAAGCGCCGAGGCGCCGGGTCTGCCCGATGTTTACAGGCCGGTGCGCCGCCTGAGCCACGATCCGCGACAAAGAGTGTCGCTTTCCGGTCGCCCCAGCACCGGCTTTCGCGCCGGAGTGGACGGAGGCAGGGCCATGGTCTAGCACCGGTGAAAAGAGCAATTGCTCCGGGGGGATGATCCGATTCGTATCGCTTTGCCGCTGACGCTTGCCGTCTTTGCCCTACTCCTTGGCCTTCAGCTTCTGGTGCGGCCGCTTCTGCCCATCGACGAGACGCGCTATCTTTCCGTCGCCTGGGAAATGTACCAGTCGGGCGACATCGCCCACCTGACCCGCAACCTCGATCCCTATTCGCACAAGCCGCCGCTTCTCTTCTGGCTCATCAACCTTGTCTGGCTGGTGACCGGGGTAAGCGAGTTCGCCGCCCGGCTGATCGGCCCGGCCTTCGCGCTTGGCGCCGTGGCGCTGACGGCGGGGCTGGCGCGGATGCTCTGGCCCGCCGATCGCGGCATCGGCCGGCGCGCGGCGCTGATCCTTGCCAGCTTCTCGATCTTTGCCATCTACGGCAGCGCCACGATGTTCGACGCAATGCTTGCGGTGGCGGTGCTGGCCGGGATCTGGACGCTCTGGCGCATCGGTCTGGGCGAGGCGGGGGGCTGGGACTGGGTGCTTTTCGGCCTTTGCCTCGCGCTTGGCACCTATGCCAAGGGGCCGGTGATCCTTGTCCATCTGGCGATACCGTTCCTGACCTTGCGGCTCTGGGCGCCAAACCCGCCAGCCATCCGCCACATCGCGCGCGGCGGGGCCATGGCGCTGGTCGTGGCGCTTGGGCTTGTGGCACTCTGGCTGGTGCCGACGCTTCTGACCGCTTCACCCGAGTTTCGCGCGGAACTGCTCTGGACCCAATCCGCCGCGCGGGTCGCCGGCGGCATGGCGCATGACCGGCCCATCTGGTTCCTCGCCGTCCTCCTGCCGCTCCTGCTCTTCCCCTGGGCCTGGTCGCTCGGTGTCTGGCCGGCGCTCACCTCGGCGGTGCGCGGTGACGGGGCAGGGCGGCTTTGCCTGATCTGGGCGGCGTCGGGGCTGATCCTTTTCTCGCTGATCTCGGGCAAGCAGGTGCATTACCTTCTGCCGGAGTTCCCGGCCGTGGCGCTTCTCTTCGCCCGTGCCTTCGGCGAAGAGCGGCTGGCGGGCCGCGTCCGGCATTTCGCGCCGATCCTCCTGATCCTGCTCGGGATCGGCCTTCTCGCGGCGGCGGCCGGGATCATCGCGCCCTCGGGCGACATGGCGCTTCTCTTGCCGCGCATCGCCGTGGTGGCGGTGGCGCTTCTGGCCTTCGCGGTCGCGGTCATCTCATGGGCAACGCCCGGCATCGGCGGACCGGTGGTTGCCGGGATGGGGCTGGTCATCGTCCTGCACGCGCTGATCGCCGGCACCGGGTTGCGCAAGGGTTACGACGGCGGCGATATCTCTGCGCGGCTTTCAGCGGCGGAGGCGGGAGGGCTGGCCCTGACCGGCATGCGCTACAATGCCGAGTTCAACTTCATGGCCCGGCTGACACAGAAGGTCGCCACCCCGGCAACGGCCGAGGGCCTTGTGGCCTGGGCCAAGGCGTATCCCAACGGTTTGATCTTCGGCCCGAACGGCAGTATCGACGCTCCGCCCGAAGCGACCGAGCGCTACAACCGCATCGAATACGGCTTCTGGCCCGCCTCGGCCCTTACTTCTCGGGAATAAGGCCGCGTGGACTGAAGCGCAGGACAAGAAGCAGCACCAGCCCCATCGTCAGAAGCCGCATATGCGCCGCACTGTCCTGCAGATGCGTCTTCAGCGCGCCATCCGCCATGCCCGCGGTGAGGAAGTTCATCAGCCCCGGCCCCCATTCCTCGACCTTGACCCAGAGGAACCAGATCAGGAAGCCGCCGAGGATTGAGCCCCAGTTGTTGCCCGACCCGCCGACGATCACCATCACCCAGATGAGAAAGGTGAAGCGCAGGGGATTGTAGGTACCCGGCGTCAACTGGCTGTCGAGCGTGACCATCATCGCGCCGGCAAGACCGCAGATCGCCGAACCGATGACGAAGATCTGCAGATGCCGGCGGGTGACGTTCTTGCCCATCGCCTCGGCCGCCGTCTCGTTGTCGCGGATCGCCCGCATCATCCGGCCCCAGGGACTGTTGAGCGCAAGCTGCGCGCCGACCATGATGATGGCGAGGACCGCGACGAAAAGCGCCCCGTAGCAAAGCTTCACCACGATCGTCGAGGCTGTCACCGGGTCCGCGCCGAAGCCCGCTGCCCATTCGACGAAGGCGGGGTTCGACTGCAGGTTGACCTCATAGGGGACAGGCCGGGGAATGCCGATGACGTTCTTCACGCCGCGCGCCATCCAGTCCTCGTTCTTCATCACCGAGATGATGATCTCGCCGATCCCGAGCGTGGCGATTGCGAGGTAGTCGGAGCGGAGGCCAAGCGCCGTCTTGCCGATGACCCATGCGGCGCCTGCTGCGAAAAGCGCGCCCATCGGCCAGGCGAAAAGCACCGGCAGGTTCAGCCCGCCGATGTTCGAATGAGTCGCAGGCTCGAAGGCTTCGACGATGTCGACGCCGGGATCGAGGATGGCGCGGAAAAGGAAGAACCCGCCGATCAGGAGCGCAAGCATGGTGATCGTCCGCGCCCGTCCCCGAAGCCGCCCATAGGCGTAGATCGCGGCGCCGATCACGCCGGTGCCGACCAACAGCGCGAAGAGGATGCGGAAGGCGCCGCCGCCGGTCCAGACCGGCAGCACGGGTGCTGTCGAAACAAGCACCGGCGCGAGGCCGCCAAGCGCCACGAAGCCGACGATCCCGACGTTGAAAAGCCCGGCATAGCCCCACTGCATGTTCACGCCTAGAGCCAGGATCGCCGAGATCAGCCCCATGTTGACGATGCCGAGCGCGGTGTTCCAGCTGCCCATGATCCCTTCAAGGATGATGAGAACGGCGACTGCCCCGAAGAGAGCGAGGTTGCGCAGGTTCACGCTCATACCGATTTCCCCTTGAAAAGACCCGTGGGCTTGAAGAGCAGCACGATGATGAGGATCGCGAAGGACACCGCAAACTTGTAGTCGGTGGAAAGAAGCTGGGCGAGGCCGTCGGGCGCCAGGCTTTCCGGCAGCACGTAGGTCGCCACCTTCTTCCAGGCATAGGTGAAGGCAACCTCGGAAAAGGCGACAAGGAAGCCGCCGGCGATGGCGCCGAGGGGGCTGCCAAGCCCGCCGACGATGGCGGCGGCGAAGATCGGCAGAAGAAGCTGGAAGTAGTTGAAGGCCTTGAAGGCCTTGTCGAGCCCGTAGAGCGTGCCGGCGATGGTGGCAAGGCCGGCGGCGATGATCCAGGTCACCATCACCACCCGCTCGGGGTTGATGCCCGACAGCAGCGCCAGATCCTCGTTGTCGGAAAAGGCGCGCATCGACTTGCCGGTCCGGGTCCGGTTGAGGAACCAGAAAAGGAGGGCGACGACGATCACCGCCGTCACGATGGTCAGGACCTGCGTGGTGCGAAGCGCCAGCCCCTCGGCGAGGCCTGTCGCCGCCTTGAAGTCATTGGCATTGATGACGAAACGCTCGCCATCCTCGAAGCGGATCTCCTCGACCCCGATGATGACGCGGGTGATGCCGTTCATCACGAACATCACGCCGAGCGAGACCATGACAAGGATCACCGGCGCCGCCTTCTGCTTGCGGTAGAACCGGTAGACGACCCGGTCAGTGCCAAGGACCAGCGCCGAGGTCAGCGCGATGCCGAAGGGCAGGGCGAGAAGGGCGGTCGGCAGCGGCCCGAGCGTGATGCCCATGCCCTGGAACCACCAGGTGAAGAGGATCACCATGGCGGTGCCGAAGGCCATCGTGTCGCCATGCGCGAAGTTCGAGAACCTGAGGATGCCGTAGATCAGCGTCACCCCGAGCGCGCCGAGCGCCAGCTGCGCGCCGTAAGCGGCGGCGGGGATGAAGACGAAGTTCAGGAGTGCGACGATTGCGTTGAGGAAATCCATCACTGGCGAGCCTCGCATAAGCCTGTGTATTGTTCCGTGTAAGCTCGGTCCACGCCTGCGACGTGTAGTGAGAGGCCCGCCTTCATAGCGTAGTCGATGGTTAGCAGGCCGACCGTTTCCCGATCCGCAAACCGGAATGCTTTTTCGCCCCACACCGCGACTGGCTCGGCATCGAGTAGTCTTTTGCGTGGGGTCAGCCGGTCGATCCGATCAGGATCAGCATGTGTGCCGTCCAACTCAATTGTCCAGCCTGATCCGGTCTCGGCAAGCTCCACATGGGCGACAGGTTCTGTGCAGAACCAACCGTCACATCTTCCCGCTAGATCGCATGACAAACCCCAGCCCGCCATTGCCGGCAAGGGCGCAAGAGCAAATGCTGTCATGTAAGAAATGGCGCTACACATGCTCAACCCCCCAGGAAGGTGCGGCGGACCTCCGGGTCGGCGAGAAGCGCTTCCCCGGTATCCGTGTAGCGGTTGGCGCCCTGGACGAGGACATAGCCCTTGTCGGCGATCTCGAGCGCTTGCCGCGCGTTCTGTTCGACCATGAGGATCGAGATGCCGGTGCGGGCGACCTCGATGATGCGGTCGAAAAGCTCGTCCATGACGATGGGGGAGACGCCGGCCGTCGGCTCATCGAGCATCAGCAGCTTCGGCTGCGTCATCAGCGCCCGGCCTACGGCGACCTGCTGGCGCTGGCCGCCCGACAACTCGCCCGCCGGCTGGCGGCGTTTTTCCTTCAGGATCGGGAAGAGGTGGTAGACCTGCTCCATCGTCTGGCGGAAATCGTCGCGGCGGATGAAGGCGCCCATTTCGAGGTTTTCCTCGACCGACATGGAGCCGAAGACGTTGTTGACCTGCGGCACGAAGCCCATGCCCTTGGCGACACGGTCCTGCGGCGAAAGCTGGGTGATGTCCTCACCGTCGAGCTTCACATGGCCGCCGCGCAGTTTCAGCATGCCGAAGACCGCCTTCATCGCGGTCGACTTGCCGGCGCCGTTCGGGCCGACGATCACCGCGATCTGGCCCTTCTCGACGGTCAGGGTGCAATCGTGCAGGATGTCGGCGGCGCCGTAGCCGCCGGTCATGTTCTCGGCCGCAAGGAACGGCCCGCCCGGCGAGGAAGTGACGCGGCCCGACACCTCCGGCAGTTCCATTCCGCCGCCGCCGGCCCGGGTGATGCTGCGGTCCTTGTTGCCGCGGTCGTCCTGATAGGGGTTCGGCGATCTTGTCATGCCCCGGTCCCCGCTGCGGCTTCGGCCTTGACCTTGTTCTTGAGGCCGGTGCCGAGGTAGGCCTCGATCACCGCCTCGTTCTTCATGATGCTGTCGGCGGAGCCCTGGGCCAGCACCTTGCCCTCGGCCATCACGATGACCGGATTGCAGAGGCGGCCGATGAAATCCATGTCATGCTCGATCACGCAGAACGTGTAGCCACGTTCCTTGTTGAGCCGGACGATGGCGTCGCCGATGGTGTTGAGAAGCGTGCGGTTCACGCCCGCGCCGACTTCGTCCAGAAACACGATCTTGGCATCGACCATCATCGTGCGGCCAAGCTCCAGAAGCTTCTTCTGGCCGCCGGAGAGGTTGCCGGCGCGTTCATGCGTCAGGTGCGAAATCGTCAGGAAATCAAGAACTTCGTCGGCCTTCTTCGCAAGCGCCTGCTCCTCGTCCCGGATGCGGGCGCGGTGGAACCAGGTGTTCCAGAGCGTCTCCCCGGATTGCGCGGCGGGAACCATCATCAGGTTTTCCCGCACCGTCATCGAGGAAAACTCATGCGCGATCTGGAAGGTGCGCAGAAGGCCCTTGTGGAAGAGGTCATGCGGCGGCAGGCCGGTGATATCCTCACCGTCCATCATCACCTTGCCGGAGGTCGGCTGGTGGACCCCGGCGATGACGTTGAAGAGGGTGGATTTTCCCGCACCGTTCGGGCCAACCAGCCCGGTGATGGAGCCCTTGGCGATTTCGATGGATGCGCCGTTCACGGCACGGAATCCGCCGAATTGCTTGTGCATGTCATGCACGGAGATCATGCGTCTCCATCCCCCCTCGTGCGTGGCCGCGAATTTTCCGCTGTGCCGGTTTTTATAATGGAAAAGCAGCCCGGACGTGCCGGGCTGCCCTCCAGTTCAGTCGATCAGCGGTAGCCGACCGTGGTGATCTTGCCGTCCTTGAATTCGTACTCGCGGTAGTTGCCGGCGGATTCGCCGGGCCCGATGAGTTCGACCGCGGATGCGCCGACATAGTCGATGTCGGTGCCGGCGGCAATCAGTTCGAGACCCTTGGCCAGTTCGCCCGGGAAGATCTGCTCGCCCGGGGCGTTGGCGACGTCCATCACCTTGCCGGCGAAGTCTGCCGACTTCGAGGAATTCGCCGCCTGCATCGCCAGCATGATGAGCGCCGCAGCGTCATAGCTTTCCGGTGCGAAGGACGACGAGCCATCGAAGCCCGCTGCCTTGGCCAGTTCCTGGAAGGTGGCGTTGCCGGGGCTGTCGGTACCGGGAACGTCGCCGAAAGAGCCGTTCAGCGAGGCGCCGAACTTTTCTTCAAGCACGGTGCCGTACATGCCGTCGGGCAGCATGAAGGTCGAGAAGGCGCCGGAGTCGAGCGCGCCTTGGATGATGCCGGCACCGCCCTGATCGACATAGCCGGCGACAACCAGAAGGTCGCCGCCTGCCGAAGCGAGCGCGCCAACTTCGGCCGAATAGTCCGCCTTGCCGTCTTCATGCGCGGCAGAGATCGTCACCTTGCCGCCGCCAGCCTCGAAGTTGGACTGGATCGATTCCGCAAGGCCCTTGCCGTAGTCGTTGTTGGTGTAGGAGATCGCGATCGAGCCGATGCCGCGGTCCTTCAGGATCGAGGTCACGACTTCACCCTGACGCGCGTCCGACGGAGCGGTCCGGAAGAACAGGCCGCCGTCTTCGGCCGTCGACAGGCCGGGCGAGGTTGCCGAGGGGGAAATCATCGCGATGCCGTTCGGCACGGCGACGTTGGCAAGGATGGCGCCGGTCACGCCCGAGCAGTCCGCGCCCATGATGGCGTTGACCTTGTCGGTGGTGACGAGACGCTCGCCAGCGGCCTGGGCGGCAGCGGCGTCAACGCAGGTGGAATCGCCGCGCACCGAAGTCACGGTCGAACCGCCAAGAAGCTTGCCCGAGTCGGTGACTTCCTTCATCGCCAGTTCGGCGCTTGCACCCATGTGCGGGGTGATCGATTCCAGGGGGCCGGTAAAGCCGAGGATCACGCCGATCTTGATATCTTCGGCAAAGGCGCCAGAGGACAACAGGGCGACCGAGGCGGTCGCCGTGAGAAACTTTTTCATCCATTCACTCCCATGTTGGATTTTAGTTCTGCGCCAAGCCTAGAGCGGCCCCCGGCAAAAGAAAAGTGCCTTCAAAGCGGGCAACCGGCCCGGAAACCGTTTGTTTCGACAGGATTTTGCCCTGCCGCAGCGGCAGACCCTGGGGTCAGAACGACAGGCGCGGCGTTGCGATCGACGGCGTGCCGTGGCTGCCGCGCTCGCGGTAGGGCGTCGTCTGGTAATGCGCCCGGTAGCATTTCGAGAAATGCGAGGGGCTGGCGAAGCCGCAGGCGAGGGCGACGTTGATGACGCTCATGTCGGTCTGCATCAGGAGGTTGCGCGCCTTCTGCAGGCGCAGCTCCATGTAATAGCGCTTGGGGCTCCGGCTCAGGTAGCGGCGGAAGAGGCGTTCAAGCTGGCGCGTGGACATGCCGACATGGGTGGCCAGTTCCGCAGGGCTGATCGGGTCCTCGATATTGGCCTCCATCATCTGGATGACCTGACCGAGCTTCGGGTGGCGCACGCCGATCCGCGTCGGGATCGACAGGCGCTGGATGTCCTGATCGGTGCGGATCGAGGTATAGATCAGCGTGTCGGCGACGGTATTGGCGATATCCTCGCCGTGGTCCTGCGCGATGATCTTCAGCATGAGGTCGATGGAGGCGGTGCCGCCCGCCGTCGACATGCGGTTGCCATCGACGACAAAGACTGACTTCGTCAGCTTCACATCCTCGAACTCCTCAAGGAAGCTGTCCTGGTTTTCCCAATGGATCGTTGCCCGCTTTCCGTCGAGAAGGCCGGCCTTCGCCAGGGTATAGGCGCCGGTGCAGAGGCCGCCGATGTTCACGCCGCGCCGCGCCTCGCGCCGCAGCCAGTTGAGCACGGGCTTCGTCGTCGCCTGCTGCACGTCGATGCCGCCGCAGACGAGCACCGTATCCTCGCGCTCGATCTCATCAAGCCCGATGTCGAGCCGGAATGACGCGCCGTTGGAGCAGGTCGACGTGACGCCGCCCTCGCCAGCAAGGACCCAAGTATAGGCTTCATGCCCGATCACCCGGTTGGCGATGCGCAAGGGCTCGATGGCGCCAGCGAAGGACAGCATGGTGAAACGGTCCAGAAGCAGGAAGACAAAGCGCCGCCTGCCTGCCCCGGTCGGGCTTTCCTGTCTCTTGCGGGCGGCGGGGGCGAGCATCTGCGACCTATTCCTGTCGTTTTGGGCACAGAAGCACTATTGTATGACCTCGGCAAGGGGGTCTCTGGGTCGTCCGGGGGAATTGCATGTGGCAACCCCGGTGGCTATATACCGCCCGTTATCGCTAAAGCCGTCAGGAGAGTTGAAATGACCAAGGCATGGACGAAATCCGACTGGCGCGCGAAGCCCCGGGTGCAGATGCCGGTCTATACCGACGAGGCCCAGCTTCGCGACGTCGAATCGCAGCTGGCGAAGATGCCGCCGCTCGTCTTCGCGGGCGAGGCGCGGAAGCTCAAGCGCGTCCTCGGTGAAGTCGCGGCGGGCCGCGCCTTTCTTCTGCAGGGCGGCGACTGCGCCGAAAGCTTCGCCGAATTCTCGGCCGACAACATCCGCGACACCTTCAAGGTGCTTCTGCAGATGGCGATCGTCCTGACCTGGGGCGCGAAGCTTCCGGTGGTGAAGATCGGCCGCATGGCCGGCCAGTTCGCCAAGCCGCGCTCGACCCCGACCGAGGTTGTCGGCGGCGTGGAACTGCCGTCCTACCGGGGCGACATCATCAACGGTTTCGACTTCACGCCCGAGGCGCGGATCCCCGATCCGGCCCGGATGCTGCAGGCCTATACGCAGGCCGCCGCTTCGCTGAACCTGCTCCGTGCCTTCTCGACCGGCGGTTTCGCCGACATGCACCGCGTGCAAAGCTGGATCGCCGGCTTCACCGATGAAGAAGAGGCGCAGCTTTACCGCGAGGTGGCGATCCGCATTCAGGACGCCATGGACTTCATGGCGGCGGCGGGCGTCACTTCGGACACGGTCCATGCCATGTCCACGGTCGATTTCTACACCAGCCACGAGGCGCTGCTTCTTGAATATGAAGAGGCGCTCTGCCGAATCGATTCCACCTCCGGCCTGCCGGTGGCTGGGTCGGGCCACATGATCTGGATCGGCGACCGCACGCGGCAGCCGGACGGCGCGCATGTGGAATTCTGCCGGGGCGTGCAGAACCCGATCGGGCTGAAGTGCGGCCCCTCGCTGACCTCGGAAGACCTCAAGGTGCTGATGTCGCGGCTGAACCCGGAAAACGAGGCAGGGCGGCTGACGCTGATCGCGCGCTTCGGCGCCGGCAAGGTCGCCGACAACCTGCCGCGCCTGATCCGCGCCGTGCAGGAAGAGGGCGCGAACGTCGTCTGGACCTGCGACCCGATGCACGGCAACACCATCAAGGCGGCCTCGGGCTACAAGACCCGGCCCTTCGAAAGCGTGCTGCGCGAGGTGAAGGAGTTCTTCGGCGTCCACAAGGCCGAGGGCACGATCCCCGGCGGCGTGCATTTCGAGATGACCGGCAAGGACGTGACCGAATGCACCGGCGGCGTGCGTGCGGTGACGGATGAGGATCTGTCGGACCGCTACCACACCGCCTGCGACCCGCGTCTCAATGGTTCGCAGTCGCTGGAGCTGGCCTTCCTCGTTGCCGAGGAACTTCAGGACCGCCGCGAGATGCAGAAGGCAGCCGGCATGTAAATCGCCGCTGCCTTGCGGTGACGAAACTGGCGGGCGGCTCCCTCGGGGCCGCCAGTTTGCTATTCGCCGTCGCTCACCACCAGCCGCAGGGCGGGACGCCGCGCAGGGGCGACATTGTCGGGCCGGACGAAGGGCCGGACATCCTCGGCAAAGCCACGCGCCATGGGCGGCATGACGGGATGGCCGGGGTTGCCGCGCGCCCAGCCGACGGTCGGCCCGACCCGCGCTCCGGCAATCGCGAAGCGTTGCGGTGTCCGGCCGATGGGACCGAGGCCGACGAGGCAGCCGAGCACCCGGCTGACATCGCCAAGATCGCTTCTGAGCGGCAGGAGGATCATCCGCCCCTCCATCCCGGCGCGTCCGGCCCCGGTTTCCCCCGCCAGCGTCAGTTCCGCCGTTTCCGGACCGTCAAAGACCCGCGACAGTACCGCCTCAACCTCGCTTCGCGCCAAGGGCACGAAGAGCGAGGTGATCGGCATCCCCCGCACCTCCATCCCGATCAGGTCGTTGAGATGGGTTCCCGCCAGCCGGAACCGCGCCAGACGCGGCGCAATCCGTTCGAGGATGAACGTGTGCTCAAGCGCGCTTTCGATGCCGCGCGGGTCGATCTCGGACCGGAACGGCACGTCGCGCCCGTTCCGCAGCGCCTCCCAATAGGCCCTGACCACCGAGACGGCGGGAAAGCGCGTGTCCGGCCGCTGGGGGAAATGCGACACCACACCGTCGCGCGAAAGATCGTCCTGAAACATGTTCGCCCTGTTCGCCTGAGCTTGCCAAGAGAGTAAGCCGCCCGCGTTGTGGCGGCAGTCAGGTTTTGTTAACCCTAAACCCGGAGTGTTACCGAAACCCTAATTCACTCCCTCTGGATACACCCGCGGCGGTCGTCGCGAGAAAGGCAAAATTGTTAAATGGTTAACCCTGTCCTCAGATCCATGACCGGCTTTGCCGCCCGCCGCGGGCGGTCCGACGGCTACGACTGGCTTTGGGATATCCGCTCCGTCAACGGCAAGGGGCTGGATCTCAGGCTGCGGCTGCCGGACTGGATCGAGGGGCTGGAACCCGCCATCCGGGCGCGCCTTTCGGCGGCGCTGGGGCGCGGCAATGTCGCGCTGTCGCTGAAGGTGGATCGTGCGGCGGCGGGCGAGGCGCCGCGCGTCAACCTCGCGGCCCTCGACGCCGCCCTTGCCGGCCTCGCCCTCGTCCGGGCGCGGGCCAAGGCCAATGGCATCACCCTTGCCGACCCGACCGCCGCCGACATCCTCGCCATGCGCGGCGTCACCGAAGGCGCGGCAGCGGAAGAGGATCAGACGGCCTTGCTCGCCGCCCTTCTTTCCGATGCCGATGCGCTCGTCGCCGCCCTTGTCGCCATGCGGGAAAGCGAGGGTGCAGCACTTGCCGCCATCATCACAGGCCAGCTTGACCGTATCGCCGCCCTTGTGGCCGAAGCCGGCGAGGCCGCCACCGCCCGGCGACCCGAGATGCAGCGCCAGCTTGATGAAAACCTCGCCCGCGTGCTGGCCGGCGCCGCCGCCGACCCCGACCGGGTGGCGCAGGAACTGGCAATGCTGGTGGTGAAGGCGGATGTGATCGAAGAACTTGACCGCCTCAATGCCCATGTCGCCGCCGCGCGCAAGCTTCTGGCCGAGGCCGGCGCCATTGGCCGCAAGTTCGATTTCCTGATGCAGGAGTTCATGCGCGAGGCGAACACGCTCTGTTCGAAATCCGGCAATGCCGCGCTGACCCGGATCGGGCTTGACCTCAAGACCGTGATCGACCAGATGCGCGAACAGGTTCAGAACGTGGAATGATCATGAAACGCCGTGGCTTGCTCATCATCCTGTCGTCGCCCTCGGGTGCCGGCAAATCGACGCTGGCCAAGCGGCTGATGACCTGGGACCCGACGCTGAAGTTCTCCGTTTCAGCCACCACCCGCGCGCCGAGGCCCGGCGAGGTTGACGGGCGCGACTACTGGTTCCGCACCAAGGATGAGTTCGAGGCCATGGTCGCTGCAGGCGAGATGCTGGAACATGCCGAGGTCTTCGGCAATTTCTACGGCTCGCCCAAGGCCCCGGTGGAAGCGGCGGCGGCGGAGGGGCGCGACACGCTTTTCGACATCGACTGGCAGGGCGGCCAGCAGATCCGCAACTCCGTCCTCGGCAATGATGTGGTGTCGGTCTTCGTCCTGCCGCCGTCGATTGCCGAACTGGAGCGGCGACTGCGGTCGCGGGCGCAGGACAGCGACGCGGTGATCGCCGGGCGGATGGCGAAGTCGGAATCCGAGATCAGCCACTGGGCGGAATACGACTACGTCCTCGTCAACGACGATCTCGACCGGGCGGAGGCCGACCTCAGGACCATCCTCACCGCGGAACGGATGCGGCGGGAGCGTCAGCCGGGCCTGTCCGAATTTGTCCGCGGCCTGAACAAGGAGTTTGAAACCCGATGATCTACGAACTGGACGGTACCCGCCCCACGATCGGCAAGGATGTCTGGATCGCGCCGGGCGCGCATGTCATGGGCAATGTGGTGTTGGAGGATGAGGCCGGCATCTGGTTCGGCGTCACGATGCGCGGCGACAACGAGGTCATCCACATCGGGCGCGGCACGAACCTGCAGGAAAACGTCGTCTGCCACACCGACATGGGCTTTCCCCTGACCGTCGGCCCCGATTGCACCATCGGCCACAAGGCCATGCTCCACGGTTGCACCATCGGCGCGGGGACGCTGATCGGCATGGGGGCGACGATCCTCAACGGTGCCGTGATCGGCGAGGGCTGCCTGATCGGGGCAGGGGCGCTGGTGACGGAAGGCAAGGTCATTCCCGACGGCAGCCTTGTGATGGGCGCGCCGGGGAAGGTGGTACGGACGCTGGACGAGGCGGGCCGGGCGCGGCTTTTGCTGTCAGCCGAGGGCTACCGGAAGAACGCGCGGCGGTTCATGGCGGGGTTGAAGGCGGTTTGAGTCCGGGACTGCGGCCGGTTGGGTGGAGATTTTCTGCGGCTTGTAGCCATCTGCCTTTTACCCGACGCAACGCTGCCCCCGCCCGGGACGCCCAAAGCGTTCCGGGCCGCGCCCGACCCGCCCCTAGGGCGGGCGCGATGGCACCCACCCTCGGGTCAGGCGCAACCCTCTGTTTCGCATATGAATAATGTAAAGGAGCGAAGCGATTTTGTCGGGCTTGAATTAGCGAATTTCACCCGCTCACCGCCCGATCCGCTTTGTCACCCTTGCCCGCACCTCGTCCGATTCCTCCCCGAGCGCCCGCATCAGCGCCACAAGGTCGCTCCGCGTGCCGTGGAGCTGGTCGACCAGCCCCATGACGATCCCGAGCGCATCGTCATTGAGGTCGAAATCGTCGCAAAGGTCGCACAGAAGCTCCAGCCGGGCGATGTCCACGCGCCGGTAGACCATATGGCCCCCGCTATCGGCGGGGCGGATCACCTCGATCCTGAGAAAGCGGGTCAAGAGCGCGCGGTCGAGGCGGCCGACGGCGGCAAGGGTTTCTTCCTCGGTCAGGAACACTGTCGCCTCGCTCATGCCGTCACCCCCTTCCGCGGATCGTATCCATGGGTCTTGCGCCATTCCTCCATGAACCGGGCGAGGTCATCGTCCACCGTCTTCGGCATCACGATCTTGAGCGCGATCCGCTGGTCGCCCGCCGCGCGGCCCTTTGCCACGATGCCCCGGCCGCGAAGGCGCAGGGTCTGCCCGGTGGTCGCGCCCTTCGGGATCGTCACCTTCACCGGCCCGTCGATGGTGGGCACCTCGACCTTGGCGCCCAGCACCGCCTCGTCGATGGTGATCGGCAGGGTCATCTCGATGTCGTCGTCCACACGCGAGAAGACCGGATGCGCCCCGACCGAAAGCGTCACATAGGCATCGCCCCCGGCGCCGCCACCTTGCCCCGGCCCGCCCTTGCCCTTGAGGCGCAGGGTCTGGCCGTCCGACACGCCTTTCGGGATCCTGACCTCAAGATCGCTGCCGCCGGGCAAGGTGATCCGCATCGAGCCGCCCGTTGCCGCCTCGATGAACGGCACTTCGAGTGCATAGTGGGCATCCGCCCCCCGCGCGTCGAAGGACCTTCCGCCGAAGCCATCGCCGCGTTGGCGGCCCTGCTGTTGGCGCAGGAACTCGGCGAAGATGTCCTCCTCATCGCCGAAGCCTTCGTAGGGCGGGCGCTGGCGATAGGGATTGCCCGGTTCTTCGGCGAAATCGCGGTAGTAGGAGCGTTGGCGCGGGCGTTCCTGCCCGCTGGCGTCAATCTCTCCCCGGTCGAAGCGCGCCTTCTGTTCGGCGTCCTTCAGGAGATCGAATGCCGCCGCCGCCGCCTTGAAACGCGCCTCCGCCGCCGCATCGCCGGGGTGCAGGTCCGGGTGGCTTTCCTTGGCGATCTTGCGGTAGGCCTTCTTGATCTCATCAGCGCTGGCGCTGCTTTTGACGCCGAGCACGTCATAGGGATTGTCGCTCATCACCGTCCCGTACTTGAGTCCTCTGACGGGGATTAGAGCGGGAACCACTGCGCGCCGCAACCGGGTAGGGCGCCTTCAGTCCTTTGCCAACCGCGCCGACCTTCCGCCGCGCCGCTGCCTCAACCTTGGCGCCCGCGATGGCAACTCGGCCATCACCGCCCGGCGTTCCTCGGGCGTCATCCGGCCCCAGCCGCCGATCTCGTCGATGGTCCTGAGGCAGCCGACGCAGATGCGTTCGACCGGGTGGACCACGCAGATCTTCACGCAGGGGCTTTCGACCTCGTCGCGCTTCCAGACCGGTTCGCTCATGCCTCACGCCTCAGATGCCCGATCCTGTCGAGCGCGCCTTGCAGGATATACCCGGCCGCCACATGATCGATCACCTCGGAGCGACGTTTGCGCGACGTATCCGCCTCGAGAAGCGCCCTTTCGGCGGCGACGGTAGACAGGCGCTCATCCCAGAAGGCGATGGGCATCTCGGTCAGCCGTTCGAGGTTGCGGGCGAAGGCGCGGGTCGACTGGCAGCGTGGGCCTTCGCTGCCGTCCATGTTCATCGGCAAGCCGAGGATCAGCCCGGCGATCTCGCGCTTGGCGCAGATGGCCAGCAGCGCCTCGGCGTCGAGCGTGAACTTCTTCCGCCGGATCGTCTCAAGCGGTGTCGCCACCGAGAGGCGACGGTCGGACACCGCGACGCCGATGGTCTTCTCGCCAAGGTCGAGGCCGGCGACGGCACGGTCGCGGGGCAGGGCGGCGGCGAAGGCGGCGATGTCCTCGCAGATCATCCCTCGACCCCGGCCTCAGCCGCCGCCTGGCGCAAGGCCTCAATCGCTGCATCCTGCCCGGCGAAAGCGGCCTGAGCCTTGCCCCAGGCCTCTTTCGCCTTGTCCTTGTCGCCGAGAACGCCGAGCGATGAGATGAGCCGCGCCCATTCCTCGGGGCTGCCGCCTTGGGAATAAAGCCGCTCCGAAAGCTGCACCACCATGCCCTTGATCATCTCGGCGCGGTCGGCCGCCGACATCTCCGATGCCGCTGAGACATCCTCCGCCGACGGCCCCGACAGGGCGCTCATCGGGGCGGGCGGGGTGTAATCGACCCCGGACGCGGCGGCAAGGAATTCTATCTGTTCGCGGATCGGCGCGATCCAGGGGGCCTCCTCCGGCCCTTCCTCAAGAAGCGCCCGCCACAGTCTGAAGGCATGATCCGGCCGCCCGGTCTGCGCCCACATCAGGCCAAGATAGAACCGCGCCGGGCCGTTCTTCGGGTCACGCGCCAGCGCTTCGCCCGCCGCCAACTCTGCCTCGGGCGAGACATAGCCGCCCGTCGCCAGGATATGGAGATCGGCGAGCCGGGCGTAGTCATCGGCGTTCGCGTCGTTGGCCTTGAGGCCGATCACCTGAATCTGCGCTGCTGCCGCCGCGCCGAAATTGCCAAGGGCGGTCTCGTTCCGCGCCAGAAGCTCCTGTCCGGTCAGGTCGCCGGGACGCTCCTGCACGGCTTTCCTCAGCCGCTCCATCAGGGTGGCGAAGTCGGGCGCGGGGGGCGGCGGCAAGGGGAGCTTTGCCGCCGCTTGCGCTTCGGCCTGCGACGGGCGCTTGGCCCGGATCTCCTCGGCGAGGGCGATCTGGCCCGCGATCGGCATGTCGGGATAGCCCGGCGCGCCGACCCGCTCATAGACCAGCACGGCTGCAGCGAGGGCGCCGACGACCATGACAGACGGCACCAGCACCGGACCGGCCCCGCCACCCTTGCCCGCAGCGGCGACCATCGCCCGGTCGGCCTCGAGTATCCGGCGCGCGATCTCGGTACGGCTCCGCTCTGCCTCGGCGGCGCCGATGGTGCCACGTTCGGCATCGCGGGCGATCTCGGCAAGCTGGTCGCGGTAGACGCCGATATCCGCCTCCGCTGCCGTCCGCGTGACTGTGTCCCGGCGCGCGAGCGTCCACAAGAGGAGTGCGGCAATCGCGGAAGCCAGAAGCGTGGCGGCAATCCAGAAGGTCATCGTTTCTCCTTCGCGCCCCTCGGGGAGCGGTTTCTGCTGACTTAAGCCTTTCGCGCCCGGCACGGAAGGGTAAAGGCCGGGTCAGGCGGCGCCCAGATGTCGCAGCCCGGGCACGTGTCGCATTTTGCCCGATTGCGACGCTTGACGGAGCGCCCGAAGTCCTGCGCCAATCCATCACTTCAGACGACGGAACGGCTGTGACCGGGAAGGGGATTCGCATGGGCCTGAAACGCTATTCGGCTTTTGCCATCGCGAAGGAAGCGATGAGCTATCACCAGAACTGGGAACGCGCCTGGCGCAGCCCGGCGCCGAAGCCGAAGTATGACGTGGTGATCGTCGGCGCCGGTGGCCATGGCCTTGCCACGGCCTATTACCTCGGCAAGAATTTCGGCATCACCAATGTCGCGATCATCGAGAAGGGCTGGCTCGGCGGTGGCAACACCGGGCGGAATACAACCATCATCCGCTCGAATTACCTCCAGGACCCCTCGGCGGCGATCTACGAAAAGGCCCGCTCGCTCTATGAGACGATGAGCCAGGACCTGAATTACAACGTCATGTTCAGCCCCCGCGGCCTTCTCATGCTCGGCCAGACCGAACATGAGGTCCGGGGCTACAAGCGGACCGTCTATGCCAACAACCTGCAAGGCGTCTCGACCGAGTGGATCAGCCCTGAGAAGGTCAAGGAACTGGTGCCGATCATCAATATCGACGGGCCGCGCTATCCGGTCCTTGGCGCGCTTTATCAGGCGCGGGGCGGCACCGCGCGGCATGATGCCGTCGCCTGGGGTTATGCGCGGGCCTGTTCGGCGATGGGCATGGACGTGATCCAGCAGACCGAAGTCACCGGCGTCCGGGTTGAGGGCGGCAAGGTTCAGGGGGTGGAGACATCGAAGGGCTTCATCGGCTGCGACAAGCTCGGGATGGTCGTCGCCGGTCATGCTTCGGTGCTGGCCGACCTCGCCGGCTTCCGCCTGCCGATTGAATCCTTGGCGCTACAGGCGCTGGTCAGCGAGCCGATCAAGCCCTGCATGGACGTGGTCGTCATGGCCAACACGGTCCATGGCTACATGAGCCAGTCCGACAAGGGCGAGATGGTGATCGGCGGCGGCACCGACGGCTTCAACAACTACACCCAGCGCGGCAGCTTCCACCATGTCGAGGAAACCGTCCGCGCCCTGATCGAGACCTTCCCGATGATCTCGCGCCTGAAGATGCTGCGCCAATGGGGCGGCATCGTCGACATGACCGGCGACCGCTCTCCGATCCTGTCGAAGACGCCCGTGGACGGCATCTTCGTCAACTGCGGCTGGGGTACGGGCGGCTTCAAGGCGATCCCGGGGTCCGGCTGGGCGATGGCGGAACTGATGGCGCGGGGGCAGTCGCCCTTGACCGAGGAGTTTTCGATGTACCGCTTCCGCGAGGGGAAGTTCATCGACGAAAGCGTCGCGGCGGGGGTGGCGCATTGATGGGTATGATAACCCTAAAGCTCTGCTCGGCTTTGGTTTTCGGTTTCCTAGGGTTTAGCCTGACGGGCAGTTCCGGAATTCTCTGGTCTCCCGGTTCAGGCTCAAGCGGCAGTTTCTTTTTCACGATCATCGCCTTCGTGTTTGGCGGGATGCTCCCCACCGAAATCGCTTTCTGGAAATCACGCAAGAGGAGTTCCTGATGCTGACCCTTGAATGCCCCTACTGCGGCGTGAAGGCCGAGGAGACAGAGCTTGCCGCCGGTGGCGAGGCGCATCTGAAGCGCTACGGGCCGGGGTCCTCAGACGCGGAATTCGACGGCTACATGTTCAGCCGCAAGAACCCCAAGGGCGTGCATTTCGAACGCTGGCGCCATGCCTATGGCTGCGGCAAGTGGTTCCTCGCCGCGCGGGATACCGCAACGCTTGAGGTCTTCGGCACCTATCCGGCGCAGTCCAAGGAACCGCCGCCCGAATTGCAGGCCAAGATCAAGGCAAAACGCCCGAACTGGGAGGGCTACAAGTGAGCACGCGTCTTTCCAAGGGCGGTCGTCTGATCGACCGCACCAAGCCCCTCGGCTTCAGCTTCAACGGGCGGAAGATGAAGGGCTTTCAGGGCGACACGCTCGCCTCGGCCCTTCTCGGCCAGGACCAGATGCTTGTCGGGCGGTCCTTCAAGTACCACCGTCCGCGCGGGGTCGTCGCCTCCGGCGCCGAGGAACCGAACGGGCTCGTCGGCCTCGGGACCGGTGGCAGGTTCGAGCCGAACCAGCGCCTGACCACGACCGAGCTTTTCGACGGTGCTTCGACCACGAGCCAGAACCACTGGCCGAGCCTCGAGTTCGACGTGGGCGTTGTCAACAACAGCTTCGCGCGCTTCCTGCCGGGCGGGTTCTACTACAAGACCTTCATGTATCCGCGCGCCGCCTGGAAACATGTGTTCGAGCCGGTGATCCGCCGCTCCGCCGGCCTTGGTGCAGCACCCACCGCGCGGGATGAGGACCGTTACGAATATGCCTATGCCTTTGCCGATGTGGTCATCGTCGGCGGCGGCATCGCCGGACTGACAGCGGCGCTTTCCGCGGGCCGCAAGGGCCAGCGCGTCATGCTCATCGAACAGACCGCCCATTGGGGTGGCCGCGCCCCGGTGGACGGGGTTGAGATCGACGGCAAGCCTGCCGAGGACTGGATCAGGAACGCCGTCGAAGCCCTTGGCAAGATGGAGAATGTGACGCTCCGCCTGCGCACGATGGCATCGGGGCTTTACGACCACGGCTATCTTCTCGCCTATGAGCGGATCGCCGACCATACCCCCGGCGACGGGCGTCCGCGCCACCGGCTCTGGCGCATCCGTGCCGGCCATGTGATGACCGCGACCGGCGCCATCGAGCGGCCCCTGTCCTTCGCGGGCAACGACATCCCCGGCGTGATGCTTGCCTCGGCGGTGCGCGATTATGTGGTCAACTGGGCCGTCAGCCCCGGCGACCGCACCGTCATCGTCACCAACAATGACGATGCCTACCGCACCGCGTTGGCGCTTCTGGAGGCGGGCCTCATCGTCCCCGCCGTCATCGACGCCCGGCCCGAGGTCAAGGGCGCGCTGCCGGATGCGGTGCGGGCGCGGGGCGTCCGTGTCCTGACCGGCCACGGTGTCGCCAAGGTCAAGGGCGGCAAGCGCGTCACCGGCGTCACCACCTGCGTGCAGGCCGGGCAGGGCGCTGAGCTTGAGACGATTCCTTGCGATGCCGTCGCCATGTCGGGCGGCTGGTCGCCGGTCGTCCATCTCTGGTCCCATTGCGGCGGCAAGCTGACTTGGGACGAGGCGCAGGGCATGTTCCGCCCCGATCCGACGCGTCCCGCGACGGGTGCCGATGGTGCGGCGATGGTCACGGCCATCGGGGCGGCCAACGGCATGCTCCGCGCCGCCGATGCCGTCGCCGACGCCCATCTTGCCGCCGGGTCGGAGGGCGACCTGCCGAAGGCAATCAGCGCCGAGGAAGCGCCGATGCTGCCGATCTGGATCATGCCGCAGGGGGCGGGGCCTGAGCTGCGCGCCAAGATGTGGCTCGACTACCAGAACGACGTGAAGGTCTCGGACGTGCAGCTCGCGGCCCGTGAAGGCTATGAGAGCGTCGAACATACCAAGCGCTATACCACGCTCGGCATGGCGACGGATCAGGGGAAGCTGAGCAATATCAATGGTCTTGCCGTTCTTTCTGATGCGCTTAGTCAGGCGATCCCGCAGACCGGCACCACCACCTTCCGGCCGCCCTACACGCCGATTTCGATGGGCGCCATCGCCGGCGAGGCGCGGGGCGAGATATTCCAGCCGCTGCGCAAGACGCCGATGCATGGCTGGCACGAAACCCACGGCGCGCATTGGGAACCGGTGGGCCAGTGGCGGCGGCCCTATTGCTTCCTCAGGACCGGCGAGGGCATCCATGACGCCGTGAACCGCGAGATCAGGACCGCTCGCAACGCGGTCGGGCTTCTCGATGCCTCGACGCTCGGCAAGATCATCGTCAAGGGGCCGGATGCCGGCCGCTTCCTCGACATGCTCTACACCAACATGATGTCGACCCTGCCGGTCGGGAAATGCCGCTACGGCCTCATGTGCAACGAGAACGGCTTCCTTTCCGACGACGGCGTGGTCGCGCGCCTGAACGACGACACCTGGCTTTGCCACACCACCACCGGCGGCGCGGAGCGCATCCATGGCTGGATGGAAGACTGGCTCCAGTGCGAATGGTGGGACTGGAAGGTCTATACCGCCAACGTGACCGAGGAATATGCGCAAGTCGCCGTCGCCGGGCCAAACGCCCGCAAGCTTCTGGAAAAGCTCGGCGGCATGGACGTCTCGAAAGAGGCCTTCCCGGCGATGGAATGGCGCGAGGGCACGCTCGGCGGCTTCCGCGCGCGGATCTACCGCATCTCCTTCTCGGGTGAGTTGTCCTACGAGGTCGCGGTGCCGGCATCGGAAGGCCGCGCCTTCTGGGAAGCGCTTCTTGCGGCAGGTGAAGAGTTCGGCGTAAGCCCTTACGGCACCGAGGCAATGCACATCATGCGGGCCGAGAAGGGCTTCATCATGATCGGCGATGAGACCGACGGCACGGTGATCCCGCAGGACCTGAACCTGCAGTGGGCGATCTCGAAGAAGAAGGCGGATTACCTCGGCAAGCGGGCGCAGGAACGGTCCTACATGGCCAGCCCTGACCGCTGGAAACTGGTTGGGCTTGAGACGCTGGACGGCGGTGTGATCCCGGACGGCGCCTATGCCGTGGCGGATGGCGTCAATGCCAACGGCCAGCGCAACACCCAAGGCCGCGTGACCTCGACCTATTTCTCGCCGACGCTCGGCAAGGGCATCGCCATGGGTCTGGTCAGGCACGGGCCGGAGCGGATGGGCGAGGTGATCGACTTCCCGGTGGACAATGGCCGCATCGTCAAGGCGCGGATCGTCGATCCGGTCTTCTACGACAAGGATGGAGAAAAGCAGAATGTCTAAGGCTGTCAGCGCCTTGGGGGGCGTTTCTCACAAGGGTTTCGCGGATGTGGCCGAGGCTGGCCTCAAGGGCATGATCACGCTTCGGGGTGATCTTTCCTCGGCGAAGATGAAGAAGGCGGTGAAGGCGGCGACAGGCTGCGCCATGCCCGCCCCGCGCCGGATCGTCATGGGCGACGGCAAGGCCGCCGCCTGGATGTCGCCGGATGAGCTTCTGATCCTCGTGCCCCATGAGGCGGCGCTTGAAGCCGTCGCGACCTTGCAGAAAGCGCTTGAAGGCGAACACCATCTCGTCGCCGATGTCTCCGACGCCCGCGCCATCTTCACCATCAAGGGGCCAAAGGCCGATCAGGTGCTGATGAAGCTTTGCCCGGTCGATTTCGCCGATCTGGCCGAGGGCGAGATCCGCCGCACCCGCGCTGCCCAGGTCGCTGCCGCCTTCTGGAGATCGGGTCCGGAGGAGTTCACGCTCGTCTCCTTCCGCTCGGTCGCAGGTTACGTGATGGGGCTTCTGGAGACCTCCGCGCGGGCCGGCAGCGAGGTTTTCTGACGCGGCAATTTCTCCGCTTGACGGCGATCAGGCTTGTACTAAAGTTAGGCTGGGTAAGTTGGTATTTCGGGGAAACAATGCTTAAAATCAAAGGATTACTGTTCGTATTCGGAACGTTGGCGGCGGCCTCCGCTGCCTCGGCCGGCAACGTCTCATGGGACTGCAAGGTGCCGGCGGCAAACTCCACCCGGCTGATCGCCGGACAGTATTTGTTCAACTACGATGCGGACAAATCCGCGGCGAGCGTCGTCGACCCCATCATCAACTATCACAAGAAGAATTTCATTCCGGTCTCCAAGATCAAAGTGAAAGGCGACAAGGTCGTCTTCAGCTGGAAGATCCGCACCGGCAACGCAAGTCAGAAGGCAACGCTGAGCTACACGGCCTCGATCGACCGGAAATCCGGACGTTTCAACGTGCATGCCATCCCTCTCGGCTACGACAATTCCGACAATGTGGGCGGCACATGCAAGGAGTTGCCGGGTCCGCTTGTCCGCAAGTGAGGCAGGCGCGTCACCCGCAGGGACTCTGAGGGCAACAGAACGGCATCGCCCAGCATAAAAGCCGGGCGCCGCCCGTGTCTCAGTCCTGCCAGAGGATGTCGCCGAATTCCTCGCGCAGCTTTGCCTTCAGCACCTTGCCCGTCGCGCCCAATGGCAGCGCCTCGACAAAAATTACCCGGTCGGGGATCTGCCATTTGGCGACCTTGCCCTCGTAGATCGCCAGCACCTCGGCTTCGGTGGGCGCTGCCCCTTCGCGGACGACGGCAATGACGATGGGGCGTTCGTCCCATTTCTTGTGGCGGGCGGCGATGGCGGCGGCGTTGGCGATGGCGGGATGGCCGACGGCAATATTCTCAAGCTCCACGGTAGAGATCCATTCGCCGCCCGACTTGATGATGTCCTTCGAGCGGTCGCGGATCACCATGAAGCCGTCAGGGTCGATGGTGGCGACATCGCCGGTGTCGAACCAGCCATCGGTGGTCAGGGCGGACTTGTCCTTGCCGAAATAGCTTTCAACGATCCAGTGGCCGCGAACCTGGAGGTTGCCCTGCGCGCTGCCGTCACTCGGAAGCTCCGCGCCCGTGTCATCGACAAGGCGCAAGCTCACGCCATAGGGCGGACGGCCCTGCGACTGGCGGATGCGGTTCTGCTCTTCCGCCGGCAGGCCGACGTGCTTTTGCAAAAGGTTGTTCAGCGTGCCGAGCGGGGTGGTTTCCGTCATGCCCCAGGCATGGATCAGGTCGGTGCCATACTTCTCGCGAAATTCCCTGATCATCGAGGGCGGCAGGGCGGCGCCGCCGACAACGGTGCGCTTCAGGCTTTCGGCCTTGCTGCCGGATTTGGCGAGCGCCGCCAGAAGCCCCATCCAGATCGTCGGCACGCCAAGCGCCAGCGTCACCTTTTCCGCGTCGATCAGCCGCGCGAGGCTCGCCCCGTCCAGACCGGGGCCGGGCAGCACCAGCTTGCAGCCGACGGCGGCGGCGATATAGGGCACGCCCCAGGCGTTGACATGGAACATCGGCACCACCGGCAACACCGTATCGCGGGCGGCGATGGCAAGCCCGTCGGGCTGGTTGCCTGAAAGCGAATGCAGCACGAGCGAGCGGTGGCTGTACTGCACGCCCTTGGGGTTGCCGGTGGTGCCGGAGGTATAGCACAGCGCGGCAGGGGCGCGTTCGTCAACCTCGGGCCAGCGGTGATCCGCGCTGCCGGATTGCAGGAGGTCGTCGAAGAACAGCAGGCCGGGGATCTTCGCCGCCGCCTCGTCACTCTTCGGACCCATCAGGACGAAATGCTTCACCGTCGGCAGATGGCCTTTCACGGCGGCGACGAGCGGCACGAAGGTCTGGTCGAAGAACAGCACCTCATCTGCGGCATCGCCGACGATGAAGGCGATCTGTTCAGGGGTGAGGCGGGGGTTGATGGTATGGACGACGCGGCCGCCGCTGCCGACGCCGAAGTAGATCTCCAGATGGCGGCGGTTGTTCCAGGCGATGGTGCCGCAGCGCGCATCTGCCGCGACGCCGAGCCGGTCGAGCGCCGAGGCGAGCCGGTGGGCATTGGCGGCGATCCCGGCCCAGTCGGTGTGGCTGACGCTGCCGTCGGTCTCCACGGACACGACCGCGCCGCCCGCATGGTATCGCGCGGCATGTTCGATCAGCGACCCGGTGGTAAGCGCGTCGTACATCATCGTGCCGTTCATTCGATATCCCTCCCGAGGAAATGCGCGGCACCTGCCACAGGGGCCGGTGATCCGTCCTGATTAGTGACATAGGCTGGCGCCTTGCGTCCAGCGAGGCGAAGCAGCTACTTCGCGTCGCCCCGGCAGGTTTCTCCGGCGCCGCCCGCAAGCCGGCGGCCCTTGACCTTCGGAACCCGAAGGGTCTTAGTCGCGTTGACCAATCCAGCGCGAAAAAGGAGCAGACCATGGCCTTTACCCTTCCCGATCTTCCCTATGCCCACGATGCGCTCGCCGCACTCGGCATGTCCAAGGAAACGCTCGAATATCACCATGACCTGCACCACAAGGCCTATGTCGACAACGGCAACAAGCTGATCGCCGGGACCGAGTGGGAATCGAAGTCGGTCGAGGACATCGTGCGCGGCACCTATGCCGCCGGCGCGGTCGCCCAGAACGGCATCTTCAACAACGCCAGCCAGCACTGGAACCATACCGAGTTCTGGAAGATGATGGGTCCGGGCGAAAAGAAGATGCCGGGCGCGCTGGAAAAGGCCATCACCGAAAGCTTCGGCTCGGTGCAGAAGTTCAAGGACGATTTTTCCGCCGCCGGTGCCGGCCAGTTCGGCTCGGGCTGGGCCTGGCTCGTCAAGGACAAGGACGGTTCCTTGAAAGTGACGAAGACCGAGAACGGTGTGAACCCCCTGTGCTTCGGTCAGACCGCGCTTCTCGGCTGCGACGTGTGGGAGCATTCCTACTACATCGACTTCCGCAACAAGCGGCCGGCCTACCTCACCAACTTCCTCGACAAGCTGGTGAACTGGGAAAACGTCGCTTCGCGCCTCTGACCTTGATCTCACGGCGCAAGTTTCTGCGGGGCCTGCTGGGAACCTTCCTGGCAGGCCTTTTCGCTGCCACCTATGGCTTTTTCATCGAACCGGCGCTGCGGCTGAGGGTGAAGCGCTGGCGGATCGCCCCGCCGCTCTGGACCGGTGGGCCGCTGAAGATCGCGGTGCTGGCGGATCTTCACATGGGCGAGCCTGTGGTCAGCCTGAACCGGTTGAAGCGGATCGTGGCAAGGACCAATGCGCTTGGCGCCGACGTGATCCTTGTCCTTGGCGATCTTGAGGCCGGGCACAGGTTCGTGACGCGCCCGGTGTCGATGAAGGATGCGGCCGAAGTGCTCGCCGGCCTGACGGCGCCCCTTGGCCGCTATGCGATCCTTGGCAACCATGACTGGTGGCACGACCGCGCGGCGCAGGTGCGGGGCGGCGGGGCGAACCGGATCGGCGGGCTTCTGGAGGCGGCAGGCGTGCCGGTCCTGCAGAACCGGGCGCTGAAGCTTGGAGAGGGGGCAGGGGCCTTCTGGCTGGCCGGGCTCGATGACCAGCTGGCGATCGGCATCGGACCCGGCCCCGGCAGGTTTCGCGGTCTCGATGACCTTTCCGGCACACTGGCCGGGATCGGCGACGACGCACCGGTGATCCTGATGGCGCATGAACCCGACATCTTCCCGAAAGTGCCCGACCGGGTGGCGCTGACGCTCTCCGGCCATACCCATGGCGGGCAGGTCCGGTTTTTCGGCTGGTCGCCGGTGGTCCCTTCGGCCTATGGCAACCGCTATGCCTACGGCCATGTGCGCGAGGGTGGGCGCGACCTTGTAGTGTCGGGCGGGATCGGCTGTTCCATCCTGCCGTTCCGCCTTGGCGTGGTGCCGGAGATCACGCTGATCGAACTGGCCTGAGGGCTGCGGCAAAAGGTCGGGCGCGGCAAAACACGGGCGCCCGCTGACGGGCGCCCGTGGCATTCGGTTACGGCAGTTCGAGGCAGAAGCCCTCGTCATCGTAAGCCTGCCAGCTCACGCCGCTCGAGTTGACGATGGTGCGGTCGTTGGCAACGATGCGGATGTTGTAGCCGCAGGGTTTCATGGCGCTCGTGTCCAGCTCCCACTGGCCGCTCGCGCCCGTGGTGGTCAGCCTCAGCGGATAGGAGAGGCTGTTCGAGGCGCTCGGCCCTGGCAGTAGCGGCGGCAGCGGCGCGGCCGGCACGACCGAAGTGATCGCCAGAAGCCCACCAGCTGCCGCAGCGGCGGGCGTGACCGAGAGGCTCAGCCCGCCGGAATGGGTGTCCGACATGCTGTAGGTGCCGACCAGCACCTCGCCGACCTTGAACTTCGAACAGTTGCCGCCGCCGCTGGTGATGGTGACATCGGCCACCGGCGCGCTGTTGTCGACGAAGAAGGCCTCGACCCCGCTGGTGGCAAGGATCACCGAGGTTCCCGCCTCTCGCACCTGCAGGTAGACGGTATGGAGCCCCTGTTCGGTGGCCTGGAAGACGTAGAGTAGGCTCTCCGCCACGCTCCTGAACACCGCCGGCCCGTTCTGCGGCACATAGGTGAACCAGTCCCCCGCCGCGATCTGCGACTGCGAGGAGAAGGTCACGGTACTGCCGATGACCGTTGTGACGGAGATGCCGAAGGTCTTGGTCTGGGCTTTTGCCACGGCGTCCGACGGCGCCTTGACCATCACCCGGTATTGCAGGCTGAGGTTCGAGGGGTTGGCGATGATGCCCGACATGGTGATGACGCCGCCGAAAGGCGCGTCCGTTGCCGAGAACGTGCCGCCGACCGAAGCGCCGTTGGCAAAGCCCGCCCCGTCGATCTGCGCCACCGCCATCCGGCCGATCGCCTCAAGCACCGGCGTCGTCTGGCCAGGAATGACGCCTTTCGGCCAGGGCCTGACCTCGATCCAGCAATCCTCGCGGTCGCCCCAGACCGGCACGTGGTTGGCGTCGTTGGGCGCGGGAGGCACCGCCCAGCTCAGGATGCCGCGGATGCGGGCACGCCCCGTCCGGCACCATTCCTGGCGGTGCTTGTCGAGGTTGACGGGAAGCGAGGCCTGATACCAGAGTCCGCCCCTCGGCACGCCGACATCGTGGACGTCGACGAATGTGGTGCCCTGGTATTCCCAGCCTGAACCAAAATCGAGGTAGAAGGCGATGTATTCGCGCGAGCCTTGGGTGCAGAGCCCGCCCGAATAGCCGTTCGGCCGCTTCACCTGTACGATGCCGTGCAGAAGGCTGAGATCGCGGTCAAGCCCGACGCAGTGCAGTTCCTCGTAGGCGGTGTTGAAGTTGGGGGCGAAGATGATGTCGCCGATCTTGTCGATGTCGATCTCGATCTGCTTCCAGGACTTCAGCGCCGAGAGGTCGGCGGGCGCTTCGGGATTGGCGGCCATCGAGGCGAGCATCGGGTAGACGAGGCGCGCCATATGCGCTGTGTCGCCACGGTCTTCCTTGCCGATCTGGTGGCTGAGGGGCGCGATCGGTTTCGGCGCCGGGCCGGCGTCCTCGATCAGGCCGTTCAGCTTGGCGAGGAGGTCAGGGTTGATCTTCTGGATGCCCTCGATGTCGATCTTGTCGAGGATCAGGCAGAGCCAGGGGCTGCGCGGCTCGATCTGGATGTCGCGCTGAAGGCGGTTGCCCCAGACCGGCGACCAGTTCGGCTGGTTCGCGGGGGGTGCCACGTTCCACGACAGGATGGCGCGCACCGTCGGCAGCACCGGCTTGTCGCCGCAGCAGCGCTTGCGCTTCGGCTTGATCTTGACCGAAACCGCATAGCAGAGCGGATCGGTAAAGCCGAGGTCATGGATCTCGAAGCTGGCAGACCCATGATCGACCCAGGTGCCGTCGCCGTAGTCGAGGTAGAAGCGCACGTATTCGCGCGACCCCGGCGCGCAGGGGCCGCCCATGTAGCCCGCGCTTTGCTTGATCCGCACGATGGCGGTCAGGATATCGGTATCGGGGTTGTAGCCGAGGCAGGTCAATTCCTCATAGGTCGTGTCGCCGACCTTGACGAAAACCGGCTCGGGCAGGCCCTTCAGGTCGAGGTCCTTGAGATTGCCGAAGAAATTGGGGTTCTGCTGAAGCCTGAGGCGCATGGATGTGCGCAAGGCAACGTCGTCCTTCAGGTCCGCCATGGCGACCCTCCAAAAATGATGGTTGAAATGAAATCATTAAAACGCCCCCGGGGTGGAATGCCCCGAGGGTGATCCACAATGACACAAATACGCCTGAAAGTTGAGTACCGGATTCCTTACCCTACGGAAGGTATCCCCTGCAGCGCCCGCTCAAGTGCTATGACATCGGAGGCCACGGTGAAGTAACCGGCGAGCATGGCTTCAGCGAAACCCTCCGACACGATGCGGTCGATCATCGCGAGGACCGGGTCCCAGTAGCCTTCGGTGTTCAGGAAGATGATCGGCTTTTCGTGCAGGCCAAGCTGGCGCCAGGTCAGGATCTCGAAGAACTCGTCCAGCGATCCGCCGCCGCCGGGCAAGACGACGAAGGCATCGGAATTCATGAACATGACCTTCTTGCGCTCATGCATCGTCTCGGTGACGACGAAGGTCGAAAGGTCGCGCTTGCCGACCTCGCGGTTGAGAAGGTGGACCGGGATCACGCCGAAGGTCTCCGCCCCCGCAGCTTGCGCGCTCCGGGCGACCTCGCCCATCAGGCCGACATCGCCGGCGCCGTAAACCAGCCGCCAGCCATTCCGGGCCAGCATCTCTCCGGTCGCGCGGGCCGCCTCGGCATAGGCGGGACGGTTGCCAGCGCGCGAGCCGCAAAAGACACAGACGGAGGCTTTCTTCGGGAACATGCTCGACCTCTCACACGGGTTTCTTTGACCCGTGATAGCGGCGTTGCTATGGTCGCTCAAGCGCGACGGGGACAAGGCGCGCCTTCGGGGGATCTTCATGGCGGATGGCAAGGAAGCTGTGGGCGCAGCCGGCAGCGGATTGAAATGGGGCCTTGGTGCTGCGGCGGGTGCTGCCGTTGCAGTGGCCGGCTGGTACTTCGGTTTCCGGCCCGCGCCCGCGCCTGTGGTGGAACCGGCGGCGGCGGTTTCCGAGGTTGCGGTCCCAGAGGCGGCTCCGGTCGCAGAGGCGCCAGTCGCGACGCCCGATCCCATCGTCCCCGCCGAAGAGCCGGAAGCCGTGGCAAGTGCCGCGCCTGCGCCTGCGGCGACCGAAGAACCAGCCCCTGAAGCCGTGGCTGGCGCGGAAACGCCCGAGCCTGAAGCCCCCGCACCAGTGCCGGAAGCGCCGGCCCCGTCTCCACCCAGCTTCGATACCGTTCGCGTCGATGCCAATGGCAGCGTCCTCGTCGCCGGGCGGGCCGAAGCGGGGGCGCTCCTGAAACTCATGCTCGATGGTGCCGAGGTGTCGCGCGCGACCGCCGATGCCTCCGGTGCCTTCGCCACCTTCTTCGACATTCCGCCAAGCGACCAGCCCCGCAGCCTGTCGCTGATCCGTCTCTTGCCGGATGGCGGCGAGGTTATGGCCGAGGCTACCATCCTGATCGCGCCCTTCGCCGCCCCTGAAGCACCCATAGTGGTTGCCGAGGGCGAGACGACGGCTGCCCCCGAAGCGAGTGCCCCGGCGGCAGCGCCAGTACCGGCGCCCGAAGTGCTGATCGCTGACGCAAGCGGCGTGCGGAAGCAGACGGCATCCGAATCCCTCGCCGCCATCGTGATCGACACCATCGGCTACGGCGCTTCGGGCGAGGTCAGCATTGCCGGGCGCGGCACGGCGGGAAGCTTTGCCCGCATCTATCTCGACAACACGTCGCTGGCCGAGGTCGGCATCGCCGAGAACGGCGGCTGGGCGGCAGACCTCGCCGGGATTGCCGCGGGGGTCTACACGCTCCGCGTCGATCAGGTCGACGGCGAGGGCAAGGTGACATCGCGGTTCGAGACGCCGTTCCAGCGCGAGGAACCGGAAACCGTCGCGGCGGCGATGGCCCCGGCGACAGCGGAACCGGCGGCACCTGCCGCAACAGAAGCACCTGCGGCGGAACCCGTCGTCACAGCCCCAGCGCCCGAACCCACAGCCGCCGCACCAGCCGAGTCCCCGCCCGCGCCGGTCAAGGCGGGCATCGTCACCGTGCAGCCCGGCTTTTCGCTCTGGCGCATTGCGCGTGAGAATTACGGCGACGGTATTCTCTACGTGAAGGTGTTCGAGGCCAACAAGGACCAGATCCGCGACCCGGACCTGATCTATCCCGGCCAGATATTCACGGTTCCCGCGCCGTGATCCGGTGGGCGCAGCAGGCCGAAACCTTGGGATCGTCGCAGCAGCAATCCTCAAGGAGATAGGCGATCAGCCCGCCCATCGCGCCGTGATCGACCGAATAGAACACGTTGCGCGATTCCCGCCGTGCCCTCACCAGCCCGGCCTGTTCGAGGGCGGAGAGATGGAACGACAGCCGCGAGGCCGACATGCCGAAATCCCCCGCGATCTGCCCGGCGGGAAGCCCTGCATCGCCGCGCGTGATAAGGAGGCGAATGAGGGCCAGCCGCGTCTCGTTGGCGAGTGCGGACAGGGCGGCGAGGGCTTTACTCTGCTCCATGCTTCAATTACTCATGAATCGTTGAATTGACACTTGATACCCCGCCAAGCCCCCGCAATCAAGCGCCGGGCCAGCGGGGGTTCCGTAAGCTCACGAGGATCAGATGGCGGCGAAGGAAGGCTGGCGGCGCAGCTTCAGGACGATGGAGCGGGTCGCGCCCTATCTCTGGCCGGAGGGTGAGGACTGGGTCAAGCGCCGGGTCGTCCTGTCGCTGATCGCGCTTGTCCTTGCCAAGATCGTCTCGGTAACAACCCCCTTCTTCTACAAGGCCGCCGTCGACATGCTGAGCGGCGAGGCGCGGGGTGACGGCTGGCTTCTGGCCTTCGGCGCCATCGGGCTGACGGTCGCCTACGGCGTTGCCCGGCTCGGAGCGACCGGCTTCAACGAGCTGCGCGACGTGATCTTCGTACGCGTCGGGCAAAGGGCGCTCAGGAAGCTCGCGCTTGAAACCTTCACACATATCCACCGCCTTTCCATGCGCTACCACATCACCCGCAAGACCGGCGGCCTCAGCCGGATCATCGAGCGCGGGGTGAAGGGGGTGGAGTTCCTGCTGCGCTTCATGCTCCTCTCGATCGGGCCCTTGATCCTTGAGCTCACCATGGTCACGGTGATTTTCGCGCTGATGTTCGACTGGCGCTATGCGGTCGTGGTTCTGGTGACGATCGCGCTTTACGTGACCTTCACCTTCAAGGTGACGGAATGGCGGGTGAAGATCCGCCGCAAGATGAACGAGCAGGACACGGATGCGAACCAGAAGGCCATCGACAGCCTTTTGAACTTCGAGACGGTCAAGTATTTCGGCGCCGAGGCGCGCGAGGCGGGCCGCTATGACGAGGCGATGCAGGGTTATGAGGTGGCGGCGGTCAAGACCGGCCAGTCGCTGAGCTTCCTGAACTTCGGCCAGTCCTTCATCATCACCACCGGGCTTGTGATCGTCATGGTGATGGCCGCCTTCGGGGTGCAGGCAAAGGTTCTCACGGTCGGCGATTTCGTCATGGTCAACGCCTACATGATCCAGATCACCATGCCCCTGAACTTCCTCGGTACCGTCTACCGCGAGATCCGGCAGGCGCTCGTGGACATGGGCGAGATGTTCGACCTTCTCGACCAGCCGGCCGAGATCAACGACAAGCCCGGCGCGCCGGACCTGAAGGTCGCCGGCGGTGCGGTGGAGCTGGACAACGTCCGCTTCGCCTATGAGGCGGCGCGCCCGATCCTGCGCGGCATCAGCCTGAAGGTAGCGCCGGGGGAAACTGTTGCCATCGTCGGGCCTTCCGGTTCCGGCAAGTCGACCATCGGCCGGCTTCTCTTCCGCTTCTACGACGTGACCGGGGGGGCGCTGAAGATCGACGGGCAGGATCTGCGCGACGTGACACAGGATTCGCTTCATGCCCGGATCGGGGTGGTGCCGCAGGATACGGTGCTTTTCAATGACACCATCCAGTACAACATCGCCTATGGCCGTCCCGAGGCGCCGCGCGAAGAGTTGATCGCGGCGGCCAGGGCCGCAAAGATCCACGATTTCATCATGTCCCTGCCTGAGGGCTATGAGACGAAGGTTGGCGAGCGCGGATTGAAGCTGTCGGGTGGTGAGAAGCAGCGCGTGGGCATTGCCCGGACGCTTCTGAAGAACCCGCCGATCCTCCTCTTGGACGAGGCGACCTCGGCGCTCGACACCCAGACGGAACGCGACATCCAGGACAGCCTGAAGCGGATGGGCGAGGGGCGCACCGTCATCACCATCGCCCACCGTCTGTCCACCATCGCCGATGCCGACCGCATCGTTGTTCTGGAAAAGGGCGAGATCGTCGAGGAGGGCCGCCACGAGGCGCTTCTGGCGCGTGGCGGGCGCTATGCGGCGATGTGGGAACGGCAATCCGCCGAAGACAGCGATTCCGCCGCAGGCGCGGCAGAGGACGAGGCCGACGACCAGGGCTGGGTCGGGTTCCGTTCGCTGCCGGTTGGGTAGGGGTGATCGCGCCCGCACGGGCTTGGCAAGCCCGCGCCATCCCGTGTAAGACGGGGCCGACAGCGAGGGCCGCCAGAGAACGGCCCGCCGGGGTGGGAGAGGCGCGTGAGCGAGACCGACAGTTTCATCGACGAAGTGACCGAAGAGCTGCGCCGCGACAAGCAATTCGCGACCTTCCGCAAGTACGGCTGGATCGGCGGCGTTGTCGTCGCCCTGATCGTCGGTGGTGCGGCCTATGTCGAATGGCAGAAGTCGCGGGCGCAGGCCGAGGCGCAGGGTTTCGGCAATGCGATCCTCTCGGCGCTTGAGACCGAGGATTCCGCCGCCCGTGTTGCCGCACTTGAGGCGATCTCGCCGGACGGGGCCTTTGGCGACAAGGCCACGCGGGCGGCACTCCTTGAATTCATCTCAGCTGACGAAGCCTTGCGCGCCGGCGACACCGCAGGCGCCACGGCGCGGCTTGCCGGGATCGCCGCGACGGAGGGCCTCGATGAGGCCTACCGCGACATGGCGAAGCTGAAGTGGCTGGCCGCCGCCGGCGCATCGGTCGATGCCGCAGAACGGGATGCGGCGCTGGCCGATCTTGCGACGCCGGGCCGGCCCTACCGGGTGCTTGCGCTGGAACAGCAGGCGCTGGTTCTGGTCGCGGCGGAAAAGAAGGACGAAGCGGTAACGGCACTCAAGGCGCTTCTTCAGGAAGCCGATGTGCCGCCGGGCTTGCGCCGTCGCGCGACACAGTTGATTGTGGCGCTCGGCGGTGAGCCGGACGCGGCGTGACCGGCGCCCAAAGCGGGTAAATGCCGGAACTGACTGGGACAACGGGAAGGGGCGATCGGTGTCGGTAAACTATTCCATCGGGTTGGGAACGCTGGCTGTTGTCGCCGTCTTGTCCGGCTGCTCAGAGAAGGAAACCATCCTTCAGGGGCTGCGACAGGACCCGCAGACCGCAGTGATCGGGCAGGAGCCTGAAGCGAACGCGCTCGCGCCCGTCGCGGATGTGGCGCAGCCGATCAGCCTGCCCGGCGCGCGTGCGAACGGCGAATGGACCCATCGCGGCGGCACCGTCAGCCATGACATCGGCAACGTCGCTCTGAACGGCGCGCTGACGCCGATCTGGCAGGCGAGGATCGGCGCCGACGCCGGGCGCAAGCACCGCATCACCGCCGATCCCGTGATCTCCGGCGGGCGCATCTTCACGCTCGACAGCCGGGCGCTGGTCACCGCGACCGGCACCAATGGCGCGACGCTCTGGCAGACCGACCTCACGCCGGCCTCCGACCGGGCTGACGACGCTTCGGGCGGCGGGCTTGCCATCGGCGGCGGCCTTGTCTTCGCGACCACCGGCTTCAGTGAACTGGTCGCGCTCGATCCCGCAAGCGGCGGGGTGGCATGGCGCCAGAAGTTCGACGCGGCCCCCGCCGGCGCGCCGGCCTTCGCCGATGGCCGCGTCTATGTGACGGCCCGCGACGGATCAGCGTGGAGCCTTTCGGCCACCGATGGCAAGATCCTCTGGACGCTGCCCGGATCGCCGGGATCGGGCGTCACCGGCGGCACCTCGCCGGCGGTTGATGGCCGTCAGGTGATCTTCCCGTTCTCGACGGGTCTCATGATCTCTGCCGACAAGGAAAAGGGTGACGGCCTGTGGTCCACCTTCGTCTCGGGTGAGCGTCAGGGCCGCGCCTATGCCTCGGTGCGTGACATCACCGGCGATCCGGTGATCGCGGGCGGCACCGTCTATGCCGCCAGTTCTGCCGGCCGCATCATCGCGGTCAACGCCGATTCCGGGGCGCGGCTCTGGTCGGCGGGCGAGGGCGCGGTCAGCCCGCCTCTGGTGGCGGGCGGAGCGGTCTTCGTCGTCAATGACGAGGACCAGCTGGTGCGGCTGAGCGCCGACACCGGCGAGGTGGTCTGGCGCATCGACCTGCCTTACTACCTCAAGGACAAGCTGTCGAAGCGGAAGCAGATCCACGCCTATTACGGGCCGATCCTTGCCGGTGGCCGGCTTGTCGTCGCCTCCTCGGCGGGCGTGGTGCAAAGCTTCGATCCGGCCTCGGGACGCCTCGTCGGCTCGGCAGAACTGCCGGGCGGCGCCGCCAGCGGACCGGCGGTGGCGGGCGGCACGCTTTACGTCGTCTCGACGCGCGGCCAGCTTGTGGCTTTCCGCTAGCGGGAAGACCGTGTAAAGGGGCGGCTTCGACCTTCAAGGATCTGGCCCCAAGGATCAGCCGAATGAGCTTCACCCTCGCCATTGTCGGGCGCCCCAATGTCGGCAAATCGACGCTCTTCAACCGGCTCGTCGGCCGGAAGCTCGCGCTTGTCGATGACCAGCCGGGTGTGACCCGCGACCTTCGCGAAGGCGAGGCGCGGCTGGGCGACCTTCGCTTCATCGCCATCGATTCTGCCGGGCTTGAGGACGTGACCGACGACAGCCTGCAGGGCAGGATGCGGCGCCTGACCGAGCGCGCCGTCGGGATGGCCGACATCTGCCTTTTCGTGATCGACGCCCGCGCCGGCGTGACCGCGCAGGACCGCACCTTTGCCGACATCCTGCGCAAGAAGAACGCCCATGTGATCGTCGCCGCCAACAAGGCCGAAGGCAATGCCGGCGAATCCGGCTTCCTTGAGGCCTATTCGCTGGGTCTCGGCGAACCCGTCCGCATCTCGGCCGAACATGGCGAAGGCTTGGACGAGCTTTACCACATCATCCGCCCCCATGCCGAAGCGCTTGAGGCGAAGGCAGCCCTTGACGCGCCCGAGGTCGATGTCGACGTGTCCGACGATGACGCCGATGAGGGGCCGCGCAAACCGACCCGCGAAAAGCCCCTGCAGATCGCGGTGATCGGCCGGCCGAATGCCGGGAAATCGACGCTCATCAACAAGATCATCGGCGAGGAGCGGCTCCTGACCGGGCCCGAAGCCGGAATCACCCGGGACGCCATCTCGGTCAGTGCCGACTACATGGGCACGCCGATCCGCATCTTCGACACGGCGGGGATGCGCAAGCGCGGCAAGATCAACGACAAGCTGGAAAAGCTGTCGGTGGCGGACGGCCTGCGCGCCGTGCGCTTCGCCGAGGTCGTGGTCGTGCTGATCGACGTGGCCATCCCCTTCGAGCAGCAGGACCTTCGCATCGCCGACTTCGCCGAGACTGAGGGCAGGGCGGTGGTTCTCGCCGCCAACAAATGGGACCTCGAAGAGGAAAAGACCGAGAAGCTGAAGGAGCTGCGCGAGGCCTTCGAGCGGCTTTTGCCGCAGCTGAAAGGCGCGCCCCTGGTCACTGTTTCAGCCAAGACCGGAAAGGGGCTCGACCGGCTCCATGCCGCGATCATGAAGGCCTATGACGTCTGGAACCGAAGGGTGACGACGGCGAAGCTGAACCAGTGGCTGGGTGCCATGACCGAGGCGCATCCGCCGCCGGCGCCGGGCGGGCGGCGGATCAAGCTGAAATACATGACCCAGGCCAAGACGAGGCCCCCGGCCTTCGTGGTCAAATGCAACCATGCCGACCTTCTGCCGGAAAGCTATTCCCGCTATCTTGTCAACGGCTTGCGCGCCGACTTTGACATGCCGGGCACGCCGATCCGACTGATGTTCCGCGATCAGGGCGACACGAACCCGTTCAAGGACAAGAAGTTCCACACGCCGTCGCGCCTCAGGAAGCACCGCGGCAAGCAGGTCGACAAGGGCTGAGGTGCGGTTTTACCAGGCCTCGCGCAGGGCCCAGTCCCGCCGCGCCCTGAACTCCGGCAAATCGACGATTGCGGCGATGCGCGCCTCATGGGCCGCGCAGGATGCCCCGTGCAGCGCCATCAGCACCGGATCGGCTTCGTAGCGGGCCGCGTGATACGCGCGCGCCGCGCCATCAAGCCGGTCGAAGATCGACCCGCTTTCGTCATTTCGGTTCCGCAAGCGCCAGTACTTTTGCGACACGCTTCGTCCGGCCTTCACGACGTCGCCACGGTGCATCTTCGCGAGATAGGAATCGAGCGACCGAAGCGCGAAATGGTCGAGCGTCACAAGATCATAGGTGCGGCGGCAGTCGAGGCCATTCTCCGACCCGTCAGCCGCAAGGGATGCAATTGGCCGACCCGAGCCGTCAATCCAGATCGGCGGGATTGTCGCATTGTCGATATCGGGGCGGTGGTTGCGGAGCTTCACCACCCGGTCCGACAGGCGGACGATGCTTTTGACACCACGGCGGGCGCGGTACTTTCCGGGGGTGAGGGTCTCATGCAGGGGGAACTGGTCCTTGATCCAGCCCGGCGCAAAGTGTTCGCGCCCGTTCGCGCCGTGGTTTAGCTCCGTCATCGAAAGCACGTCAAATTCACCCGCTGTAGCGAAAAGGTCCGCAATTCGCCCCTCGCCGGTTTTCACGTTGATGAATTCGTCGACATCCATCGAAATGAAGAAATCTGCCCGCCGCATGACCGGCATCCGCTCGGCATAGGCAAGCGCGATCGGCTGAAAGGCGGTCTGGCCGGTCACGACGGCCGGGTTCGGCAGATGGGTAAGCTCGCCCATCTGGTCGAGCCGGTCAAGCAGGAGGTCGGTACCGTCGCTGCAATCGTTGGTGAAGACCACGAAATCGGTCACGCCCGCTGCCTTGTGCCAGGCCAACCATTCAAGGATGAAAGGGCCTTCGTCCTTCATGCAGGTGGCGACAAGGATGCGCGGATCGGCAATAGGCCAGGCGCGGAACCCACGGCCCACGACCGCGGGGGAAAGTGCTGCGGACGCGGTCGCGGCGCGGGGATCGTTCCGTTCGTAAATCCTGACGGTGCTGGTTGCAGGGCTGTCGGGCGAAGGGAACAACCCCTTTGCGGCCAAGGCGCCGGCGACCCTGTCGACACCGCTTTCGCCGTAGACCTTGGGGTGCAGCTCGATGATGACGTGGTTGACGCCGGAAAGATCGGCGTCATCGAAAAGGCCAAGCTCGCCGCCCTCGATGTCGCAGACGATGATCGTCGGCTGAACCTCTGCCAGAAGTGCGCCGATGCCGAGGCGGGGCACGGTGACGGTCCGCGCATAGGGGCGCGACTCCGGCTCCATCGACGAGGCCCAGAAATCGCTGCGCAGGTAGAACTGCACCGGCTCGCCTGCCGTCGCGGTCGCCGCACCATTCCTGAGGTCGACTTCTCCGACACCGTTCAGCCGGTGGACTTCCCTGATCACGGGCAGGAGATCCGGGTTGGCCTCGATCGACGTGACCCGCCCGGCGCCGCAGATCCTGGCTGCGACGGTGGAAATCAGTCCGACCCCGGCACCGAGTTCAAGAACGCGGTCATCGGGGCCCATCATGCTGACAAGCTGATCGCGCTCGCCGCGTTCGTAGCGGTTGTTGCGGATCGAACGCTCGATGCGTGGAGTGATGACCGAGGGGATGTAGGGGATCCTGACCCCCTGCATGTCGATGACTTCCTCGTAATCCGGCATGTCAGCTTGTCCCTTCGAAATCCGGGATCGGCAGGGCAAGGGGGTCTTCGGCGCGATGGAAGGCGACGCATCTTTCGATGGAAGCACTCAGGGTGTCGGCCTTCGATATGCGCGTGGTGCCATGCGCCTGGGCGTCGCTTTCGATCAGCAGGATCGGGTCCGGCGCCAGCCGCGCCAGCCTGCGGATGGATGAGATCGGCACGCGTTCGTCGCCCGGTGCGTTCAGGGCGAGGATGCGGGCACCAGTTTCATGGACGTAACTGGGGTAGGCAAAACCGCCTGAAAAGCACAAGACCGTGGCGACTGGCGGGCGGGTAAGGCCAAGCGCCTTTGGCAGGTAGAGCGTGTTCAGCACCGAGATTGCGCCTGCGGAACTACCAGCAAGGATGAAGCGGCCGCCAAGACCGAATTCCTGATGCCTTTCATGGATGAAGTTCAGGAAGGCCACGCAATCCTCGACAACGGCCAGCGCCCGGGGGCCGACGAAGGTCGGGGACATTTCCTCCCCAGCCGCCTTGGCATCGGCGGTCAGCGCCGGCAGAAGCGCCTTCGTCTCAGGGCGCAGGACAGCCGCAGGACGGGCGAGCCTGTAGTCGATGAACGCTGATGCGACGCCGTTCCGGGCAAAGGTCGCGGCCAGCCGGGTGTGGTTGCCGTGGGCGCGCCCGCCGGTCCGGAAGCCGCCGGCATGAAGCCAGACGACAAGATCGGCGCGGCGCCGCGGTGCCAGAAGGTAGAGATCCGCCGAAAGATCGCGCATTCCGGCTCGCGTCGGATGCGACGCGTAGTGGACGACCTTCGGCTCAATCATACCTGTTCACCTGTGCCCGCGCGGCAGTTTGCCGCGCATTCCGGCCATTCGGCCTTGCCGGCAACTATGCAGGGCATGCCGCGCCGTGGTCAAGCAGTCCGCCCCGCTGGTCAGACCAGCGCGCCCTCTGTCGTCAGCCGGGTCTTGCCGCCAAGCCAGGGGTGCAGCGCTGCCGGCAGGTCAACCGAACCGTCGGCCTGCTGGCCGTTCTCCAGGACCGCGATCAGGCAGCGCCCGACGGCGAGGCCGGAGCCGTTCAGCGTATGCACGAACTCGGGCTTGCCGCCGGCGGGCCGGTAGCGGGCGTTCATCCGCCGCGCCTGAAAATCGCCGCAGACCGAGACCGACGAGATCTCGCGGTAGGTGTTCTGCCCCGGCAGCCAGACCTCAAGGTCATGGGTCTTCTTCGCACCGAACCCCATGTCGCCGGTGCAAAGGACGATGGTGCGGTAGGGCAGGCCCAGCCGTTCCAGCACCGCTTCGGCGCATTTCGTCATCCGTTCATGTTCGGCAAGCGAGGTTTCGGGCGTCGTCACCGACACCATCTCCACCTTCTCGAACTGGTGCTGGCGGAGCATCCCCGACGTGTCCTTGCCCGCCGACCCGGCCTCGGAACGGAAGCAGAGGGTATGGGCGGTCATGCGGCGGGGCAGGGCGGCCTCGTCCACGATCTCTTCGGCGGCGGTATTGGTCAGCGTGACCTCCGAGGTCGGGATCAGCCACCAGCCGTTGGTGGTGCGGTAGCTGTCCTCGGCGAACTTCGGCAACTGGTTGGTGCCGTACATCGCCGCGTCCTTCACCAGAACCGGTGTCATCGTCTCGGTCAGCCCGTGTTCGGTGGTGTGAAGATCAAGCATGAACTGCGCCAAGGCCCGGTGGAGCCGTGCGATGCCGCCCCGGAGGACGACGAAGCGGCTGCCCGACAGCTTCGCCGCCATTTCGAAATCCATCCCCGGCTTCACGCCCTTGATGTCGAAATGCTCGACCGGCTTGAAGTCGAAGGTCCGGGGCGTGCCCCAGCGGCGGATTTCCACGTTGTCGTGTTCGTCCTTGCCGACCGGCACGTCGTCATGCGGCAGGTTGGGAATTGTTAGGAGGAGATCGTACAGAGCCATATCCTGCGCCGCCGCTGACTCGGCCAGACGCTGCAAATGTAGCTTCTTGTCCGCGACTATCGCTCGCAAGCGAAGAAACTCATTCTCATCTCCGCGTGCTTTCGCTGCGCCCGCATCCTTTGATGCTGCATTCTGAGCCGCTTGCGCCGTTTCCGAGGAATGAATGTTAGCCCTGCGTTGATTGTCGAGCGTCAGTATTTCCGACGACATCGGTGCCAACCCACGACGCGACAGTGCAGCGTCGAAAGCGGCGGGGTTTTCGCGGATGGCGCGGATGTCGTGCATGATCGTCCCTCTCGTCACGGATGCCGGGGTTATGCCCGATGGCAGGGCCGAGGTGAAGCGGGGAAAGCGTCGCGCCCTGACGCGACGTTCCCAAGCCGCGCCCCTTGGTCGGCCCAAGGCAAGGCACCACCTCATGGGCAAGGTGGCGGCTCCCGATGCGCCAACTGTCAATCACATTTTTCCGAAGAAGGACCATTTCATGCTCAAGTCCGTTACATCGACCACCAATCGCAAGATCGTGCTCAATTCCCGCCCGAAGGGCGAGCCGCAGCTCAGCGATTTCCGCCTGGAACTCGAAGAGACCGGCGCGCCGAAGGCAGGCCAGATGCTGGTCAGGAACCACTTCCTGTCGCTCGACCCCTATATGCGCGGGATGATGTCGGACCGGGATTCCTATGTGGAACCGATCGCCATCGGCGGCACCATGTCCGGGATGACGATTGCCGAGGTTGTCGCCTCCCGCATCGACCGGTTCAAGGCGGGCGACTGGGTCGTCGTCAACGCCGGTTGGGAGGAATATTCGCTGACCGACGACAGCATCGCCTTTCCGCTTGATCCCGCGATTGACCGGAAGTCGCTGGCGCTTGGCATCCTTGGCATGCCGGGGCTGACCGCCTGGGCCGGGCTGATGCAGATCGGCAAGCCCAAGGCTGGCGAGACGCTGGTCGTTGCGGCGGCGACGGGGCCGGTCGGCTCGGCGGTCGGGCAGATTGCCAAGAAACTGGGCCTGCGCGTCGTCGGCATCGCCGGCGGGCCGGAAAAGTGCCGGATCGCGGTCGAGAAGATGGGCTTTGACGCCTGTGTCGACCACCGCGCTCCCGATTTCGCGGCGCAGCTGAAAGCGGCGGTCCCGGACGGCATCGACATCTATTTCGAGAATGTCGGCGGTCACGTCTTCAAGGCCGTGGTGCCGCTCATGAACCAGCGCGGGCGCATTCCGCTTTGTGGCAACATCGTCACCTACAACAACCCGGATGCGCCGACAGAGGGGCTTGGCGACTACACCGACATCATCATCCTGCGGCTTCAGCAGCACCGCGTGACGCTGCAGGGATTCCTCGCGATGGACTACTTCCACCTCTGGGATCAGTTCCAGAAAGAGGTCGGCGCCTGGGTCAGGGCCGGCGATATCGTCGCGCTTGAGGATGTGAGCGAAGGGCTGGAATCCGCGCCTCAGGGTCTGCGTGACGTGCTGAAAGGCGCGAACAAGGGCAAGAAGGTCATCAAGCTTACCGCTTGACCCCCGGCGCGACCGACCCCGCCGGATGGCGGCAAGGTTGATCGCCTGCGGGGAACGGGCGGTCCTGCCCCGGCGCACCCTGCTTGGTGTTGCCGGGGCCTTGGCGTTTTCGGCGCAGGTCGCCTCATGCCGCAGGCAAGCCGCTTCGCCTTGCAAAGCCCCGAAGCCGCCTATAGGTTCCGCGCGAATTCAGGAAGCCGGGCTAGACGCGCCCAGATCAGGAGACCGAGCCGATGTTCATCACCCCAGCCTATGCGCAGGCAGCAGGCGGCGCTGCGGCCAATCCGATCGTCCAGTTCCTGCCGCTCGTCCTGATCTTCGTCATCATGTATTTCCTGATGATCCGTCCGCAGCAGAAGAAGCTGAAGGACCACCGCGCCATGGTCGAGGCGCTGCGCCGGGGCGATCAGGTCGTCACCCAGGGCGGCATCATCGGCAAGATCAGCCGCGTCAAGGAAGGCGAGCAGGATGTCGAGGTGGAGATCGCCGAGGGCGTGAAAGTCCGCGTGGTGAAGGCGACCATCTCGCAGGTTCTGAACAAGACCGAACCCGCTGCGGCGGCGAAGTAACGCCGCGCCCTCCGACCGCGAAGCCAGATCCGAGTTTCCGACCATGTTGCAGATGCCCCTCTGGAAGCAAATCCTCATCTGGGCGCTCTGTGCGCTCGGTGTGCTGACAGCACTTCCCAACGCCTTCTACAGCCGGGTCGAACGGCATAACGATGCCATCACGGCCTCGGAGAAGGCGGGCGTGGCGAGCGATGAACAGAACGCCGCCATTGCGCTCTGGCCGTCGTTCCTGCCATCGGGCATCGTCAACCTCGGGCTTGACCTTCGGGGCGGCGCGCATCTTCTGGCCGAAGTGCAGGTGCAGGATGTCTACAAGAGCCGGATGGATGGGCTTTGGCCTGAACTCAGGAAGGCCCTGACCGATGCGCGGGACGAGGTGGGCGGCATTCGCCGCGCGCCCTCCGATCCCGCGATCCTGCGCATCCAGATCGAAAAGCCCGAAGGCATGGCCAAAGCGGTCGAGATCGCGCGGGGGCTGTCGACGCCCGTCATCACGCTGACCGGCGTGGGCGAATCCAGTCTTGCGGTCTCTGCCGAAGGCAGCGATCTCGTCGTCCAGTTGAGCGAGGCGGAAAAGAGCGCGACCGATGACCGCACCGTGCAGCAGTCGCTGGAGATCATCCGCCGCCGCGTCGATGAGGTCGGGACCCGCGAACCGACGATCCAGCGCGAGGGCGACAACCGCATCCTGATCCAGGTGCCGGGCATCGGCTCGGCCACCGAACTGAAAGACCTGATCGGCACCACGGCGCAGCTGACCTTCCACCCGGTTCTCGGCCGCACCAGCGACGCCAACGAGGTCGCCCAGCCGGGGCAGGTGATCTATCCCTCGCTCGACGAGCAGGGGGTGTTCTACAAGCTGGATTCCGCGCCTGTCGTCACCGGCGAGGATCTTGTCGACGCGCGGCCGGAGTTTGACCAGAACGGCCAGCCCGCCGTCGGTTTCCGCTTCAACCCGACCGGCGCGCGCGCCTTCGGCGACTATACCGCCGCCAATGTCGGGCAGCTCTTCGCCATCGTGCTTGACAATGAGGTGATCTCGGCGCCCCGGATCAACCAGCACATCCCGGGCGGTTCGGGCATCATCACCGGCAGTTTCACGGTCGAGTCCTCGACCAACCTCGCCGTCCTTCTGCGGGCGGGGGCGCTGCCGGCCAAGCTGAACTTCCTCGAGGAGCGCACCATCGGCCCCGAGCTTGGCCAGGACAGCATTGATGCGGGTCGCCTGTCCGCGATAATCGCCAGCATCGCGGTGGTGGTCTACATGATCGCGAGCTATGGCCTTTTCGGGGTCTTCGCCTCGATCGCGGTGACGGTCAACGTGATCCTGATCCTTTCGGTGATGTCGATGATGGGGGCGACGCTGACCCTGCCCGGCATCGCCGGCATCGTGCTGACTGTCGGCACGGCAGTCGATGCCAACGTCATCATCTATGAGCGTATCCGTGAGGAACTCAGGCGTGGAAAGAAGGTGGCGCGGGCCATCGACGACGGGTTCAAGGAGGCGATGAGCGCCATCATCGACGCCAACGTGACGGCCTTCATCTCGGCCCTCGTCATGTTCTTCCTCGGCTCCGGACCGGTGAAGGGCTTTGCGGTGACGCTGACCATCGGCATTGCCACGTCCGTCTTCACGGCGATCTATCTGACACGCCTGCTCATCGTCTACTGGCTGGACTGGCGCAGGCCGAAGCAACTCATTCTCTGAGGGGGCAAGACCATGGCTTTCCGTCTGAAACTCGTTCCCGTCGTCACCAACATCGACTTCTTCCGCTGGCAGTGGCTGACCTTCGGCATCTCGGCCCTGGCCATGGTTGCGTCGCTGGTGCTCATCCTGGTGATGGGCCTGAACTTCGGCATCGACTTCAAGGGCGGCACCTCGATCCGCACGGAAAGCTCGACGCCCTTCGAGGTCGGCACCTACCGGCAGGCGCTCGACGGCCTCAAGTTCGGCGATGTCTCGATCACCGAAGTCTTCGACCCGAGTTTCGGCACCGAGAAGCACGTGGCGATGATCCGCATCGGCACCACGGACGAAGCCGGCTCCGTCACCGCCGAACAGATCGGCGCAATCGAGGCGGCCCTGAAGGCAGTCGATCCGCAGGTGCAGTTCGCTTCGGTGGAATCGGTCGGCCCGAAGGTCTCGGGGGAGTTGATCCAGACCGCCTTCCTCGCGGTGGCGGTGGCGACCTTCGGCATCATGGTCTACATCTGGCTGCGCTTCGAATGGCAGTTCGCGCTTGGGGCCGTGGTCTCGCTGATCCATGACGTGCTCTTGACCGTCGGCATCTTCGCGCTCTTCCAGCTGAAGTTCGACCTCACCACCATCGCGGCGCTGCTGACCACGCTCGGCTATTCGGTCAACGACACCGTGGTGGTCTTTGACCGGCTGCGCGAGAACCTCGTCAAGTACAAGACCATGCCGCTGGTGGAGGTGATGAACCTCACGGTCAACGAAACCCTGTCGCGGACCATCATGACCGCCGTCACCACGGCGCTGGCGCTCGGCGCGATGATGATCTTCGGCGGCGACGTGATCCGTGGCTTCGTCTTCGCGATGCTCTGGGGCGTGTTCGTCGGCTGCTATTCGACGGTCTATGTCGCCAAGAACATCGTGCTCTGGCTGGGCGTACGCCGCGACTGGGGCAAGAAGGACGACAAGTCCGCCGGCACGCAGTTCGCCGCGCCGGGCAAATGATCGAACTGGAGGAAATCCGCTTCGACGGCGCCCGCCCGGTCGAGGGCTACGGCCCGGGGTTCTTCCGTATCGGCGGCGCGGTCCTGCGCGGCAATGTGCTGGTGACGCCTGAGGCCGCGCGCCTCTGGTCGGGGCCGGAGGACATGGCCTCGCTGCTGGCGCTGGCAGGCAAGGTCGACGTCCTTCTCTACGGCACCGGCGCCATGATGGGCCGCGCCCCTGCCGCGATGGTTTCGGCACTTGGCGACCTCGGCATCGGCGTCGATGCGATGGCCAGCAATGCCGCGGCACGGACCTACAACGTCCTTTTGTCGGAAGGTCGCCGGGTCGCGGCGGCGCTTCTGGCGGTGGATTGAGGGCGGCAGGCGATGCTCAAGGTCCGCGATCTCGGGGTTTCGCGCGGCGGCATCTCCATTCTCGACGGCATCAACCTCATGCTTGCGCCCGGTGCCGCGCTGGTGCTGACCGGCCCGAACGGCATCGGCAAGACCACGCTTCTCAGGACTATTGCCGGGTTGCAGCCCGCGGCGGTCGGGACGGTCGAACTGCCGCCCGAGGGGCTGGCCTACGCCGGCCATACCGACGGACTCAAGGCCACGCTGACGGTGGCCGAGAACCTGACCTTCTGGGCGCGGGTCTTCGGACAGGACCGGATCGCGCCGGCGCTTGATGCGATGGATATCGCGGCCCTTGCCGACCGGCCGGCGCAGAACCTCTCGGCCGGGCAGAAGCGGCGCCTCGGCCTCGCCCGGCTTCTTGTGACCAGGCGCCGGCTCTGGCTTCTCGATGAGCCGACCGTCTCGCTCGACACGGCCTCGGTCCGGCTTTTCGCCGGGGCGGTCCGCTCCCATCTCGCGGCAGGCGGTGCTGCCCTGATGGCGAGCCATATTGACCTCGGCCTCGGCGATGCGGCAACTACGCTCGATCTCGCGCCCTACCGGGCGAAGCTCCCGGTGCCTGGGCAGGGTGGCGGCTTCGACGAGGCCTTCGAATGACCCCGCCCCGCTTCTTCGTTGTCAAAATACCCCCGGGGTCCGGGGGCGGCGCCCCCGGCGGTCGCCACATGGGGACGCGCCCAGGATGCTAGCGCTCCTCCTCCGCGACCTGCGCCTTGCCACCCGCGCCGGCGGCGGCTTTGGCCTCAGTCTCGCCTTCTTCCTCATCGTCACCGTCCTTGTGCCCTTAGGCGTCGGACCCGAGGGCGGCACGCTCGCGCTCATCGCCCCCGGCGTCCTCTGGGTCGGGGCGCTGCTCGCCTGCCTTCTCTCGCTCGACCGCATCTTCGCCCTCGACCGCGAGGATGGCTCGCTCGACCTTCTGGCCACGGCACCCCTGCCGCTTGAAGGGCTGGTCACGGTCAAGGCGCTGGCGCATTGGCTGACGACGGGCCTGCCCTTGACCCTTGTCGCGCCGGTCCTCGCCGTCCTTCTGAACCTGCCGCCTGCCGGCTACGGGCCGCTGACGCTGTCGCTTCTCATCGGCACGCCGGCGCTGTCCTTCATCGGCGCCTTTGGGGCGGCACTCACGGTCGGGCTGAAGCGCGGCGGGCTGCTCCTGTCGCTGCTGGTGCTGCCGCTCTATATCCCGACGCTGATCTTCGGCGCCGAGACGGCACGGCGCGGGGCTGAAGGCCTCGCCAGCGAAACGCCGCTCCTGCTCCTCGCCGGGATCACGCTCGGCGCGGTGGCAATCCTGCCCTTTGCTGCGGCTGCGGCAATCCGCGTCAACCTCCGCTAGGCGCGACGTGTTATGTGTATTGAGAGGGTCTACCCGAAAGGGTAGCTAGAGTGTCATGTCGATCTGGGAATACGCGAACCCGAAGAGATTCATGCAGACCTCGTCCTGGGTATTGCCCTGGGTGACGGGGCTTGCCGCCATGGCGCTTGTCACCGGGTTGACCTGGGGCTTCTTCTTAACGCCCGACGATTATCGGCAGGGATCGACGGTCAAGATCATCTACATCCACGTCCCCGCGGCGATGATGGCGATCAACTGCTGGGCGATGATGCTTGTGACCTCGCTGGTCTGGCTCATTCGCCGCCACCATGTCTCGGTGCTCGCCGCCAAGGCCGCAGCCCCCATCGGCATGACGATGACGCTGATCGCGCTTTTCACCGGGGCGATCTGGGGCCAGCCGATGTGGGGGACATGGTGGGCCTGGGACCCGAGGCTGACCTCGTTCCTGATCCTCTTCCTGTTCTACCTTGGCTACATCGCGCTCTGGGAAGCGGTCGAGGACCCCGATACGGCGGCGGACCTTACCTCGGTCCTCTGCCTCGTCGGATCGGTCTTCGCGCTTCTCTCCCGCTACGCGGTCCTCTTCTGGAACCAGGGCCTGCATCAAGGCGCCTCGCTGTCCCTTGACCGCGAGGAACATGTGGCCGATGTCTTCGCCTACCCGCTCTGGCTGACCATCGCGGGCTTCGTGCTTTTCTTCGTTGCCTTGGTTCTCTTCCGCACCCGGACCGAAATCCGGGCGCGGCGTCTCAGGGCGCTTGAAGCGCGGGAAAGGATGGCCTGATGGTCGAACTTGGCAAGTATGCGGGCACCGTGCTTGGTGCCTACGGCGTCAGCATCGCGCTTCTTCTGGGGCTGATCGGGATGTCGTTCCGGTCCAGCGCCCGCATCCGCCGCCAGCTTGAGGCGCAGGAAAAGCGCATGGGCCGTCATGGCTAGGATCTCGCCCCTGATGCTTCTGCCGCCGGTGATCTTCGCCGGCATCGCCGCGATGTTCGTCCTCGGCATGAACCGCGAGAACCCCGATGCGCTGCCCTCGACTATGGAGGGGCGGCAGGCGCCGGCGGTTGTCGTGACGCCGCTTGGCGATCTGCCGGTCTTTACAGATGCCGATCTGCGCGACGGCAAGGCCAAGCTCGTGAACTTCTGGGCGAGCTGGTGCGCGCCCTGCCGGGCCGAACATCCGAACCTTTCGAAGCTTCAGGCCGAAGGCGTCACCATCTACGGCGTGAACTACAAGGACAAGCCCGAGGCGGCGCTCGGCTTTCTGGCGGAGCTCGGCAACCCCTTCGCGGCGGCGGGCGCCGATGCCAGTGGCCGCATGGGCATCGACTGGGGCCTCTACGGCGTGCCGGAGACCTTCATCATCGACGGCGAGGGCAAGGTCGTGCAGCGTTTTGCCGGTCCGATCACCGAGCGGGTGTTGGATTCTGTGATCCGGGCCGGAATAAAGAAAGCCGCCGCGGAGTAGCTGCTCTCCGCGGCGACTGGCCGTCAGTGCGCCCGTGTCGCGTAGATCAGGAGCAACAGCCCCAGCGTCTCCAGCCACATCATACCCGGAACGAACGGCAACCTATCAACCAATACTTTCAACTCTGTAACCTCGCGGGCGGAAGGGAATGCCTGACCCCGTGAATGCGCTTTTGCTGACCTAGCGTCAAGAAATCGCCTGCTGCCGCCGGTCGCCGGCGCGGCGCAGGCGACAAGGACGGCAAAGCCCCGCGACCATTTCCAAAGCGGCGTCAATGTGCCCATTCGTTAACGACGGAACGGCGATGACGACGCGGCAGATCGCCAAAATGGCAACGCCGCCGGTCGTGAAACCGGCGGCGCCACGTTCTTGCCGCGTGGGCGGTTCACCCCTTGGCGAGGTTTCTCAGCACGTAGTGCAGCACACCGCCGTTCTCGAGGTATTCGATCTCGACCTCGGTATCGATCCGACTCTTGATCTGGATCGTCTTCTTGGTGCCGTCCTTGTAGGTGATGGTGCAGGGGACGAGGCTCAGGGGCTTGATGTCGCCTTCCAGCCCTTCGATCCTCACCGTCTCATCCCCCGTTAGGCCAAGGGTCTTGCGGTTGTCGCCGCCGGTGAATTCGAACGGGATGACGCCCATGCCGATCAGGTTCGAGCGGTGGATACGCTCGAAGGACTCGGCGATGACCGCCTTGACGCCAAGCAGGTTGGTGCCCTTCGCCGCCCAGTCGCGCGACGAACCGGCGCCGTATTCGATGCCGCCGAAGATGACGAGCGGGATGCCCGCCGCCTGATACTCCATCGAGGCGTCGTAGATCGAGGTCTGCTTGCCGTCCGGCCCCTTGGTGTAGCCGCCTTCGACTCCGTCCAGCATCTCGTTCTTGATGCGGATATTGGCGAAGGTGCCGCGCATCATGACCTCATGGTTGCCCCGGCGCGAGCCGTAGCTGTTGAAGTCCTTCTGCTGGACCTGACGGTCGGTCAGGTATTTGCCCGCCGGCGTGGTGGATTTGAACGACCCGGCCGGGCTGATGTGGTCGGTGGTGATCATGTCGCCGAGGACCGCCAGCACCCGCGCGTCGCGGATGTTGGAGATCGTGCCGGGGTCTTTCGACATGCCGCGGAAATAGGGCGGGTTCTGGATATAGGTGGAGGTCGGCGGCCAGTCGTAGGTCTCAGATTCCGTGACCTTCACGCCCTGCCACTTGGCATCGCCCTTGAAGACATCGGCATATTTCGCCTGGAAGGCCGCGCGGGTGACGGTCTTTTCGACCAGTTCCGCGATCTCCTGATTGGTCGGCCAGATGTCCTTGAGGTAGACCGGCTTGCCGTCCTTCGACGTGCCCAAGGGTTCCCTGGTCAGGTCGATGTTCATGTCGCCGGCGATGGCATAGGCGACGACGAGGGGCGGCGAGGCGAGGTAGTTCGCCCGCACGTCCGGGCTGATCCGGCCTTCGAAGTTGCGGTTGCCGGAGAGGACCGAGACCGCGATCAGGTCATTGTCGTTGATCGACTTCGAGATTTCCGGCGCCAAGGGGCCGGAGTTGCCGATGCAGGTGGTGCAGCCATAGCCGACAAGGTCGAAGCCGATGGCGTCGAGATCCTCTTGCAGTCCGGCGGCCTCAAGATATTCGCTGACGACCTGAGACCCCGGCGCGAGCGAGGTCTTGACCCAGGGCTTGCGGTTGAGGCCAAGGGCGCGCGCCTTGCGGGCAACAAGGCCGGCGCCGATCATGACATAGGGGTTTGAGGTGTTGGTGCAGGAGGTGATCGAGGCGATCACGACCGAACCGTCGCGGAGCTTGTAGCTCTGGCCCTCGACGGCGGCGGTCTTCCGCGCATCCTTCGGCGGCGCGATCACGCCGCCCTCATCGGCCATTTCCTTGGCCTCGGCGGAATTGTCGACACCGCGGAAGTCGCAGACGACGTTGTAGAAGCCCTTGGCCGAGCCGGTCAGCGGCGTGTAGTCCTGCGGACGCTTCGGGCCGGAGATCGCCGGAACGATGTCGCCCATGTCGAGATGCAGGGTCGAGGTATAGACCGGATCGTAATCCGCCCCGCGCCACATGCCGTTTTCCTTGGCATAGGCTTCGACCAGCGCGATCCGCGCCTCATCCCGCCCGGTCTGGCTGAGATAGCGCAGCGTCTCGTTGTCGATCGGGAAGAAACCGCAGGTGGCGCCATATTCCGGCGCCATGTTGGCGATGGTGGCGCGGTCGGCGAGCGGCAGGTGGTCAAGCCCTTCGCCGTAGAATTCGACGAACTTGTTGACGACGCCGTGCTTCCTGAGCATCTGCACGACCTTGAGGACAAGGTCCGTCGCCGTGGTGCCTTCCTTCATCCTGCCGGTCAGCTTGAAGCCGACGACCTCGGGGATCAGCATGGAAACCGGCTGGCCGAGCATCGCCGCTTCCGCTTCGATCCCGCCGACCCCCCATCCGAGGACGGCAAGGCCATTGACCATGGTGGTGTGGCTGTCGGTGCCGACGAGCGTATCGGGGTAGGCTACCGTCTCGCCCTTCTGGTCGGTATCTGTCCAGACCGTCTGCGCGAGGTATTCAAGGTTGACCTGATGGCAGATGCCGGTGCCCGGCGGCACCACGCGGAAGTTCTGGAACGCGTTCTGGCCCCATTTCAGGAAGACGTAGCGCTCCATGTTGCGTTCGTATTCCAGATCGACGTTGCGCTGGAAGGCACGCGGATTGCCGAATTCGTCGATCATCACCGAATGGTCGATGACCAGATCAACCGGGTTCAAGGGGTTGATCTTCTGCGGATCGCCGCCAAGCGCCTTGATCCCGTCGCGCATCGCGGCAAGGTCGACAACGGCGGGAACCCCGGTGAAGTCCTGCATCAGGACGCGGGCCGGGCGATAGGCGATCTCGCGCGGGTTCTTGCCGCCCTTGGCGCCCCATTCGGCGAAGGCCTTGATGTCATCGACCGAGACGGTGAAGCCGCCATCCTCGAACCGGAGCATGTTCTCAAGCACGACCTTGAGCGAGGCAGGGAGTTTCGCGAAGGAACCAAGGCCCGCGGCCTCTGCCGCCGGGATCGAGTAATATGCGTAGCTCTTGCCCGCGACGGACAGTGTCCGGCGGGTCTTGGCGGTGTCTTTTCCGGCGACGATGGGCATGGGGTCTCCCTCCTGGAATGCGGGCGCGGGCAGGGCCTCGACCGGGTAATGCCGCAAGCGGCGGCGCCGATCAAGTGCTGCTTCGGTTACAATGTATACTATTGTGTACCGAGTTGTGCAAGACACACCAAAGCACGAACTCTCGCAAAACCTTGATTGGCGCAATGCGATGGGTTTCAGTATGCCCGGGGACGGGACGAAGAACGGAATATCGGAAATGCGGGTAGTTTTTGGCGCGGCACTGGCCGTGTGGCTTGGCGTTGCGGGGGCAGCGATGGCTCAGGATGCAGCGCCCGGCCCGGTGGTGGTCGAGCTTTACACATCGCAGGGCTGTGCCTCCTGTCCGCCCGCCGACGAGACCTTTGCCGGACTGACTGCGCGGCCGGATGTGATCGCCCTGGCGCTTCATGTCGACTACTGGGACTACATCGGCTGGAAGGACAGTTTCGCACAGCCAGCCTTCACCGAACGCCAGCGCGCCTATGCACGGGTCGCCGGGGCACGGACGATCTACACGCCGCAGTTGATCGTCGGTGGCATGGAGCATCTCGTCGGCCTCCGGCCTGCCGAACTTGCGGCGATGATCGCGCGCCACGCTGCGATGCCGGCGAAGGCCGAGATGCAGGCGCTGAGGGAGGGCGGCGCGGTGCGGATCACGGCGTCCCCGGTCGCGCGGTTGCCGAAGGGCGCGGTCGTCCAGATAGTGCGCTACATGCCCGAAGCCACCGTCGAGATTCGCGGTGGCGAGAATGCGGGACGGCAGATCACCTATCGCAACGTCGTCACCGACTGGCGCCGTGTCGCGACCTGGGACGGGGCGACCCCGCTTTCGATGACCGTCGAAGTTGCACCGGGCGACAGCGGCGTCGTAATCCTTCAGGAGCCCGGACCGGGGCCGATCCTCGCGGCGGCCCGGCTACCCTGAGGCGGAGAGAGCGCGGGCGATGATGCCCGGCACCTCGGGAGCGGTGCCTATGGGATCGAGCAGCGCGCCGGTGAACCTCGCCTTTGCCAGCGCAGCGGGCAGGTCGGTTTCGACATGGCCCCAGCGTGCGACGAAGAGCGGCAGGCAGAGCGCACGGTTGCCGGCGCCGCTGGCCATGTCGGCAATCTCCGGCGCCTCCTCGATGAAGCCGCAGCGGATCGCGGCAAAGGCATGGGTCTGGCCGATGGCGCGCGCGGTCAGTTCCGCCGCCTCGCGCGGGTAGGGGCTTCGGCCCGATCCGTGGGCGGCGAGGATCAGCGTGGTTTCCTCTGTCGCCCAGCCGCGTGCCATTGCCGCTGTCACGGCTGTCTCCGCGACAAGTTCCAGCGTGTCGGGCTGAAGTCCGAAGGGCGTCGTCACGCGCGGCGAGTTTGCCCCGGCGCGGGCGAGGCGGTCGGGCAAGGCGGTCCGGATGAACCAGCCATCGGCCATGAAGAACGGAAAGACGAGGGGCGCATCGAGGCCCGCGACCGCCCGGTCAAGCGCCCCCGGCGCGGCGAGTGTCGCCGAACGGACCGTCCAGTCCGGCAGATGCGCCGCCACCCTGGCGGCCAGGGCGGCGATCTCGGCCTCTGCCGGGCCGGGGTCCGAGGGCTGGCCATGGGCGACGATGAGGGCGGAGCGCGTCATGACCTGAAGGTAGCGCCGCCGTTCAGGAAGGCAATGGCGGCGGGCGCCGGTTCGGCCAGTCGGTCGCGCGGTGCCATGCCGCGCCGATGGCAAGAAGCCGCGCGTCCGATCCCTGCGGGCCGAAGATCTGCATCCCCATCGGCAGGCCTGCCGCGCCAAACCCGGCCGGCACGGCGAGGCTCGGCAGGCCGATCAGGCTGACCGGCACGACGACTTCCATCCAGCGGTGATAGGTGTCCATCTTTCTGCCGTTGATCGCCTCGGGCCAGCGCCACTCCACCGGAAAGGGCCAGACCTGCGCCGAGGGCAGGACGAGCGCGTCATACTGTCGGAAAAGTTTCGCGGCCCGCGCGAACCAGCGCGAGCGGATCTCGCTCGCCGCATAGACGGCGGCGGCGGAAAGGCCCGCGCCCTGTTCGACCTCCCACCGGGTTTCCGGCTTCAGGAGGGCGCGCTTTTCTGGGTCGTCATAAAGCGCCTTCTTCGACCCGGCATTCAGCATGGCGCGGAGCGTGGTCCATGAGGTCCAGAGCTGTTCGGCGGAGAAAGGCGGGGGCAGGGGTTCCACCCGCGCGCCGAGGTCTTCAAGCGTCCGAAGCCCGTCCTCGCACAGTTCCGCAATGCCGGGTTCCAGCGGATAGGCTCCGCCCCAGTCGCCAAGCCAGCCGATGCGAAGGCCCTTCATGTCCGCCGGTTCCAGCCGCTCCGGCAGGGCATCGGCGCGGTTGAAGGGCACCTTGGCGCTTGGCCCGGCAAGAACGCGGAGGAGGAGGAGAAGGTCTGCGGGGTTCCGCGCCATCGGCCCGTCGGTGGCGACAGTGGCGAAATGGGTGTCGCCGACCGCATCCTGCGGCACGAGGCCCCAGGTCGGCCTCAGCCCATAGACGTTGCAGAAGGCGGCGGGGTTCCTGAGCGACCCCATCATGTCCGACCCATCCGCGACCGGCACCATCCGCGCGGCCAGCGCCGCCGCCGCTCCGCCCGACGATCCGCCGGCGCTGCGGGAAAGGTCATAGGGGTTGCGGGTGACGCCATGCACCGGGTTGAAGCTATGCGAGCCATGGCCCCATTCCGGCGTGTTGGTCTTGCCGATGAAGATCGCACCCGCCGCCCGCATCCGGTCGGCGATGAGGTCGTCGGCGGGCGGCACATGATCGGCATAGAGCGGCGAGCCGTAGGTCGTGCGAAGGCCCTTCGTCGCCACAAGGTCCTTGACGGCGATCGGCAGGCCGTGGAGCGGGCCACGCGTCACAGCCCTGTCGGCGGCCTCCGCCTCGGCCAGAAGCTCGGCGCGCGGGCGGAGCGAGACGATGGCGTTGATCGCCGGATTGGCGGCCTCGATCCGGTCGAGAAAGGCCTCCATCACCGAACGCGCCGGGATCGTCCCGTCGCGAAGGTCACGGGCAAGCTCGGTGGCGGACCGGTTCGTCAGTTCCATGCCATCACCGGGCGAAGTGCCGACCAGGGCGCTGCGGCCTCGACTTCGGCGGAAAGCGCCATCAACTCCTCGTCCGCGCCGAAGGGGGCGGCGAGGTGGATGCCGATGGGCAGGCCCTCAGCCGACATGCCCAAGGGCAGCGACACGGCGGGCTGGCCGGAGGCGTTGAAGGCGGCGCAGAAGGGCGAGTAGTCGAAGATCATGCCCTCGCCCATGCGGTAGTTCACGTAGTCCGCGCCCTTGTGAGTGAAACGCCCGACCCTGGCAGGCGGCTCGGCCAACGTCGCGGTCAGGAGCACGTCCCAGCCGCCGTCGAAAAAGCCTGCCATTTCGCGGCCATAGGCATGGATCTTGCCGACCGAGTCGAGATAGTCCGCGCCCGAGATGGTCTTGGCGTAATCCATCGCCGAAAGGCTCAGGTCCTCCACATCGCCGGGCGCAAGATCGCGGCCCTTCGCGGCCAGCGCTTTGCGGATGCCAAGGGCGGTGCCGCAGGCGACGATCTTCGTCCAGGCGGCCATCATGCCGGAGGTATCCGCCGTCGGTCGCGCCGGTTCCACCTTGTGGCCGAGGCTTTCCAGAAGCCGCGCCGCATCAAGCACCGCCGCCCGGCAATCGGCATGGATCGGTGCTCCGGTGAGCGTGGTGTCGCAAAGGGCGATCCGCAGTCGCCGGGGCGGGCGGGCGATGGCGGCGCGGAAACCTTCCTGTAGCGGAGGCGCCCAGTAGGGCGCACCGGAATCGGCACCCGAGCAGGCATCGAGAAGCACGGCGCTGTCGCGCACCGAATGGGTGAGAAAGCCGTCGATCGCCATGCCGCCCCAGCCCTCGCCGGCGTCAGGTCCGTCCGGCAACCGCGCCCGCGTCGGCTTCATCCCGAAAAGCCCGCAGGACGACGCCGGGATGCGCACCGATCCGCCACCGTCCGAGCCATGGGCAGCTGGCACGATCCCGGCAGCAACGGCGGCACCCGATCCGCCAGACGATCCGCCCGGCGTATGGTCAAGGTTCCATGGGTTGCGCGTCGGCCCGCCGTAGACGGCAGCCTCGGTCGCGGCACCTATGCCGCCTTCGGGGGCGGTGGTGCGGCCGAAGGTCACGACGCCGGTTGAGCGGATTCGCTCGAAGATCGCGCTGTTGCGCGGCCAGCGGGTATTGGCAAGAAGACGCGAGCCATTGTGGCCGGGGAAATCCACCGCCTCGCAGCCGAGGTCCTTGAGAAGGAAGGGCACGCCGCGAAGCGGACCTTCGGGCAGGCCTTTCGCGATGGCTTCGCGCGCCTTCTCCTCCTGCACCAGCACCACCGCATTCAGGCGCGGATTGCGCCGCACCACCCGGTCGAGCGCCTCAACCAGAAGCTCCGCCGCGCTCACATCCCCGCGCGCGACCGCCTCGGCCATCGCCGTTGCATCCCAGCTATCGTATTCTGCAATCATCCCTGCCGCCTTTGGTTGTGGCCCAGGAGAGTAAGGCACAGCCGCAAGGCAACAGCAATCGGGCCTGCGGCCCTTGCAGCCCCCGGTGCGCGCTACTAAGACTCTGGCAAGGATCGGTGCATAAGCATCGCCCCCGGGATCAGCGACAGGCGGACGAGCATGAAAGACCCTTATGACATCTACATGAACACCCTCGTGCCGATGGTGGTCGAACAGACCTCGCGCGGGGAACGGGCCTATGACATCTATTCGCGGCTTCTGAAGGAACGGATCATCTTCCTCGCTGGCCCCGTGCATGACGGGCTGTCGACGCTGATCTGCGCCCAGCTTCTGTTCCTTGAGGCGGAAAATCCGTCGAAGGAAATCGCCATGTACATCAACTCGCCCGGCGGCGTGGTGACGAGCGGTTTGTCGATCTACGACACGATGCAGTACATCCGGCCGAAGGTGTCGACGCTGGTGATCGGCCAGGCGGCCTCGATGGGCTCGCTGTTGCTGACCGCCGGCGAAAAGGGCATGCGCTTCTCGCTGCCGAACAGCCGGATCATGGTACACCAGCCCTCGGGCGGCTATCAGGGCCAGGCGACGGATATCATGATCCACGCGCAGGAGACCCAGAAGCTGAAAGACCGGCTGAACGAGATCTATCACAAGCACACCGGCCAGTCGGTCAAGAAGGTCGAAGCAGCGCTTGAGCGCGACAATTTCATGTCGCCGCAAGAGGCCAAGGACTGGGGGCTGATCGACGAGATTCTCGAAGCAAGGGCCGGCGAGGACAGCAAGTCGTGATCGCGGCCCGGCGTCCTGCCGGGTCGGGTCAGGTTTTTTGGCATTGTGGTGATTGGGGGGCTGCCCTAATCTTGTCGAAAATGACAGCCACAACAAGCGGGTGTTGACGCGCGCGGAAGGCGTGCGGTTCGCAGAGGATGACGATGGCAACGAATTCAGGCGGCGACAGCAAGAACACGCTCTACTGCTCTTTCTGCGGCAAGAGCCAGCATGAGGTGCGCAAGCTGATCGCGGGGCCGACCGTGTTCATCTGTGATGAATGCGTCGAGCTTTGCATGGACATCATCCGGGAGGAGACGAAAACCTCCGGGCTCAAATCCTCAGACGGCGTGCCGACGCCGCGCGACATCTGCAAGGTGCTGGACGATTACGTCATCGGCCAGGAACATGCCAAGCGCGTGCTCTCGGTCGCAGTCCACAACCATTACAAGCGGCTGAACCATGCCTCGAAATCGGCGGATATCGAGCTTGCGAAGTCGAACATCCTGCTCATTGGCCCGACCGGCTGCGGCAAGACGCTTCTGGCGCAGACGCTGGCCCGCATCCTCGACGTGCCCTTCACCATGGCCGACGCGACGACGCTGACCGAGGCGGGCTACGTTGGCGAGGATGTGGAAAACATCATCCTGAAGCTGTTGCAGGCGTCCGAATACAATGTCGAGCGTGCGCAGCGCGGCATCGTCTACATCGACGAGGTCGACAAGATCACGCGGAAGTCCGACAACCCCTCGATCACCCGCGACGTGTCGGGCGAGGGCGTGCAGCAGGCGCTTCTGAAGATCATGGAAGGCACCGTGGCTTCGGTCCCGCCGCAGGGCGGACGCAAGCATCCGCAGCAGGAATTCCTGCAGGTGGACACGACGAACATCCTCTTCATCTGCGGCGGCGCCTTCTCGGGCCTTGAGAAGATCATCGCGATGCGCGGCAAGGGGTCGGGCATCGGCTTTGGCGCCGAGGTCAAGGACCCGGATTCGCGCGGCGTGGGCGAGCTCTTCAAGGAGCTTGAGCCGGAAGACCTGCTGAAATTCGGCCTGATCCCGGAATTCGTCGGCCGCCTGCCGGTCATCGCCACGCTGACCGATCTTGACGAAGACGCGCTGGTCACGATCCTGACCGAGCCGAAGAATGCGCTGGTGAAGCAGTATCAGCGCTTGTTCGATCTTGAGGATGTGAAGCTGACCTTCACCACCGACGCGCTTTCGGCGATCGCCAAGCGCGCGATCAAAAGGAAGACCGGCGCACGGGGGCTTCGCTCGATCATGGAGGACATCCTCCTCGACACGATGTTCGAACTCCCCGGCCTGACCTCGGTCGAGGAAGTCGTGGTGAACGAGGAAGCGGTGGACAACGGCGCCAAGCCCCTGTTGATCCACGCCGACACCAAGGCAGAGAAGACGGCCAGCGCGGGCTGATCCGCCTCAGCCTCGGAATTGTATGGCGCGCACCCGCAAGGCTGCGCGCCATTTCTTTTCCCGGCAGAGGATGGACTGAAACAGCGCCCGCCGTTGCCTCTGGACCTCTGCGACCCCTGCGCTATAAGGGGGCAGGATTGCCCGGAGGTTGACCGATGAAATTCCTGTTGCGCTTCTTCACCTGGTGGAACAGCGAGACTTTCGGGACCCAGCTCTGGACTTGGCGCAAGGGCCAGCGCGTGGGCGAGGATGACCTTGGCAACGTCTTTTACCAGACCCGCGACGGCAAGCGCCGCTGGGTGATCTACAACGGTGAGATCGAAGCCTCGAAGATCAATCCCGAATGGCACGGCTGGCTGCATTTCACCTGGGATGAGCCGCCGACCAAGATCGCGCTGAAGCGCAAGGCCTGGGAAAAGGCGCATCAGGAAAACCTGACCGGCACCGCGCTGGCCTATGCACCGGCGGGGTCGCTGCGCCAGCCGAAGCCCGCCGACCGGCGCGACTACGAGGCCTGGAGCCCGGAATAATGAGTGAGTCCGTCACCGAGATTCTGACCGGCGCGGGCGTCCTCGCCGTTGCCGCCGGCTTCCTGTTCTACGCAGCGGGCGGCACCGGCCTTGCCGGGGGCGGCGACAGCTATCCCCTGACGGCAAGCTTCCGCTCGGTCGAGGGCATCACTGTCGGCACCGATGTGCGCATGTCGGGCGTCAAGGTCGGCTCCGTCACCGGCCTCGCGCTCAATCCGCAGAGCTTCTTTGCCGACGCGACGATCAGTGTCCGCAAGGACATCGTGGTTCCCGACGACAGCACGATCATCGTGGCCTCCGAGGGTCTTCTCGGCGGCGCCTTCGTCGAGATCCAGCCCGGCGGCAGCCCCGCCAATCTGGAACCGGGGGCGGAGATCGAGGATACCCAAGGTGCGGTCAGCGTCATCTCGCTTCTGATGAAATTCGTCGGCGGTGGCCAGTCCGACGAGACGGCGACGGAATGAGGGCGGCGCTCGCCTTTGCGGCGGGCCTTCTGGCCTCAGCCGGCGGCCTCTCGGCTCAGCAGGTGGCAAGTGCGCCGGGCGCGGTTCTCAGGGCGCTCGACAAGACTTCCGGCCTGACCGAGGACATCGAGGTTGCCGCCGGCACATCGGTCGCCTTCGGGCGGATCACCGTGGCGGTGTCCGACTGCCGCTATCCGGTCGACGATCCTTCCTCGAACGCCTTCGCGCATCTCACCATCACGCATGGCAACAGCGAAACGCCGGAGTTCGACGGCTGGATGGTGGCGCAAAGCCCGGCGCTGTCGGCACTGGACGACCCGCGCTATGACGTCTGGCTTCTGCGCTGCATGAGCAGCTGAGGCAGCGGCGTTTCCGGCAGCGTGAAATCGGCATCGAGCGGCAGGGCCGCGGCCAGCCGCTTGCGGTACTCCGCGCGCGGAATCTCGACGGCGCCGAGCGAGGCGAGATGCGGCGTCAGGAACTGCGTATCGAAAAGCCGGAAGCCGCCTTGCGTCAGCCGGTCCACAAGATAGGCCAACGCGATCTTCGACGTATCCGGGCGTGCCGAAAACATGCTTTCACCGAAATAGGCGGCGCCGAGGCTGATGCCGAAGACGCCACCGGTCAGCTCCCCGTCCTGCCAGACTTCGAGGCTGTGGGCGTGACCCATGGCGTGGATTTCGTCGTAAAGCGCGAAGAGCGGCGCGTTGATCCAGGTCTCGGGCCGGGCGGCGCAGCGCTGGACGACCTCCATGAAGGCCGAATTTGTTCGAATAGTGTAATTTCTTCGCAGGACCGCCTGCCTAAGGCTCCGCGAAATGTGGAAATTGTCCAGTTCGAAAATGCCACGCCGCTGTGGGTCGACCCAATGCAGGGTCTCAGTGTCGCGCGCCTCGGCCATCGGGAAGATGCCCTTGGCGTAGCCGGTCAGCATGAGCTCCGGGGTCAGCATCCCTGACCCCGGTGTAACATGATCCTCAACCGAAGCGCGCCGACAGCCACTTTTCCAGCCAGTGGATGGAATAGCTGCCGGACTGGATGTCCGGCTCGTCGAGAAGCGCGTGGAAGAGCGGAACCGTGGTGTCGATCCCGTCCACGATCAACTCGCCCAAGGCCCGCTTCAGCCGTGCCAGCGCCTCGGGCCGGTCGCGGCCGTGGACGATGAGCTTGCCGATCAGGCTGTCGTAATAGGGCGGGATCGAATAGCCGTCATAAAGCGCGGAATCGATCCTGACGCCAAGCCCGCCCGGTGCGTGGTACTGGGTGATCTTGCCGGGGCAGGGCGCGAAGTTCGGCAGCCGTTCGGCGTTGATCCGGACCTCGATCGAATGGCCGCGGATCTTCAGCTTCTCTTGCGTGAACTCCATCGGCAGGCCGGCGGCGACGCGGATCTGTTCGCGCACGAGGTCGACGCCGAAGATGGCTTCGGTCACCGGATGTTCGACCTGAAGCCGGGTGTTCATCTCGATGAAGAAGAACTCGCCATCCTCGAAAAGGAACTCGATCGTGCCGGCGCCGATGTAGTTGATCTTCGCCACCGCGTCGGCGCAGATCTTGCCGATCTTTGCCCGTTGTTCCGGCGTGATGACCGGGCCGGGCGCTTCTTCCAGCACCTTCTGGTGGCGGCGCTGCAAGGAACAGTCGCGTTCGCCCAAATGGACCGCCTTGCCCTTGCCGTCGCCGAAGACCTGGATCTCGATGTGACGCGGCTTCTGGAGATACTTCTCCATATAGACCTCGTCATTGCCGAAGGCGGCCTTGGCCTCGCTCCGCGCTGTGCGGAAGGCGATCTCCAGCTCGCTCTCGTCGCGGGCCACCTTCATGCCGCGCCCGCCGCCGCCGGCGGTGGCCTTGATGATGACCGGATAGCCGATTTCCTTCGCTACCACCTTGGCGCTGCCGAAATCCGGCACGCCGCCGTCGGAACCGGGAACCACCGGAATCCCGAGGCTTTTCGCGGTCTCCTTGGCGGTGATCTTGTCGCCCATGATGCGGATATGTTCCGCTGTCGGGCCGATGAACGTGATGCCGTGGTCTTCCAGCGCCTGCACGAAGTTGGCGTTTTCCGAAAGAAAGCCGTAGCCGGGGTGGATCGCCTCGGCGCCGGTGATCTCGCAGGCCGAGATGATGGCGGGGATCGAAAGATAGCTTTGGGCCGAGGGGTTCGGCCCGATGCAGACGCTTTCGTCGGCCATCCGCACATGCATGGCGTCGGCATCCGCCGTCGAATGCACCGCGACCGAGAGGATGCCCATCTCGCGGCAGGCGCGGACGACCCGAAGGGCGATCTCGCCGCGGTTGGCGATCAGGATTTTCTGGAACATCTCGCCCTCACTCGATGATGAGAAGCGGCGCGCCGTATTCCACGGGGCTGCCATCCTCGACCAGGATGCGCTTCACCGTCCCGGCCCGGGGCGCGGGGATGTGGTTCATGGTCTTCATCGCCTCGACGATAAGGACGGTCTGGCCTTCCTTCACGGTGGCGCCGATGCTGATGAAGGGATCCGCACCCGGTTCGGCCGAAAGGTAGACCGTGCCGACCATGGGCGAGGTGACGGCGCCGGGATGCTTGGCCGGATCACTGTCTGTTGCCACCGGAGCGGCGGCTGCCGGGGCCGCCGGCGCTGCGGAGGCTGCGGGTGCTGCAGGGGCCGCCGGCGCCGCCGGTGCCGCAACGACGGGGGCGTATTTCGTCACCCGGACGTTCAGGCTGTCATGCTCGCCATATTCGCGCTTCACGCTCAATTCGGCGAGGCCGCTCTTGTTCAGAAGTTCGGCCAGAGCCTCGATGAAGGCCACGTCGCTGTCATGCTGGGGTTTGGTCATTCCGTCCTCGGCGTTCTTGGTTGCCATCCGTCTTTACCTGCGGATCTCGGCCTGTCCCTTCGGCTTATACGCGGTAGGAAGCGATGAGGAAAGAAGCGAAAAGCGGCCTCGATTCAATGCGGCACCGGCATGTGATGCGGTCCATAAATTTACCAGTTGATAAAAAATGGAATCGGGTGCAGCCTTTCCCCAACGACAAGCCAGGGAGGCGCAATTGACTCATTCACCCCTGACGCCCGGCATCGCCGCAGGGCGGCTTGCGGCCGAGGTTCTGGCCGAGAATTTTTCCGACATCGCCCCACGGCTTGAGCCGCATGAGGCGCGAGTGGCTTCGGATCGCTGCTATTTCTGCCACGATGCGCCCTGCATGACGGCCTGTCCGACCTCGATCGACATTCCGCTCTTCATCCGCCAGATCTCCACCGGCACGCCGGAGGCGGCGGCGAAGACGATCTTTTCGCAGAACATCCTCGGCGGCATGTGCGCCCGCGTCTGCCCGACCGAACAGCTTTGCGAAGAGGTCTGCGTGCGCGAGGTGGCGGAAGGCAAACCGGTCGAGATCGGGCGCCTCCAGCGCTTCGCCACCGACACGCTGATGGCGAAGGGCGTCCATCCCTTCGTCCGCGCCAAGGCGACCGGCAAGACGGTTGCCGTTGTCGGCGCCGGGCCGGCGGGCCTCGCGGCGGCGCACCGGCTGGCGATGAAGGGCAATGACGTTGTGGTCTATGATGCGAGGAAGAAGGCCGGCGGCCTTAACGAATACGGCATCGCCAGCTACAAGGCCCCGGGGGATTTCGCCGCCGAAGAGGTGGCCTGGCTTCTGAAGATCGGCGGAATACGGGTCGAGACGGGCAAGGCCATCGGCAAGGGGCTGACGCTCGACGGTCTGCGCAAGGACCATGACGCCGTGGTGCTGGCGATCGGTCTGGCCGGCGTGAATGCGCTGCGGGCGGAAGGCGAGGCGCTGGATAACGTGCTCAACGCTGTCGATTTCATCGCCGACCTCAGGCAGGAAGGCGACAAGGCCCGGCTGAATGTCGGTCGCGACGTGGTGGTGATTGGCGGCGGCATGACGGCGGTGGATGCCGCCGTGCAGTCGAAACTTCTCGGCGCCGAAAACGTCACTATCGTCTACCGCCGCGATCAGGCGCAGATGAGCGCCTCGGACTACGAACAGGAACACGCTTCCTCAGTCGGCGTCCGCATCATCCACAATGCGGCCCCGGTGAAGGTCCATGGCAATGGCGGTGTGGCCGAGGTCGAGTTCGCCTATACGGAAAGCGGCCCCGATGGGCTGAAGCTGAAGGATGAGACCTTCCGCGTAAGGGCCGACCAGGTGATGAAGGCCATCGGCCAGACGCTGACGGGCACACCCGAAGGGCTGAAGATCGAGGGTGGCAAGATCGCCGTGGACGGCGCGGGCCGCACGTCGATCAAGGGCGTCTGGGCGGCCGGCGACTGTGCCTCGGGCGGCGAGGACCTGACCGTCACCGCCGTCGCCGAAGGCCGCGATGCGGCAGAGGATATTCATGCGAGCCTGATGGGGGCGGCGGGCTGAGGCCCGCCCTACGGGAGGAACATCAATGGCAAATCTGACCACCAACTTCATCGGCATCAAAAGCCCGAACCCCTTCTGGCTGGCCTCGGCCCCGCCGACGGACAAGGAATACAACGTCCGGCGCGCCTACGAGGCGGGCTGGGGCGGGGTCGTCTGGAAGACGCTCGGTTCCGAAGGGCCGCCCGTCGTCAACGTCAACGGCCCGCGCTACGGTGCCATCTGGGGCGCGGACCGCAGGCTTCTCGGCCTCAACAACATCGAGCTTATCACCGACCGTCCGCTTGAGGTGAACCTGCGCGAGATCAAGTCCGTGAAGCGCGACTACAAGGATCGGGCGCTGATCATCTCGCTGATGGTGCCCTGCGACGAGGAAAGCTGGAAGGCGATCCTGAAAGCCATAGAGGATACCGAAGCCGACGGGGTGGAACTTAACTTCGGCTGCCCGCACGGGATGAGCGAGCGGGGCATGGGCTCTGCCGTCGGTCAGGTGCCGGAGTATATCGAGATGGTGACGCGCTGGGTGAAGCAGCACAGCCGGATGCCCTGCATCGTCAAACTGACGCCCAACATCACCGATGTGAGGAAACCGGCGGAAGCGGCAAAGCGAGGTGGCGCCGATGCGGTCAGCCTCATCAACACCATCAATTCGATCACCTCGGTCAATCTCGACGACTTCGCGCCGGAACCGACCATCGACGGCAAGGGTGCGCATGGCGGCTATTGCGGCCCGGCGGTGAAGCCCATTGCGCTTTCGATGGTGTCCGAGATCGCGCGCGGTGCGGCCACCCGTGGCATGCCCATCTCCGGCATCGGCGGCGTGACGACATGGCGCGATGCTGCGGAGTTCATGGCGCTTGGCTGCGGCAATGTGCAGGTCTGCACCGCCGCCATGACCTACGGCTTCAAGGTCGTGCAGGAGATGATTTCTGGCCTGTCGGAATACATGGACCAGAAGGGGTTCACCGATACGTCTGAGATCGTTGGCCGCGCGGTGCCGAATGTCACCGACTGGAACCAGCTCAACCTCAACTACGTGACCAAGGCCCAGATCGACCAGGACCTCTGCATCAAATGCGGCCGCTGCTATGCCGCCTGCGAGGATACCAGCCATCAGGCCATCGCCATGTCCGCCAACCGGACCTTCACGGTGAAGGATGACGAATGCGTCGCCTGCAACCTCTGCATCGACGTCTGCCCGGTCGAAAGCTGCATCACCATGCGGCCCCTGGCGAAAGGCGAGGTTGATCCCCGGACGGGCAAGACCGTCGGCGACTATGCCAACTGGACGACCCATCCCAATAACCCGATGGCGCAGGCCGCCGAATAGGCCCGCGCCAAAGCCAACTGGGGCGCGGGTTGAACCGGCCCGCGCCCGAATACCCGCCCCGACGATCCCTCCCTGGCGTCGGGGCGGTCCTTTGTCAGGGGGCGAGGAGCTTGCGGAACAAGGTGTCTAGGAAGGCGTCGGCCTCGGCGAAGGGATCGTGGCCTTCGCCCAGAACCGCGCGCACCTGTACGTCGAAATCGGCGTAATGCTGGGTCAGCGCCCAGATCGAGAAGATGAGGTGATGCGGCGGCAAGGGGGCAATGCGCCCCGCATCCGCCCATAGCTTCAGGACCGCGGCCTTTTCATCGACAAGCTCCTTCAGCTCGCCCGCAAGGGCCGCCATGATCCGCGGCGCGCCTTGCAGGATCTCATTGGCGAAGAGCCGGCTTTCGCGGGGGTATAGCCGGCTGATCTCAAGCTTGCGGTGGACATAGGCGATGATCTCGGCCACCGGGTCGCCCTCGGGGTCGAGCGCGCGCAAGGGGTCGAGCCAGGTATCGAGAAGGCCGGCCAGAAGCTCCGCATGGATCGCATCCTTGGAGCCGAAGTAGTAAAGCATGTTCGGCTTTGAGAGGCCCGCGACCTCGGCGATCTGGTCAAGCGTGGAACCCCGGAACCCGAAGGTCGAAAAGACCTCAAGTGCGGCGGTAAGGATCGCCTCGCGGTTGCGGGCCTGAATGCGTGTCGTGCGCGTCTTTTGCTGCCCCGCTGCCATTCTGTCCCTCCGGCCTTCCTTGCGGTCAGTGTGCGCAATTTCTACCAGATGGTCAAATCGCCAGATGGTACTGGTCGTCAGGCGATTGCCGCGACGGGTTCGGGCGGAACCCGGCCCTCGGGCGACAGGCTCGACGGCAATGGGCGCAAAGGCTGCGCCACGGCCTCGACGATGAAGTAGGCGCGCCTGCCTTCGGCGAAGTCGCGGTAGATCCAGCTTTCCCGCGTCCCGGCCCAGAGCCGCGCCAGCCGCCTTGTGCCGATGGGAAACCGCGCGTCGATCTCGCGCCTGCGCCGCGCATCGTCGGCATCGAGCCCGTGGAGGACGCGCGAGGTGACATCCTCGATGCGGATATCGCCGAAGCCCGCCCCGGCGAGGGTCAGTGCCAAGGTCCCCAGCGCCTCGGCCGGGTGGCGGCGGGGCGGCGTGAAATCGGCCAGAAGAAGCTTGCCGCCGGGCCGGAGCACGCGGTGGGCCTGCCGGAAGAAGCCCGGCTGGTCTCGGTAGCAATGCGCGCTTTCGACATTCGTCACCGCGTCGAACTCGGCATTGCCGAAGGGCAGGGCGGCGGCATCGGCCTGAACGAACCTCAGGCCCGGAATGGCGCCATGAACCCGCCTGCAGAAGGCGATGGCCTGCCCCGCCACGTCGCAGCCTACGGTTTCACGTGGCCCAAAATGCCGATGAATATGCGCGGCCCCGCCGCCCCGACCGCTGCCGATGTCAAGGACCCGCTGCCCCATCAGCTGCGCCCGCCCTGCGACGGCATGGTAAAGCCAGGCCGAATAGCGTTCAGCCCCGGCGAGGGTGGTTTCACCCGCCGCCTCGGCCGCTGGATCGGCATAGCCGTAGTTCATGAACACCAGATCGGTGTCATTTCGGCAGAGCCACCCGATCAGCTCATACAGAGCTTTTGCCCGTGCGCCGTGAAATACTTGACGCTCACGCAGGCGGTAATATGCCGGACGCACGAAAAATCCTGTCCCCTGTCTTCCGACGCAAGGTTGTTACTTTGAAGGGCGTCGGTCAACTTGTCTCTTTGTCAGGTCAGACGGGAGTGGCGTCCGCGCCGATCCCGCGCAGGATGATCTCTTTCACGCTGTCCTTGGCGGCCTTCCACTGCTTCTCGCTCAAGGGCTTGCCGTCGTTCAGCGTCTCGATCTGGTGGCCGAAGTCGGCGTAATGCTGGGTCGTGGCCCAGATCATGTAAAGAAGGTGCCGGGGATCGACCGGGGCGAGGCGACCCTCGTCGATCCAGCGCTGGATCGCGGCGATGCGGCCCGCCGTCCATTCGCGGAGCGTGGTTTCCAGATAGTCCTGGATCACCGGCGCGCCATGCATGACCTCTGACGCCCAGACCTTCGACCCGAAAGGATGGCGGCGCGAAATATCCATCTTCGCGTCGATATAGGCGCCGATGCCCTCGACCGGGCCGGGGGCGTTGTCGAAGGTGTCGGCAGCGTGAAGCCAGATCTCGAAGATGCGGGCGACGACCTTGCGGTAAAGCTCTTCCTTGGTGGCGAAGTAGTAATGGAGATTGGCTTTCGGCAGCCCCGCCATGTCGGCAATGAGCTGCATCGTCGCGCCACCGAACCCGGCCTCAGCGAAGACTTTCTCGGCAGCTTCCAAGATCGCCTGCTCATTCTGGCGGCGGGTCTGAAGCCTTTTCGTCGGTCGGTCTGATGCTGTCATCCGTGCCGAGAATTCCGTTGACCCATGGGGCGGGCTGTGATGCTGTCAACCCTGACCATACGGTCAGAAAACGAGTCGCCGCAAGGGGCAATGGCCCCTGTGACGGACGACCGGGGAGATGGAAGATGACCGCACTCGGCGACAACGTCCGCATCGATTCCGCGCGTCTCTGGGACAGTCTCATGGAAATGGCGAAGATCGGGCCGGGCGTGGCGGGTGGCAACAACCGCCAGACGCTGACCGATAGCGATGCCGAGGGCAGGGCGCTCTTCAAGGGCTGGTGCGATGCGGCGGGGCTTTCCATGGGCGTCGACACCATGGGCAACATGTTCGCCACGCGGGCCGGCACCGACCCCAAGGCGCTGCCGGTCTATATCGGCTCCCATCTCGATACCCAGCCGACGGGCGGCAAGTATGACGGTGTGCTCGGCGTGCTGGCGGGGCTTGAGGTCGTGCGCACCATGAACGATCTCGGGATCAGGACGAAGCATCCCGTTGTCGTGACGAACTGGACCAACGAGGAGGGCGCGCGGTTTGCCCCCGCCATGCTCGCGTCGGGCGTCTTCGCCGGCATCCATACCGAGGATTACGCCAAGGCGCGCACCGACCTTGATGGCAAGGTCTTCGGTGCGGAACTGGAACGGATCGGCTGGGTTGGCGACGAAAAGGTCGGCGCAAGGCAGATGCATGCGATGTTCGAATATCACATCGAACAGGGCCCGATCCTTGAGGCCGAGGGCAAGGATATCGGCGTCGTCACCCATGGCCAGGGCCTCTGGTGGCTGGAAATCACGCTGACGGGGAAAGAGGCACACACCGGCTCCACGCCGATGTCGATGCGGGTGAACGCGAGCCTTGGCCTCGGGCGCATCCTTGAGCGCGTCCAGCAGATCGCCATGGCGCATCAGCCGAATGCCGTGGGTGGCGTCGGCCAGATCAAAGTTTCGCCCAACAGCCGCAACGTGCTGCCGGGCAAGGTGGTGTTCACCGTCGATATCCGCTCGCCCGAGCAGGCCAAGCTCGACACCATGCGGGGCGAGGTCGAGCGGGCGGCGCATGCGGTGGCGGCGGAGCTGGGATTGGGCTGCGAGATCGAGGCGGTCGGGCATTTCGATCCGGTGACATTCGATCCCGCGCTGGTGAAGCGCGTGCGGGGGACGGCCGAACGGCTCGGCCTTTCCCAAATGGACATCATCTCGGGCGCCGGCCACGACGCCTGCTGGATCAACCGGGTGGCGCCCACGGTGATGATCATGTGCCCCTGCGTGGGCGGGCTTTCCCACAACGAGGCCGAGGAGATTTCGCCGGAATGGGCGGCGGCCGGGGCGGACGTGCTCTTCCACGCGGTGGTGGAGACGGCGGAGGTGGTGGGGTGAGTAGTAGACGACTGACAATGGCCGAGAGGGCATCTCTCACGATGTCGGCATTGTCTTTGGTTGTGTCACTTCCGGCAGCTTATTTTGGATGGATGAGCTACCAATTTTCAACGGCGGGACTATCTATAATTATGACTGAAATGGCTGACCTTTACGTAGTTAGGCGTGGAGTGGCGGCGAAATTTAAATATGGTATCGTCAATAACTCTGACCGCGCGGTAGTTGTTACTGACCTAAATCATCTGAGTCTCGTGAGTGATCCGCGTGACGGAAATGCCACGTCTCTGATTTGGGTTAATGGGCAAAAATGGGATCGAGCCCCATTTCAAATCCCCGCCAGAAATACAGCAGTAGTGGAAGCGGTCGATATTCGAACATCTCGGCAACCAGGTTGGCAAGCGCGGATGCAGAAAATAGTTGGAGACTACGATTCGCTAGCTCTATCTGACCCTCGCTCCTATCAACCCGTTTTTCGGTACTTTGAGAACACTTCATGGATTAGTGACATGCTAGGCACTGGCTTCGAGTTCAATGGAAAGAAATCTATTTCTGTAGATCGGGCTGTAATCTCTGAGGTCTATAACGCTGAATGCAATCAAAGCTATATTGGCCTGCCATTTCTCTGTGGACAACTTGAAATAACGACATCTGATGGGCACTCGAAGAAGTCTTTTCCTTATGGGGTTGGATACATGCCACACAATGATCTGTCACCTAACGCGGGCAATTGACATGACCACAGTCATCAAGAACGGCACCATCGTCACCGCCGATCTGACCTACAAGGCGGATGTGCTCATCGACGGCGGGCGGATCACCCATATCGGCGACAACCTTGTCGGCACGAAGATGCTCGACGCCACCGGCTGCTATGTCATGCCGGGCGGGATCGACCCGCATACGCATCTCGAGATGCCCTTCATGGGCACCTATTCCACCGACGATTTCGAATCCGGCACCCGGGCGGCCTTGGCGGGCGGGACCACGATGGTGGTCGATTTCGTGCTGCCGGGGCAGGGGCAGGGCCTGATCGACGCCAAGAAGATGTGGCACAACAAGTCGGGCCGGGCGAATTGCGACTATTCCTACCACATGGCGGTGACCTGGTGGGGCGAGCAGGTCTTTGACGAGATGAAGACGGTGATCGAGCAAGAAGGCATCACCACCTTCAAGCATTTCATGGCCTACAAGGGCGCGCTCATGGTCAATGACGATGAGATGTATGCCTCGTTCCGCCGCCTGGCCGAGCTTGGCGGCATCGCCCTTGTCCATGCCGAGAACGGCGACGTGGTGGCCGAGCTTTCGGCGCGGCTTCTGGCCGAGGGCAATACCGGGCCGGAGGCGCATGCCTATTCCCGCCCCCCGCAGGTCGAGGGCGAAGCGACGAACCGTGCGATCATGATCGCCGACATGGCAGGCGTCCCCTTGTATGTCGTCCATACCTCCTGCGAGGAGGCGCATGAGGCGATCCGCCGGGCGCGGATGCAGGGCAAGCGGGTCTGGGGCGAGCCCTTGATCCAGCACTTGACGCTGGATGAGTCCGAGTATTTCAACAAGGACTGGGACCATGCCGCCCGCCGGGTGATGTCGCCGCCCTTCCGCAACCAGAAGCATCAGGATTCGCTGTGGGCGGGCCTCCAGTCCGGCTCGCTCTCGGTCGTCGCCACCGACCACTGCGCCTTCACCACCGCGCAGAAGCGCTTCGGCGTCGGCGATTTCACCAAGATCCCCAACGGCACGGGGGGCCTCGAGGACCGGATGCCGATGCTCTGGACCCATGGGGTGAATACCGGGCGGCTGACGATGAACGAATTCGTGGCCGTCACATCGACCAACATCGCCAAGATCCTGAACTGCTACCCGAAGAAGGGCGCGGTTCTGGTGGGCGCCGATGCCGACCTCGTGGTCTGGGACCCGGAGAAGGAAAAGACGATCTCTGCCGGCAGCCAGCAATCCGCCATTGATTACAACGTCTTCGAGGGTCAGAAGGTGAAGGGCCTGCCGCGCTATACGCTGACGCGCGGGCAGGTGGCCATCAATGACGGCAAGGTCGAGACACACGAGGGCCATGGCGAGTTTGTCGCCCGCAAGGCCGGGAACGCGGTCAACACGGCGCTCTCCTCCTGGAAGGCGCTGACCTCGCCCCGCCCGGTGACGCGGACCGGCATTCCGGCGACGGGGGTCTGATTGAAAGACACGGGCGCGAGCCTTACTCCGGTGATCGAGGCCAGGGGCGTCGGTCTGACCTTCGAGACCGGCGACGGCCCGGTCCGGGCGCTGACGGATGTGAACCTGACCATCGGCAAGGGCGAGTTCGTGTCCTTCATCGGCCCGTCGGGCTGCGGCAAGACCACCTTCCTGCGCTGCGTGGCGGCGCTTGAGACGCCGACGGCGGGGGTCTTGACCGTCAACGGGATGAGCGCCGAGGAAGCGCGGCAGGCGCGGGCCTACGGCTATGTGTTTCAGGCGGCGGGGCTTTACCCCTGGCGGACGATTGCCGGCAACATCCGGCTTCCGCTTGAAATCATGGGGTTTTCCAAAGCCGAGCAGCAGGAGCGGATCGAGCGGGTGCTGGCGCTCGTCGATCTTCAGGGCTTTGGCAAGAAGTACCCCTGGCAGTTGTCGGGCGGGATGCAGCAGCGCGCCTCCATCGCCCGCGCCTTGGCCTTCGATGCCGATATCCTCCTGATGGACGAGCCCTTCGGCGCCTTGGATGAAATCGTCCGCGACCGACTGAACGAAGAGCTTCTGAAGCTCTGGGCGCGGACGGAAAAGACCATCGGTTTCGTGACCCATTCGATCCCCGAGGCGGTCTATCTTTCGACCCGGATCGTGGTGATGAGCCCCCGTCCGGGGCGGATCACCGATGTGATTGAGTCGACCCTGCCGCGCGAAAGGCCGCTCGACATCCGCGACAGCCGCGAGTTCATCGAGATCGCGCATCGGGTGCGCGAGGGCCTCAGGGCGGGGCATGGCGATGAGGTCTGAGCCGGTGCCGGCATCCGTCCCGCATCCGTATGGCATCCGTCGGGCATCCGTCCCGACAGGCTGTCGGGACGGATGCGGGGGGCTGTCTGCCCCCCGGCCCCCCGAGAGTATTTTGGGACAGAAAGTGGGGGCAGGGTTGTGAAGTCCGTCCTTCCCATCCTCACCGTCCTGCTTGCCATCGTGGCGCTCTGGTACGGGGCGGCGGTGTGGCTCAATTCGACCTGGACCTACGATCAGGCGGCGCGGGCGGGGACGGAGGTTTCCTTCGGGGCGCTCGTGAAGGACACGCTGGCGCAGGAGCGCCCCGTTTTGCCGGCGCCGCATCAGGTGGCGGCGGGGCTTTGGGACGGGGTGTTCGGGCAGGCTGTCAGCTCGAAGCGGAGCCTTGTCTATCACGGCTGGGTGACGCTCTCGGCGACACTTCTGGGGTTTGCCATCGGCACGGTACTTGGCATCGCTCTGGCGGTGGGCATCGTCCACAACCGGGCGATGGACATGAGCGTGATGCCCTGGGCCATCGCCAGCCAGACCATTCCGATCCTTGCCATCGCGCCGATGATCATCGTGGTGATGAATTCGCTCGGGCTTCAGGGGCTGATCCCGAAGTCGATCATCTCGGCTTACCTCTCGTTCTTTCCGGTCGTCGTCGGCATTGTGAAGGGGCTGCGGAGCCCCGATGGGATGCAGTTGGACCTGCTGCGGACCTACAATGCGAGCGCCCGCGATGTGCTTTTGAAGCTGAGGCTGCCCGCTTCGCTGCCCTATCTCTTCGCTTCGCTGAAGGTCGGCGTCGCCGCCTCGCTCGTCGGGGCCATTGTGGGTGAGCTGCCGACCGGGGCGGTGGCGGGGCTTGGGGCGCGGCTCCTCTCCGGCTCCTATTATGGTCAGACCGTGCAGATCTGGGCCGCGCTTTTCGCCGCCGCCATCGTCGCGGCGGGGCTGGTGATGCTGATCGGCTGGGTTGAGCGGGTGACGCTCGGCCGCATGGGGTTGGCGCGATGAGCCGGGCGATCTCCCCCGGCTGGTGGCTGGCCGCGCTGCTGACGGCGGGGGCGGCGCTTCTTGATCTGAGGCTTGCGGCGCTGATGGCGCTCTGGTTCGGGGCCTGGTTTCTCAACGCCTGTCTTGCCGAAGGGCGCGGGTCATTGCCGCGCTGGCTGGTGCCGGCGATCTTCGGGCTGACGCTTCTGGTCCTCTGGGAACTGGCGGTCCGGCTTTTCGCCGTCTCCCCGGTGATCCTGCCGGCGCCTTCGGTCATCGCCGCGCGGATCGGGGCGAGCCTGCCCACGCTCTGGGCGGATTTTGTGCAGACGGCACTCAAGGGCGCGCTCACCGGTTACATCATCGGTTGCGGCGCGGCGGTGGCGACGGCCATCGGCATCGACCGCTCGCCTTTCCTGCAAAAGGGGCTGCTGCCGGTCGGGAATTTCGTCGCCGCCCTCCCCATCGTAGGCATCGCGCCGATCATGGTGATGTGGTTCGGCTTCGACTGGCAGTCGAAGGCGGCGGTCGTGGTCGTCATGGTCTTCTTCCCGGTCCTCGTGAACATGGTGGCGGGGCTGAAGGCGACCGAGCCGATGCAGCGCGACCTGATGGCCACTTACAATGCAAGCTACTGGCAGACGCTCTGGAAGCTTCGCTTTCCGGCGGCCTTGCCCTTTCTCTTCAACGGATTGAAGATCGCCACGACGCTCGCGCTCATCGGAGCTATCGTGGCCGAATTCTTCGGCAGCCCTATCGTGGGCATGGGATTCCGCATCAACGCCTCGATCGGGCAGCTATCGCTCGACATGATCTGGGCAGAGATCGCGGTGGCGGCGGTGGCGGGATCGGCCTTCTACGGTCTCGTGGCGCTGATCGAGAAGCGGGTGACATTCTGGCACCCGTCGCAACGACGTTGAACCGGGCCGGGCAACGGCCCCGAACAGGAGAGGTCAAGATGAAGAAACTGATGATCGGAACGGCCCTTGCGGGGCTGATGGGCTCCGCGGCCTGGGCCGAGGATGTGACGCTGCAACTGAAATGGGTCACGCAGGCCCAGTTCGCGGGCTATTTCGTCGCCAAGGACAAGGGCTTTTACGAGGAAGAGGGGCTGAATGTCACCATCCTTCCGGGTGGCCCGGACGTGGCGCCGACGCAGGTGATTGCAGGCGGCGGCGCCGATGTGGTCGTCGACTGGATGCCTTCGGCTTTGGCCGCACGGGAAAAGGGGCTGGCGCTTGTGAACATCGCCCAGCCCTTCAAATCCTCGGGCATGCAGCTCACCTGCCTGAAGGAATCGGGCGTCGCGACCTCGGCCGATTTCGCGGGCAAGACCCTTGGCGTCTGGTTTGGCGGCAATGAGTATCCGTTCCTGAACTGGATGGGCAAGCTTGGCCTCAAGACCGATGGTTCGCCCGAGGGTGTGACGGTGCTGAAGCAGGGCTTCAACGTCGATCCGCTGCTGCAAAAGCAGGCGGCCTGTATCTCCACCATGACCTACAACGAATACTGGCAGGTCATCGATGCAGGGATCACGGCGGACCAGCTCGTCAACTTCAACTACACCACCGAGGGCGTGGCGACGCTGGAGGACGGGCTTTACGTGATGGGCGACAAGCTCGCCGATCCGGCCTTCGAGGAGAAGATGGTAAAGTTTGTCCGCGCCTCGATGAAGGGCTGGAAATGGGCCGAGGAAAACCCCGATGACGCGGCGATGATCGTCCTTGAGAACGACGATACCGGCGCACAGACCGAAGCCCACCAGAAGCGGATGATGGGCGAGATCGCCAAGCTGACCGCCGGATCGAACGGCGCGCTTGATGAGGCCGATTACCAGCGCACGGTCGATGCGCTGATGTCGGGCGGTTCGGATGCGGTGATCACCAAGGCCCCGGAGGGCGCCTGGACGCACCAGATCACCGACAAGGCGCTTCAGTAACAATCGGGGCGCGCGGGGGCACAGCCCCGCGCGCCTTTTCCGCTTGCCCTTCCGGGCGGTTCGCGGTCTATCCTCGGGCCAATGACAGACGGGGGACGCGATGCGCGGGACGGGCAGGCTTTTGACGGGAAAGCGGATGGCGCTGGTGGCACTGGTGCTGGTTGCAGGCATGGGCGGCTGCACCCGCAACAAGTTCCCGATCACCGCCTGTGTCGGCGACGAGCCGGCGATCGAGCGCACCAAGGATGTGGCGCCGCCGAACTGCCCCGATACCTGAAGGCGCTAGCTAAGGGCTTTTCTTGACGTGTTAAATCTGTAAATCTCTGCCCTGCATCGCAGGGAGGGTTTTGGGATGGCGCGGTCGGCCCTGACCGGAACGCGGGTGCGCGAGCGGCGGCTCAGGATCGGCATGAAACAGGCTGATCTGGCGCGGTCGTCGGGCATTTCGCCAGCCTATCTGAACCTCATCGAACATAACCGGCGCCGCGTCGGGGCGGCTTTGCTGACGGCCCTCGCCGCCGCCCTTGGAATCGAGGAGGCGGCGCTCGCCGAAGGCGCGGAAAGTGCGCTGATGGAGGGCTTGCGCGAAGCGGCGGCAGGCGCGGCGGGGGCGGAGACCGTGCCGGAGATCGCCCGGATCGAGGAATTCGTCAGCCGCTTTCCGGGCTGGGCGGAGCTTCTTTCCGCCCGGCAGGCGCGCGTCGGTGCCCTGGAACGCGCGGTCGAGGCGCTGAGCGAGCGGATGGCGCATGACCCCTTCCTCTCGGCCTCGCTGCATGAGGTTCTGTCGGCGGCGACCTCGGTGCGCTCGACCGCGGCGATCCTGGCCGAAAGCGAGGATATCGACCCCATTTGGCGTGAGCGCTTCCACGGCAACATCTTCGACGACAGCACCAGGCTCAGCGAGGCGGCACAGGCGCTGGTGACCTTCATGGACACCACCGAGGCCGGCGAGACCGGGCTTTCCTCGCCACAGGAAGAGGTCGAGGCCTGGCTGGCGCGGACGGAGTATCACCTCGCAGCCCTTGAGCGCAGCCATCCGCCGGCAGCCGAGGCGCTGATCGCCGGGGTGCCGGAACTTGCCACCGGTGCCGCGCGGACGCTGGCCCTTGCCCATATCACCCGCTACCGCGCCGATGCGCTGGCGCTGCCACTGGAACCCTTCCAGCGGGCGGTGGCGGAACTGGGGGCCGACCCCGCTGCGCTTTCCGCGCGATTCGGGGTGGCGCCATCCGCGATCTTCCGGCGGCTGGTGACGCTGCCAAAGGCGGCGGCCCCGGCGCTGGGGATGGTCGTCTGTGACGCCTCTGGCGGCGTGACATTTCGCCGGCCGCTGCCGGGCTTTTCGCTGCCGCGTCATGGTGCCGGCTGCCCGCTCTGGCCGCTGTACGAAGTGCTTGCCCGGCCGGCGGTGCTGGTTCGCCTTCCGGTCGAGATGGCCGGCCGCGTCCCGCAGCGCTTCGTCCTGCACGCCTTTGCCGAAACCAGCCATCCGGGCGGCTATGACGGGCCGCAGGTCATCGCGGCGATGATGCTGATCCAGCCCGCCCTGACACCCCGTTCGGGCGGGGAACGGCCGGTCGGCCCCGCCTGCCGCATCTGCCCGCGCGCGGCCTGCGTGGCGCGGCGCGAACCCTCGATCCTGATCGGGTCCGGGGCATGAGATGGATTTTGACGCGAAGGATTCAATCGGTGATAGTGAGCGCCGTCCTTGGGAGCGGACCGCTTGGGGAAGAACGTACTTCTGATCGAGGATGAGCCGCATATCGCGGAGGCGATCCGCTATGTGCTGACCCGTGACGGCTGGCAGGTGGCAAGCCATGCCTATGGCGGCGATGCGATCGAGGTGATCCGCCGTTCGCCGCCCGATGTCCTCGTCCTTGACGTGATGCTGCCGGGCCGGTCGGGGCATGAAATTCTGGCCGACCTCCGCCGCGACCCGGCGTTTTCGGACCTGCCGGTGCTGGTCCTTTCGGCGCGCGGGTTGCAGCACATGCCCGAAGGCGCAACGCGCGTCATGGCCAAGCCCTTCGCCAATGCCGAGATGGTTTCCGCCGTCCGCGCCATTGCCGATGCGCGGGGGGCACGGAAATGACCAAGCGGCCCGCGCCGGTTTTCCTCGCCCGGAAAAGCTATCGGCGGCGGCGGATGACGGATGCCGCGCGGCTTTTGCCGATTGTCGGGGTGTTCCTCATCCTCCTGCCGATCCTCTGGCAGCCGGCATCGACGCCGGCGCCCGATACCGGCTACGGCGTCGCCTATCTTTTCATCGTCTGGACGCTGCTGATCCTTGCCGCGCGGGTCATAAGCCATTTCGCCGCCGGGGAGGCGGAGGATTCCGAAGATGACCCCGACGCCGGGGACGACGCGGCATGATCCCCTTCAACATTCTGGTCGGCGTCTGCCTGACCTATGTGATCCTCCTTTTCGGCATCGCCTTTGCCGCCGAAAGGCGGGCGCGGCGGGGGCGGATCGGCTGGCTGCGCTCGCCGATGGTCTACACGCTGTCGCTGTCGATCTATTGCACCGCCTGGACCTTCTACGGCGCGGTCGGCTATGCGGCGCGGTCGGGGCTGGAGTTCGTGACCATCTATCTTGGCCCGACGCTGGTTTTCGTCGGCTGGTGGCTGGTCCTCAGGAAGCTCGTCAGGATTGGCCGGTCGCAGCGCATCACCTCAATCGCCGACCTCATCTCCTCGCGCTTCGGCAAGTCGAACCTGCTCGGCGTCGTGGTGACGGTGATCGCGGTGGTTGCCGCCACGCCCTATATCGCGCTTCAGCTTCAGTCGGTGACGCTGAGCTTTGGCGTCTTCGCCTCTGACCGGCCCGAGGGCTGGGCGCTGCCCAATGTCAACGGCACCGCGATCTGGCTTGCCGGCGGGCTGGCGGTCTTCACCATCCTGTTCGGCACCCGCAACCTCGACGCCAACGAACGCCACCACGGCGTCGTCATGGCCATCGCGGTCGAGGCGGTGGTGAAGCTGGTGGCGCTTCTGGCGGTCGGGATCTTTGCCGTCTGGGGCGTGGCGGACGGCTGGCAGGATGTCGCGGCGCGGATCGACGCCTCGCCCATCGCCGACTGGCCGCTGATGCCGGGGCGCTGGATCGGGCTTACCTTTCTTGCCGGCACCGCCATCCTGACCCTGCCGCGCATCTTCCAGGTGCTGGTGGTCGAGAATGCGGATGAGCGCCACCTCGCCACCGCCTCCTGGGCCTTCCCGCTCTACCTGATGCTGATGAGCCTTTTCGTCGTGCCGATCGCCGTTGTCGGCCTGTCGGTCCTGCCCGAAGGCTCCAACCCCGATCTCTTCGTGCTGACGCTGCCCCTGGCCATGGGGCAGGAGCAACTGGCGATGCTGGCCTTCCTCGGCGGCTTTTCCTCGGCCACCTCGATGGTCATCGTCGCCGCGATCGCACTGGCGACGATGATGTCGAACCATATCGTGACACCGCTCTGGCTCTACCTTCGGCAAGGGGGGGCGCGGGCCCCGGGGGATGTGCGCGGCCTCGTCCTGATGTCGCGCCGCCTCTCCATCGCCGGGATCATGGCGCTTGGCTACGCCTATTACTCGCTCTCTGGCGGGTCGGCGGCGCTGGCGGCGATCGGCCTCATTTCCTTTGCCGGCGTGGCGCAGATCCTGCCCGCGATGATCGGCGGCATGTTCTGGCGCGGGGCGACCGGGCGCGGCGCGGCGCTCGGGCTGACGGTCGGGTTCCTCGTCTGGATCTATGCGCTTTACCTGCCGTCCTTCGGGCCGGGCGGGCTCCTCTCCGAGGCGATCCTGACGAAGGGACCTTTCGGCATCGGCTGGCTCCGGCCACATGCCCTGTTCGGGATCGAGGGGCTTGATCCCCTTTTGCACGCGGTCTTCTGGTCGCTGTCGCTGAACACCTTCTGTTTCATCTCCGTATCGCTTCTGACCTTCCCCACGCCGCTCGAGCGGATGCAGGGGTTGGCCTTCGTCAATGTCTACGAACAGGGGCCGGCACCGCGCGGCTGGTCGCGCGGCGGGGCAGAGGCGGAAGACCTTCTCGTCATGGCGCAGGGCATTCTCGGCGCGCATGAGGCGCAGGAGTTCTTCCAGAAGGAGGCGGTGGCGCAGGGCAAGGCCGATTTCCTGCCCGAAACGACGCCCGATTTCATCGAACGGCTGGAACGGCGACTGGCCGGCACGGTCGGCGCCGCGACCGCCCATGCGATGATCGCGCAATTCGCCGTGGGCGCGGCGGTTTCGGCGCAGGACCTGATGGCGGTGGCATCCGAGGCGCAGCAGATCCTCGAATATTCGACCCAGCTTGAGGCGAAGTCAGAGGAACTTGCCCGCGCCGCCCGCCAGCTTTCCGAGGTCAACGACAAGCTCCGCGATCTTTCCGTGCAGAAGGACGCCTTCCTGAGCCAGATCAGCCATGAACTGCGCACCCCCATGACCTCGATCCGGGCGTTTTCCGAGATTCTGATGGACCCGGACCTGCCGGGCGGGATGCTGCAGAAATATGCCGAGATCATCCATGAAGAGACGATCCGCCTGACCCGGCTTCTCGACGACCTTCTCGACCTTTCGGTGCTTGAGGCGCGGAAGGTCCAGCTCAGCATCAAGGTCGCGAACCTGCATGACCTGCTGGAGCGTGCCGTCCAGTCCGCCTCCAACACAAGGCCCGAGCGCAGCTTCATCTATCAGCGCGACCCGACGATGGAGCATGTGCCGATCATCACCGATACCGACCGGCTGGTGCAGGTCTTCATCAACCTCATCTCCAACGCGCGGAAGTATTGCGACGCGGCGCGGCCGGAGCTGGCGATTTCGGTGCGCAAGCGCGGCGGGCGGCTGACGGTGGATTTCATCGACAACGGCAGCGGCATCCCGAAGAAGGCGCAGCGGTTGATCTTCGAGAAATTCGCGCGGCTGACCGATACCCAGCGGGCGGGGGGCGCGGGGCTTGGCCTCGCCATCTGCCGCGAGATCATGGTCAATCTCGGCGGCACCATCAGCTATCTGCCGGGGCAGGGCGGGGCGGCCTTCCGCGTCTCGCTGCCGGTCAGGCCCGAGATGCAGCAGCGCCAGCAGCAAGCGGCCTGAGGCGGTCAACACTTTGGTAAGGACGCTCTGACAAATCTGGACGGGGGCATGGGCGCGAACCGGACGGACGATGGCGGACACGACGATCCTGAGGCGGATGGCGCAGGCGTCCGGCGATGCGGCGGAGGATCCGGCGCGGAGGGTGCTGGCATCCTCGGTCGCGCGGGCGGCGGAGGCGGTGCTTGGCCTGCCGCTTGCCGTCGCTTCGGTGGAAGTCGCCGCCGTCACCCTCGCCGACCTGCCCGAACGGCTTGAGGACCGGGCGCTTATTGCGCTGATCGAGGCGCCGGGGGAACGGCAGGGGCTGGCGATCCTTTCGGCGGGGCTGGTTTCGGCGGTGATCGAGGTGCTGACGATGGGGCGGATGTCGCCCTCCGAACCTGCCGCCAGACGCCCGACCCGGACAGATGCGGCGCTGTCGGTGGGGCTGATCGAAGGGATACTGGCGGAAACCGATGCGTCGGCCATTGCGGGCGAAGCGCCTTGGGCCGACTGGCAGGGCGCATTCCGCTACGCCTCCAGCATCGAGGACCCACGGCTCCTGCCGCTCATCCTCGACGACACGCGCTATCAGATGATCCGCTGCACGCTGACGCTGGGCCTGTCCGGCGAACGGCGGGCTTCGCTGTCCTTCGTCCTGCCGGAGCGCCGTCAGCCGGTGTCGGCGGCGGCGGCCACGGGGGATCCTGCAGGCTGGCGCGAAGGGCTTGCGGGCGCAGTTCTCGGGGCGGAGGCGGAGATCACGGCCATCCTCGCGCGGCTGTCGCGGCCCTTGGCCGAAGTTGCGGCGCTGATGCCGGGGGCGGTCCTGCGCCTGCCTGACGATGCCCTGACCAACCTCAGGCTTGAAGGCGCCGGGCGGCAGCTTCTGGCCCGCGCGCGGCTCGGCCAGTACCGGGGCTATCTTGCGGTTCGCCTGACCGGCGCACCCGGCCATGACGCGGGGGCTACCGGTTTCACGCCGGCGCAGGTGCCGGGGGGCGAGCCGGGTGTACTCGCGCGGCAGGCTGCGGGCGGCTAGGGCGTCTCAGCCCCGGTTGACCGAGAGTGCGTCGATCTGCGCCCGCATCGGTTCGAGGTTGTAGCCAAAGCGCGCCGCCGCCCCGATCAGCTCATTCGTCGGGCGCGTGCCGGCCTGGCTCAAGGCCCAGACGATGGAGGAACGGTTGCCGGAGGCGCAATAGGCGAAGACCGGGCCGGTCGCATCTGCCACTGCGGCGCCCTGCAGGCGGATGTTGTCCATGGTGATGGCGCCGCCAATGACCGGGTTGACTACATAGGCCAGCCCCGCCGCTTCGACCGCCGCGCGGATCGCCTCGGTCTGCACCTCGGGCGGGATCTCGCCATCGGGGCGGTTGTTGACGATGGTGGTGAAGCCGGCGGCGGCGATCGCGGCGACATCCTCGGGCAGGATCTGCGGCGAGACAGCGTAGCTGTCGGTCAGGCGGCGAATGTCCATCCGGTGTCCTCTGGTGGCAAGCGATGCGATAAGCGCCCTGAGGCGCGGCGTGGCGACCATACCCGCGATCATCGCCGCAAGAAAGATCAGCCCTGAGATTCCGCCGAATGTGATCGAGGCCATGGCGGGGCCGGGGCAAAGCCCGGCGAGGCCCCAGCCGATGCCGAACAGGACCGAACCGGTGGCGAGCGCCGGGTCGATCTTCGACGAGGGGCTTTCCGGCAAGGGCGCGCCAAGGAACGACAGCCGCCGCCCGCGCGCGTAAGCCCAGGCCAGCGCCATCGGCACCATCGCGCCGCCCATGACGAACATCAGGGTCGGGTCCCAGCCGCCGAAAAGGTCGAGGAAACCCTGGACCCGGCGGGTGTCGGTCATGCCGGCAACGACAAGGCCGAGGCCGAAAAGCCCGCCGGAGAGGGCGGCGAAGAAAAGCCGGCCCATCAGATCAGCCCCAATACATGGCGCGCCAGAAGCACGGTCAGCGCCCCGGCGCCGATGTAGATCAGCGTGGCGACGATGCTGCGGACCGAGAGGCGCGGGATGCCGCAGACGCCGTGGCCGGAGGTGCAGCCATTGGCGAGCCGCGTGCCGATGCCGACGGCAAGACCGGCGACCACAAGCACCGCCACCGATCCTGTCGCGTGGGTGGCGGCACGGCCAAGGAGCGGCGCCGCGATGGCGGGCACCGCCACCAGTGCCGCGATGAACACCAGCTTTTCGCGCAGGCTTCCGCCCGCCGTGCCGTCGACGACGCTGCCAAGGATGCCCGATGCCCCCATGACGCGGCCATTGGCCAGAAGAAAGATCGCCGCGGCAATGCCGATCATGACACCGCCCGCCGCGCCCCAGAGCCATTCGATGGGCATGATCCCGACCTCCCCAATCCAGCTTCGGACTGCCCCCGGTATACGCCTTGCCGCGCCCCTTGCAACGGCGGCTTTTCGCCCCGCCGCAGGATTGACTTGCATCAAGGCTGCTTCAGGGTAAGCCTTTGTAGAAGGGCGCATGGATGCGAGGAGAGCGCGATGAAATCGATCGAGGAACGCCAGGCCCAACTCACGGCCCGGCGCGAATTCCTTGAAGGCCGGATCGCCGAGATCGGCGCCGAATTCGACAGTCACGACTCCAAGGACTGGGAAGAGATGGCGACCGAGCGCGAGGGCGACGAAGTGCTTGCCGACCTCGGCCAGTCGGCGCGGAGCGAACTGCGCATGATCGCCGCCGCCTTCAACCGGATCGGCGCGGGCGAGTACGGCTACTGCGTTACCTGCGGCGACGAAATCGCCGAGGACCGGCTCGATCTGATCCCGGCGACGCCCTTCTGCGCGAAGCACGCGCGCTGATCATCTCGCACGCGCCATTGCCAACGGGCCATGCTCCGCTAGAGTTGTGGAAAAGCCGGAACGGAGGGGCAGAATGGACGCTGTGACGCTGAACGCGGATCGCGGGATCGGCTGGATCACCATCGACAGCCCGCCGGTCAATGCGCTGTCCGCCGCCGTTCGGCAGGGCCTGTCGGCGGCGCTCGGGCGTGCCGCGGCCGATCCCGACATCAAGGTCGTGATCCTTTTGGCCAGGGGCCGGGTTTTTTCCGCCGGTGCCGACATTCGCGAATTCGGCAAGCCAGCAGCTGCGCCCGACCTTCCGGCACTGGCCGCGCAACTGGCGGCGATGGACAAGCCGGTGATTGTGGCGCTTCAGGGATCGGCCCTTGGCGGCGGGCTGGAACTGGCCCTGGCCGCGCGGGTCAGGATTGCCGCTCCGGGGATCGAGCTTGGCCTGCCCGAGGTGTCGCTCGGCCTCATCCCCGGCGCGGGCGGCACCCAGCGCCTGCCGCGCCTGATCGGGGCGAAGGCAGCGCTTGGCCTGATGCTGAGCGGCCTGCCGATTACGGCCGAGCGGGCCGAGGCGATGGGCCTCGTCGATGCGGTGATCGAGGGCGATGTCGCGGAAGCGGCGGAAAAGCTCGCCCGCGCCCATATCGACGGCATCGCCGAATTGCCGGGCCGCGATGAACGGCGGGCGGATGCGGACCCCGCGCTCTGGCTCGCCGCCGTGGCCGAGGCGCGGAACGGGCTTGGCCGGGCAAGGCTACCGGCGCCGGGCAGGATCATCGACTGCGTCGAAGCGGCTTTGCTTCTGCCCGAGGACGAGGGCTTCGTGGCCGAAAAGGCCGCCTTCGCCGATCTCGTCGCAGCCCCCGAGGCGGCAGCGCTGCGCCATGTCTTTCTGGCCGAACGCCGGGCGGGGCATCTGCCGGGCGGGGCGGCGCAGAGCGGGCCGGGCCATGTCGGCCTCGTCGGCTTCGGTCCTTCCGGGACCGCGCTTGCCGGGGCCCTCCTTGGTGCGGGGGCGAAAGTCACCGTGATCGAAGGGGACACCGAGACGCTGGCCGAAACGCTGGCCGAAGTGGCCGCGCATCACGACAAGGCGGTCCAGGCGGGTCGTCTCACCGCCACCGCGCGCGAGGCGGAATGGGAACGGATCGACGGGACCACGGACCTGCGCGAGCTTGAGGGCGCCAATATCGCCATCGTCACGGGCGCTGGGGGGGATGCCGAGACGCGAAGGCTTCTGGCCGAGATCGACCGGGTGCTTCGGCCCGAAGGTATCCTCGCCGTCATGGGCGACGGCACCGGACTTGCCGAACTGGCCGGGGCGACCGGACGCCCTGATGCGGTGCTGGCGCTGACAACCGCGCAGCCCTTCGGCAAGGCGCGGGTGATCGAGGTCGGCGTCACCGGCGGGACGAAGCCAGAGGTGGTTGGCGCAGGCTTCCAGCTTGTCCGGCGGCTTGGCCGGATCGCGGTCCGCTCCGGCGTGGCGGGCGGCGGCATCGGTCGCCGCGTTGACCATGCATTGCGCCACGCCATGGACATGCTGGTGGCGGCCGGCGCCAGTCCTTACGATATTGACCGGGCGCTGGCCGAATGGGGCTATTCGCGCGGCCCCTATCAGTTGGCGGATGAGGCCGGCCTTGATGATCGCAACTGGCTCGACGCCGCCTTCATCGCCGCGGGACGGGGCGGGCGCGCCTCGGGCAAGGGTTACTACGCCTATGCCGAGGGCGCGCGGCTTGGCGGCGAGGATGGCGATGCGCTGGCCTTGATCGACATGATGCGCGAGGCGCGGGGCATCCAGGCGCGCCCGGTCGGCATGCGCGAGATCCAGCGCCGGGCGCTCGGCGCCATGGCCAATGAGGGCGCCCGCGCCTTCGAGGAGGGCGCGGCGGTCCGGCCATCGGACGTGGATGTGGTGATGGTCGCCGACCACGGCTTTCCGCGCTGGCGCGGCGGGCCGATGCGCGCTGCCGATCAGGCCGGGCTGCTTGCCTTGCGCAACGATCTGCGCGGCTATGCGGAAGAGGGCGACAGCTTCTGGCAACCGGCCGAGGTCTGGGACGAGCTCATCAAATACGGCCGCCGCTTCGCCGATCTCGACGAGGATTGATCCTCAGACGAGGACGATGCCGATGACGACCATCATCAGGCCGATCGCAGACAGCAAAAGTGCGCCGAAATTGAGGACGACGACGCGCTGAAGCTTCGTACGCAACTCGGCATCCGGCAGACCGGCCTTGCGGGCGCGGGCAATGGCAAGGATGCACCAGAGAAGAAGCGCCACCCCGGCAAGCGTCACCACCGCCCCGATCCAGATCAGCATGTCCATCCCCGGCCTCCGATTTCTCGCCGCCCACCTAACGCGCCGGCTTCCGCCGGGCAAGCCCGAACGGCCCGCCTCGGGTCTTGAAGGGGGCAGGCAGAGCGACTAGTCAGGGGCCAAACCGAAAGACCCGAGGAGTGCAGGATGAACGACCAGGTTTCCGACGCCACCTACAGCGTCGCCGCAGACGAACTCAGGCAGTTCATCGAGCGCTATGAGCATCTCGAGGCGGAAAAGCAGGACATCGCCGAACAGCAGAAGGAAGTCATGGCCGAGGCCAAGGGCCGCGGCTACGATACCAAGGTGATGCGCAAGGTCATCGCCCTTCGCAAGCGCGACAAGGACGACATCGCCGAGGAAGAGGCGGTGCTGGAGATGTACAAGGCCGCCCTCGGGATGGTCTGAGGCGGCAGGGGATCACGGCAGGAGGAAGCTGACCCCCGGCAGGGCCGCCGCCTCCGCCACGTCCTCGTCGTAGATTTCAGTCATCTCGGCGACCATGTCAGCCGACCAGCCCGGCATGTCGATCGAGGCCTCCATCTCTTCCGGCCGGGCATAGCGTTCGAGAAAGCTCGCGGTGATCTCATACCGTTCGGACTGTGTGAACGGGCCCTTGGCCTCGGCCAGATGGGTGCGAAGGGCGGCGAGGCCTTCCTCCGACAGAAGCAACGTCAGCATGTCATCCTCGCCTTCGAGGGACGCGGTCCCGTCGAGGCCCGCAACGGCATGGAGTAGTTCGGGCCAGATGAGCGGCGTATCCTCGTTGCACCAGAGGACAAGCCGCGCATCCGGCACCGCCTCAAGCATCCGCTTGACCACCGGCCCCCATGACAGGTCGATGGGGTCGATGCCGCCAAGATGCCCCTCGCGGTCGTTGGCCCCCGCGCGCGACAAGACCTCGGGCACCAGAACGGCGGGGTTCTTCAGCGCGAGAAAGAAGGTGCAGTCATCGCCGGGAAAGATGTTGGCATAGGCCGCGACGCGCTGATGGAGATAGGGATAAAGCCCGTTCGGTCCGACGGCATTCCGCGGATAGCAGGCGAGGTTCTCATGGCTGAGGACCAGCCGTTCGGCGCGCGTCTCGCCGAACAGGGCGTCACGCACCATTTCCTGCACGTCGCCCCCCGCCGGCGAGCCGCGCAAGGACCGGACGAGTTTCGGCAGCATCTGGCGATAGGCGCGCGAGGCGGGCAGGGCGACGCCGGCATCGGCCAGTTGCGACCGGTTCTTCAGAAGCGCACGCAAGAGCCGTTCGTCATCAGTACAGTGGACGCCGAGATGCAGGGCGATGTCCATGGGCGCTTGGGTCCGTCATTCAGCCGGGGGCACAACCGGAAGGTCGCCCCGGCGCGACCCTATACGGGCTTGCTGGACAGGAAAACCGCTTTCCTGTAACCGCATGGCATGGCCGACCAAAACGCTCAGCTACTGCCCGTCCCTGTGCCGCCGGCGCTGGTCCGGCCTGCGCGCGGGGCCGGTGGAATCTGGCCCGCGGGTGCCCTCATGATCGCGGCGCTGGTGGTGATGCCGATCCTGTCAGTGGTGGTCCTGGCTTTCAATCCGACCGAGAACATCTGGCCGCACCTTCTTTCGACAACGCTGCCGCGCTACGCCGCCAACACGGCGATCCTGACGCTCGGCACCGGGCTGCTTGCGGCGGCTGTGGGGACGGGGGCGGCCTGGCTTGTGACCATGTATCGCTTTCCCGGCGTCCGGCTGATAGAATGGCTCTTGCTCCTGCCGCTCGCGATTCCGGCCTATGTCGGGGCCTATGCGCTGGTGGATTTCCTCGACTATTCCGGGCCGGTGCAGACGGCGCTGAGGGGAGCCATGGGCTGGACCTCGGCGAAGGATTACGCCTTTCCCCAGATTCGCAGCCTTCCGGCGGCGGTGGTGGTGCTGGCCGCAGCGCTTTATCCTTACGTCTACATGCTGGCGCGCGCCGCCTTCCGCGAACAGTCGGGCGGCAGCTACGAGGTGGCGCGGGCGCTTGGGGCAGGTGCCTTCGGCCTCTTCTGGCGCGTCGGTCTGCCCCTGGCGCGGCCCGCCGTCGCCGCCGGCGCCGCCATCGTGATGATGGAGACGGTGAACGATTTCGGGGTGGTCGATTACTTTGCCGTCCAGACGCTGACGACCGGCATCTTCACGGTCTGGCTCGAGACCGGCAATACCGGGGGTGCCGCACAGATCGCCAGTGTCCTGCTGGCGGTGATCCTCGTCCTCGTCGCGCTGGAGAAGGTCAGCCGGCGCAACTCGCGCTACTACCAGTCTGCGCGCCAGCAACGCCCGGTGACGCGGATGGCGCTTGGTCCCGCCGCCGGCTGGGCTGCGACGGCACTGTGCCTCCTTCCGGTCGGGATGGGTTTCGTCCTGCCGCTCGGGGTGATCCTGTCTTACGCCGTCCGGCAGGCGGATGGCTGGGTCAGTCCGGGACTCCTGCGGACCTTCCTGAACACGCTCACCGTCGGGGGAAGTGCGGCGGTGCTGACGGTCCTTGGTGCGCTCTTCATGGTCTATGGGGTGCGGCTGACCGGGCGGCGGCTGCCGAAGCTTCTTTTGCCGGTGACGACCATCGGCTATGCCGCGCCCGGTGCGGTGCTGGCGGTCGGCATCCTGATCCCGATGGCGGCACTCGACCACCGCGTCGCCGACTTCATTCTCTGGCTGACCGGGCGCGATCCCGGCCTTCTCATCACCGGGTCGGCGGCGGCCATCGTGCTGGCCTATATCGTGCGCTTCTTCGCCATAGCCCAGGGGGCCACCGATGCCGCCTTTGGCCGGGTGCCGCCCTCCCTGCCGATGGCTGCCCGCTCGCTCGGGCGCGGTGTCGGCGGGGCGCTGAGGGAGGTCTACCTGCCCTTGATGAAGGGCTCCGTTGGCACCGCGCTCCTCCTCGTCTTTGTCGATTGCGTGAAGGAACTTCCGGCGACACTTCTGCTGCGCCCCTTCAACTTCGACACGCTGGCGACGCGGGTGCATGAGAAGGCGAGCCTTGAGAACCTCGGGCAAGCCGCGCCGCCCGCCGTTCTGGTCATCCTCGTCGGGCTGGTCAGCGTGCTTCTCTTGGCCCGCGCGCAATTCGGTCGCAGCCGGCGCGGCGCAGCGGTCTTGCGCGCGAAGCCGGACCGATCTATGTCGCTGAAAGCGCCCCTATAGCTCAGCTGGTAGAGCGTCTGATTTGTAATCAGAGGGTCGGCGGTTCAAGTCCGTCTGGGGGCACCAATACCCAAAGAACGCCGAGCGATCCCTGGGCTGCGGCAGCGCTGACATCCCGGGGCGTTGTCGGTGCGAGGGAGGCCGTGGACCAGCGCGCCTGGCCCAGTGGACAGGCAGCGTCTGCCGCGTCGGCTCGTCGAAGCGGTGCTCATGCCCCGGCAATCAACGCTATCGACATCTTCATGTCCGGAATGCGCGCCGGCATTTTCGCCCCCTGTCGGGCAGGTGGATTGCGGGGAAACCACCTCATCCATTCTTCATGGGCACCGGCGAAGTCGTCGTCGTCGGCGAAAATCAGCGTCGCACGGACCGCCTTTTCGAAGCTGGAGTCCGCCGTCTCCAGAATGACGGAGATGTTGCGAATGCATTGTGCGACCTGGGCCTGCACGGAACCCTTCACCGCCTGGCCTGTCGCCGGGTCAATCGGTGCAGGTCCTGGAACCAGAGCCAATCCCGCGGTCTTGACGGCCCGGCCGAAGGATGCTGGCGCCGCAGGCGCGGCCGGCGTGGCGACGATCGAGCGCGACATGAAGCTCCTTCGGTGCCGGCTGGCTGACGAAGCTTGTCCAAACAGGGTAATCCTCGGGCAGTGTGCTTCGATTGCGGAGGCCCTTCAATCCGATGGCAGTGCCCAGTTTCATCGCGTCCGGAGCGCCATTTTCCGACATGTCTGGACCTGCGGCGCCACCGCGGACCGGGGCCATCGCCCATATCCACGGCCACATTCCTACCGCGACCACAACATGCTAGGCTGAGCACGGGCTTGGCGGGCAACCTGCCACCCCGGAGGGTTGGCAGGCGGCTATGCGGCGACCTGAGACACGTTATGCCCGATGCGACGGGATCTCTCTCGGCTACCAGGTCATTGGCGATGGGCCTATTGACCTCCTCTATGCCCAAGGCTGGCTCAGCAATGTCGAATATGCCTGGGAAAGCCCTGAGTATTCCCGCTTCCTGACCAAACTCAGCCGCTTCGCCCGCCTGATCTGGTTCGACAAACGCGGCACCGGGATGTCTGACCGGAACGTCGGTTTCCCGACGCTCGATCAGAGGGTCCAGGATATCACTGCCGTCCTCGATGCCGCCGGGTCGGAACAGGCGGCGCTTTTCGGGGTCTCGGAAGGCGGCAGCATGGCATCGTACTTTGCCGCCACGCACCCGGAACGTGTCACTGCGCTTGTGCTCTTCGGCTCATTCGCCCGCCGCGCCTGGGCGCCTGACTATCCCTGGGGGCGGACCCCGGAACAGTTGGAAGAGTTCGTCTCCTCGTTCATTGACAACTGGGGGAAACCAATCGACCTGGAGGAGGGCGCGCCAAGTGTGGCGCAGAGCCCCAGTGTCCGGGACTGGTTTGGGGCCTATCTTCGGTACTCGGCCAGTCCCGATGCGGCCGAACTGATTACCCGGCTGAACAACGAGATCGACACCCGCGCGGTCCTTCCCGCGATACGTGCGCCAACGCTTGTTCTGCATCGGGAGGGCGACCTTTGGCATCCCGCCGACGAAGGCCGCTATCTCGCCCAGCATATTCCTGGCGCCGAGCTTCGCCTTCTTCCGGGCAACGACCACATCCCGTGGTACGGAGATCAGGATCGGCTGATGGCGGAAGTAGAGGAATTCCTTACCGGCAGGCGGACATCCGCGAGGGCCGATCGGGCGCTTGTCACGGTCCTGATCACCGACATCGTCAATTCCACCGCCGCGTTGAGCCTGGTGGGGGATGATCGCTGGCGCATGGTTCTTGAACATCTGGATGCCAGCGCGGCGCGGCACGCCACGGCTCTTGGCGGGCAGATCGTGAAGCATACCGGCGATGGCTACATGCTCGTCTTCGTCGGACCGACGGCCGCGATGGAATGCGCCCGGGCGCTGGCGCGCGACGCCAAGGCACATGGTCTGGAGATGCGGGCGGGGATTCACACCGGGGAATGCGAGCGGCGGGGCGAAGATCTGAGCGGTCTGGCCGTTCATCTGGCGGCGCGCATCGCCGCCGAGGCGACGCCGGGCGCAACCCATGTCTCCAGAACCGTGAAGGACCTGGCGGTCGGTTCCGGCCAGTCCTTCACCTTTGTCGGGCACAAAACGATGAAGGGAATTCCCGACAGTTGGGAGATATACGTCCTCGCTGAGTAAAGGTAGCCGCAGCATGGCCCTTGCACCGAGGGGGTCGATGAAGGCAAGACCCACGCCGGCGACATCGGTGCCTGAAAGGCCTGATGGTGACGCCTCAAAAAGCAAAACGGCGCCGGAACCCCGGCGCCGCCTCCAGCGTTCAACTCGTGCCTTGTCTCAGCCGCCCCAGGTGCGGATCGGGCCGCAGTCCATGTGGACGAAGTTTGACCGCGAATACTTGCCGACACCGCCGGCCTCACAGGCAGCAGCGGCGCGGTAGACCTGTGCGACGGAGCGCGACCGCATGCGAAGGTCTGCGGCCTGTGCCTTCATGTGCAGTGAATTGCGCGCAACCCCGCGCGACCCCGACCGGAGCATCGCATTGGTCTTGGCGGTGCGGTAGCCCGAGAGGAGCATGAAAGGCTCCTTCACCTCAAGCAGGCGATGCGCGGCGGCGGCGATGTCGACGGTCCGCGGATCAACGTCCTTGGTGGCATCCTGCCGCCAGTCGCGCATGAAATAGGTGATCTCGTTCAGGGCCTCGGGGATGTAGTTGCCCTCGATCCAGTAGATCGTGTCGATGGTTTCGCCGGTCCGGCCGGAATACATCCGGATGCGCCGCACATCGCCCGCGCCGCGCAGAAGCGCGAATGCATTCGACATGGTCGGTGCCGCGATGATCGACGTCGCGGCAAAAATTCTGAGCAAACTACGACGGTTAAGTCCTGTCTGACCAAGTTCAGTCATAGCGCTGACGCCTGTCCCAAGTGGGCCGCTTGATGCGGCTCGTGTCCATTTCCCCAAGTGCACGCGTTTTATGACACAAGATGATTCCCGCGCCAACGCAGAATTGTCCACAGGCTGCGAATTCAAGGCCGGTCGGCAAAAAACTGCTGAAAGGCTGCACATGTGGCGGGTTTGCACAGCTTTTCGGGGCGCTGTTGCGAAAGGGTGACACCGGGCCTTCGGGGTGCCCGAAAGGGCCCGCCGGGCATGGACTGAATCGTGCGATACTGGAAGTCTGGAGACCGAGATGACCTGACGATCCTGGATTGCAGATGACGCTTGTTGAACACCGCTTCCGCCCGGCTTTTCTCGGAACGATTGCCGCTTCGATCCTGATGGTCTGGGGCGCGGCGCAGCCAAGCCTCGCCGAAGAATCGCTCGCCTTCCGCCAGGCCCTGGCCGAAGCCGCTGCGGAGACCCCGGCGCTGGCCGCGTTCTATGTTGCGCGAGACTATGCGCCGATCTGGACGACGGCCGCCGACGCCGAACGGCGCGGCGCGTTTTTTGCGGCGCTCGACCGTTCCCCGTCGCAGGGACTTCCAGCGGCGCGCTACGATGCCGAGGGGCTGAGAACGCGGTTCGAGTCGGTTGCCTCGGAGCGCCAGCGCGCAAGGCTTGAAGCGGCGGTTTCGGCGACCTTCCTGACCTATGCCAAGGATGTCGGTTCCGGCGTACTCGAACCGCAGCGCGTCGATTCCGGCATCGTGCGCGAAGTCGCGCTGCGCGAGCCGCAAGCGACGATCGCGGGCTTTGCAATGTCAACGACCCCGGCGCGGTATCTGGCGAAGCTTGCGCCGGATGCGCCGCAATACGCCCAGCTTCTGAAAGCCAAGGGTGATCTTGAGGCAGCGATGGCCGCCGGTGGCTGGGGTGCCAGGATCGGCGCCGGCAAGCTGCAACCGGGCGACAGCGGCGCGGCGGTGGTCGAACTGCGGGACCGCCTGATCCGCATGGGCTATCTGGGGCGCACGGCGACGCGGGACTTCGACGCCACCATCCAGAAGGCGGTGCAGGAGTTCCAGCGCGACAACGGCCTTTCCCCGGACGGGGTGGCGGGCGAGGGGACCATCGCGCTTGTCAATCTTGAGCCGGTGGACCGGCTGAAATCGGTGCTGGTGGCGCTGGAGCGCCTCCGCTGGATGAACGGAACTACGCTTGGGGAGCGGCATGTCTGGGTCAACATTCCCGACTTCACCGCCAAGATCATCGACAACGGAAAGGTGACCTTCGAAACCGTCACGGTGGTCGGCATGAACCAGGAAGACCGTCGTACCCCGGAATTCTCGGATCAGATGGAATACATGGTGATCAATCCGACATGGAATGTGCCGCGGTCGATCACCGTCAAGGAATATCTGCCGATGCTGCAGAAGAACCGGAACGCGGTGGCGCATCTCAAGATCGTCGATCGGCGCGGTCGCGTGGTGGACCGCAACGCGACCGATTTCACCCGCTACACGGCGCGAAGCTTCCCGTTCTCGATTTCGCAGCCGCCCTCGGACGACAATGCGCTTGGCCTCGTGAAGTTCATGTTCCCCAACAAGTGGAACATCTATCTTCATGATACGCCGACGAAATCCCTTTTCGAGAAAGAGATCAGGGCCTACAGCCACGGCTGTATCCGCCTCGGTGCGCCTTTCGACTTTGCCTATACGCTCCTCACCCCGCAAAGCAGCGATCCGGTCGGCGAATTCCGCGCGCATCTGGTGACCAAGGCGGAGACTTCGCTGCGCCTGAAGGTGCCGGTGCCGGTGCACCTGGTCTATTTCACCGCCTGGCCGACGGCGAAGGGCCGGATCGACTACCGGCGTGATGCCTACGGGCGCGATCAGCGGATATTCGATGCGCTGCAAGACGCCGGGGTGGTTTTGCCCGTCGTTCAGGGTTAAATCCCAAGGCGAAAGGGCGCTTGCCGCGTCCGTTGGCTAGAACGGGTTCAACCATGTCCCACAGCATTGCCGAGATCGCCCGCGCGCTCGATGCGCGGGCCGAGGGCGAAACCGATCTGCGGGTCCTGAGGGCGGCTGAGCCCGCCTCGGCCGGGCCTGAGGATCTTGCGCTCGCCATGAGCCCGGCCTACGCGGAGGGGCTCGCCAAAGGCCGCGCCCGTGTCGCAATCCTCTGGGAAGGTGCCGACTGGCAGGCGCTTGGCCTTAAGGCCGCGATCTTCGTCGGTCGGCCAAGGCTCGCCATGTCGGGCGTCACCCGCGCCTTCGATCCCGGTCCGCGCATCGCGCCGGGCATCCATCCCTCCACCGTCATCGACGCTTCAGCGAAGATCGGGCCGGGTGCCGCCATCGGCCCCTTCGTGGTCATCGGCGAGGGGGTCGAGATCGGCGCCAATGCCCGTATCGCCGCCCATGTCCATATCGCCGAAGGCACCGTGATCGGCGCCGATGCCCTCATCCATTCCGGCGCCCGGATCGGGGCGCGGGTCAAGATCGGCGACCGGGTCTTCATCCAGCCGGGTGCCGTCATCGGCTCGGATGGCTTTTCCTTCGTCACGCCGGAGAAATCGGGCGTCGAGGAAATCCGCCAGACGCTCGGCGAACGCTCCGGGGTCCGGGCGCAGAGCTGGCTTCGGATTCACTCGCTCGGCACGGTGGAGATCGGCGACGACGTGGAGATCGGCGCCAATGTCACCATCGACCGCGGCACGATCCGGGCGACGAAGATCGGCTCGGGCAGCAAGCTCGACAACCTCGTCCATGTCGGCCACAACGTCGAGGTCGGCCATGACACCCTCCTTTGCGGGCAGGTCGGCATCGCCGGCTCGACCCGCATCGGCAATCGGGTGGTGCTTGGCGGCCAATGCGGCGTCGGCGACAACCTTTTCGTCGGTGACGACGTGATCGCCGGCGGCGCGACCAAGATGATGACCAACGTGCCGGCGGGGCGGGTCGTCCTCGGCTATCCGGCGATCAAGATGGACCAGCATATCGAGGCGCAGAAGAACATCCGCCGTCTGCCCCGGCTTTACGCCCAGGTAGCGGAACTTCGCGAAGCCGTTACATCCTTCATGCAGAAGGCGGGCAGCAAGGGAGAGGAGTGACATGGCCGCAAATCCCAGCATCCGTGACCGGGTCATCGCGATCATCGCCGAACAGGCGGTTCTGGAGCGCGAACAGGTCAGCCTTGAAATGTCGCTGGCCGAGCTTGGCATCGACAGCCTCGGCCTTGTGGAATCGATCTTCGCCTTCGAGGAGGAGTTCGACATCTCGGTCCCGTTCAACGCCAACGAGCCTACGGAGAGCGATTTCGACATATCCTCCGTCGCCGCGATCATCGGCGCCGTCGAAAAGCTCGTGGCCGAAAAAGAGGCTGCATGAGGCGCGTCGCCATCACCGGCGCGGGCACGATCAACGCCCTCGGGCATGACGTACCATCGACGCTCGCCGCGATGCGCGAAGGCCGCTGCGGCATCGGCCCACTGGTGTTCCGCGACGTCGACCGGCTTTCGGTCCGCATCGGCGGGCAGGTGCGCGGCTGGGATGCCGAGAGCTACTTCAACCGCCAGGAAATCTCGCTCTACGACCGTTTCACCCAGTTCACCATGCTGGCGACAAAACAGGCGGTGGAGCAATCCGGCCTCGATTTCCGCGGCAAGATGGGCTTCGACTGCGGCGTGATCCTCGGCACCGCCGGGGGTGGGGTGATGACCTCGGACGAGAATTACCGGAGCGTCTATGAAGAGGGGAAGAACCGCGTTCATCCCTTCGTGGTGCCGAAGCTGATGAACAACGCTGCCGCGAGCCACGTCAGCATGGAATGGTCGCTCAGGGGGCCGTCCTTCACCGTGGCCACGGCCTGCGCCTCGTCGAACCACGCGATGGGGCTCGCCTTCCAGATGGTGCGGTCGGGGGCCGCCCGCGCCATCATCACCGGCGGGTCGGAGGCGATGCTCTGCTTCGGCGGCATCAAGGCCTGGGAGGGTTTGCGCGTCATGTCGAAGGACGCCTGCCGCCCCTTCAGCGCCAACCGCAACGGCATGGTGCAGGGCGAGGGGGCGGGGGTCTTCGTCTTCGAGGATTGGGACCACGCCCGCGCGAGGGGGGCGGAGATCCTCGCCGAGGTTGCGGGGTTCTCGATGACCTCGGACGCCGCCGACATCGTGATGCCGAGCCAGGCGGGCGCGCAACGCGCCATCGCCGGAGCGCTGGCGGATGCACGGCTGGCGCCCGAGGATGTGGGCTATGTCAACGCCCATGGCACCGGCACCGCCGCCAATGACAAGACCGAATGCGCCGCTGTCGCCCATGCCTTTGGCCACCATGCCGACCGGCTGATGATCTCTTCCACCAAGTCGATGCACGGCCATGTGATCGGCGGCACCGGCGCGGTGGAACTTCTGGCCTGCATCATGGCGCTGAGGGACGGGGTGATCGCGCCGACGATCGGCTATGAGGAGCCAGACCCGGAATGCGCGCTCGACGTCGTGCCGAACGTGGCGCGTGAGCGGAAGGTGACGGCGGCCATCTCGAACGCCTTCGCCTTCGGCGGCCTCAACGCGGTGCTGGCGCTCCGCGCCGCCTGAAACGAAAACGCCGCCCCCGAAGGGACGGCGCTTGCCGTGACCTGATGAGCAGAGACCTTACTGCGGCGCAGCTTCCGCCGGGGCAGGAGCCGCCGCGTCGGCAGGCTTGGCAAGGGCGGCACGCGCCTCTTCCGACTTCTTCTGCGCATCAAGCGCCTTGGTGAAGCCGTTCAGCGAAACCTCGACCGTGACCTTGGCATTCGGATTGGCCACCGGCACCACCGTGACCGTCGCCGACTTGCCCTTCTTCAGCTTTTCCACCTCTTCGGCGGTTAGGCCGAGGCGCGCGACGCAGCCCATTTGCGTGCAGAAGCTGAAGGGGTAGGCAACCGGTTTGCCGGTGTCGATGGCAAAGCTCAGCTGTTCCAGAAGCAGCGTTTCAAGCGGCGTTATGATCGTGGCGCCCACGGCGACCTTGCTGTCCGCCGGCAGGTTGACCAGCGTGATCTCCGATACCGGGTTGCCCGAGTTCTTCTCCTTCAGAAGCTGGTAGAGCTGGCAGGGGTCGGCGCCATCCTCGGTGCGGATGCAGCGCAGATCCCAGTCGCCGAACTTCTCGGCGACATAGGGCTTGCCCATGTCATCGGGCGCAGCGGCCGTGGCTGCGGCGTCGCCTGTCGCGGCGGGCTCGGCGGCGGCGTCTGCCGCCGGGGCAGGGGGCGTGGTTTCCTGTGCGGCGGCGGGAAGCCCTGCGGCCAGCGCCAGAATGAGCGTCAGGGTCTTGGGAAATGCGGCCATGATGTCTTTCCGTTCATGCATTCGAAGTGCCGGGCGCGTGTAGCATGCCCGTCTGCCGGTGTCAGTGCAGAAACGTGTGATCGGGGGGGCGGGCGGCTCTTTGCCGATCGGCGCGTTGCGGCGATCCGGGCAAAAAGAAAGGGCCCCGTGAAGGGCCCTTCCGAATTCTTTTGCTCCCTGTCGGACGGGCCGACTTAGTCATTGGAGCGCAAGCTATTCAGTTCGACCTTATGCGTCAACATATAAATTGCTGCGTGCCAGAAATTTGATTTTACAGGAAAAAAGCCGCGCCCGGAGGCGCGGCCAGTCTGACAGGGAGGAAGAAACGGCGCCGCCGCAAGCTCGCGCGGCAGCACCATATGAAGGCTGGCACAGTCTGGTTAACATAGTATGGTGACCGCGCTGGCGATGGTGTGAGACGGGGGAAAGAGTGCTGACGGAAGCGGGTATCTTCGTAGGCGGGGGCGGCGAAAGCTACGCTACGCCACAGGAACTTCTGTTGAAATATGGCAACCGCCACGGGCTGATCGCGGGCGCGACCGGAACCGGCAAGACGGTGACGCTGCAGGTTCTGGCCGAGGGGTTTTCCGCCGCCGGGGTGCCGGTCTTTCTCGCCGATGTGAAGGGTGACCTCGCCGGGCTGGCGATGGCCGGATCGGTCGACGGCAAGCTCCATGAGCCCTTCACGAAGCGCGCGGCGACGATCGGCTATGATCTGAACTACGCGGACTTCCCGGTCGCCTTCTGGGATCTCTTCGGCGAACAGGGCACGCCGATTCGCACCACCGTGGCCGAGATGGGGCCGCTTCTCCTCGCCCGGCTGATGGATCTCAGCGAACCGCAGGAGGGTGTGCTGAACATCGCATTCCGCCTCGCCGACGAAGAAGGGCTGCCGCTTCTCGACCTGAAGGACCTGCAGTCGATGCTGGTCTTCATCGGCGAACAGTCGGCCGACTTGGGCCTGCGCTACGGCAATATCTCTCCGGCCACTGTGGGCGCCATCCAACGCCAGTTGCTGGTTCTCGAAAACCAGGGCGGCACCCGGCTTTTCGGCGAACCGGCGCTGGAACTTGCCGACATGATGCGGCTCGCCCCGGACGGGCGGGGCCAAGTCAACATCCTCGCCTCCGACAAGCTGATGGCCTCGCCACGGCTTTACGCGACCTTCCTCCTGTGGCTCCTCTCGGAACTTTTCGAGGAACTGCCCGAGGTCGGCGACCCCGACAGGCCGAAACTCGTCTTCTTCTTCGACGAGGCGCATCTTCTTTTCAGCGATGCGCCGAAGGCGCTGACCGACAAGGTGGAGCAGGTGGCGCGGCTGATCCGGTCGAAGGGCGTCGGCATCTACTTCATCACCCAGAACCCCGCCGATGTTCCCGATGACATTCTCGGCCAGCTGGGTAACCGGGTCCAGCACGCGCTCCGCGCCTTCACCGGAAAGGACCAGAAGGACCTTGCCCGCGCTGCGCAGAACTACCGCCCCAATCCGCGTTTCGACACCGAAACCGCGATCAAGGAGGTCGGCACCGGCGAGGCTGTGACTTCGTTCCTTGAGGCCAAGGGCATCCCCTCGATGGTGGAGCGGACGCTGGTCCGGCCGCCGGCCAGCCAGCTCGGGCCTATCACGCCCGAGCAGCGCCGCGCGGCGATTGCCGCGACCGGGCTCGGGTTCAAATACGACAAGGTCGTTGACCGCGAGTCCGCCTATGAGCGGCTGCAAGCCAAGGCCTCGGCAGCGGCGGAGGCTGCGGCCAATGCCGAGGCCGAGGAAGAGAAGATGAAGGCGGAGCTTCGCGAGTTGAAGCAGGCGCGGCGCTATGACGGGACGCAGGTTGGCCGGTCGACCTCACGGAGTTCTTCGCGCAACGACGGCATCGCAACCGCCTTCGGCAAGAGCCTCGCGCGCCAGCTTGGCACCAGGACCGGCCAGGCCATCGTGCGCGGGATTCTGGGATCGCTTTTCAAGTCACGCTGAGTCCCGCGTCCGCGCGGGCCGGCTTCTACGGTCAAGTTGGGAGGTATGGATATGAGCACGCAGGACGATCTCTGGGGCCTTGAGGAAAAATTCTGGCTCGGCGGCGGCGAGACATTTCACAGCACCATGGCCGACGGGGCGATCATCGTCTTCGCCTATCCTGCCGGCATCCTGCAGGGAGACAGCGCACGGAAGGGTGTCTCGGGCCAGCCGAAATGGCGGTCTGTGGTCATGGCCGACCGCACGGTGAACCTCAGGGGCGATGTCGCCGTCCTCGCCTACCGGGCCGAGGCGGAACGGCCCGATGCGCCGATCCTGAAGGCGCTCTGCGCCTCGTCCTATGTGCGTGACGAAGGCACCTGGCGGCTCATGTCGCACCAGCAGACGCCGGCGTGACGCCGCCGCCCAGCGGGCGCACCTTCAGCCGGGTGATGCGGTTTTCCTTCCGCTGCAGGATCTCGAATCGGAAGCCGTGAAAGGCGAAGACCTGGCCCTCGCTCGGGATCATCTGCGCCTCGTGGATGACGAGGCCGGCGACGGTATTGGCCTCATCATCGGGCAGCGCGCATTCGGTGGCGCGATTGAAGTCGCGGATGGTCATGCCGCCGTCGACGACGAAATCGCCTGCCTCGCTGCGTTTCAGGGGATGTTCGGCGTCGATGTCGAACTCGTCGGTGATCTCGCCGACGATCTCCTCGATGATGTCCTCCAGCGTGATGAGGCCGCGGAGGTCGCCGTATTCATCGACCACCAGCGCAAAATGGGTGCGCCGCTTCAGGAAGGCCCGCATCTGTTCGTCCAGGGGCGTGGTGTCGGGGACGAAATAGGGCTTCATCGCCACGCTGAGAATGTCGAGATCGGCGATGGAGGTCAGATCCCCGGCATCGCCGCGCACCAGCTTGTCGACCGCGCGCAGAAGATCCTTGGCATGGATCACGCCGACCACGTTGTCGCGCTCGCCCCGGAAGACCGGCAGGCGGGTGTGCGGCGAGGCGAGAACCTGGGTCAGGATCGCCTCGGGCGCGGCGGCGGCGTCGATCATCGCCATCTTGCTCCGGTGCGTCATGATTTCCTCGACGGTCCGGTCGGACAGGTCGAGCGCACCGAGAAGCCGGTCGCGTTCCTCCTTGTGGACGGTGCCTTCCGACCGGCCGATCGCGAGCGCGCCGGCGATCTCATCGCGGACGGAAAGGACATGGCCATCAGGGTCGGTGCGCACCCCGAAGAGGCCGAGTATGCCGCGCACCAGCGCGCGGACAAGCCGCACGATGGGGTTGAGGATGGTGATGAGCCATGAGATCGGCCGGGCGACCCGGGCGGCGGCGGCCTCGGGTGCGGTGATGGCATAGGTCTTCGGCAGCACCTCGGCAAAGACGAGGACGAGCGCGGTCATGACGAGCGTGGCCACCGCGACGCCATTCGCGCCGAACATCCGTGAAAAGAGCGCGGTCGCCAGCGCCGCCGAAGTGATGTTGGCGACGTTGTTGCCAAGAAGGATCGCGCCGATCAGCTTTTCGCCGTCCTCGCGGACCCTCAGCGCCTGATCCGCCCCCCGGTTGCCTCGCGTAGCCTCGGCGCGGAGCTTGCCGCGCGAGGCCGCCGTCAGTGCGGTCTCCGAGCCGGAGAAGAAGGCCGACAGCACCAAGAGCAGGATGATCGCGGCGACGGTGATCCAGAAGGAGGCATCGAGGGCGGCGGTGAACTGCATGCGGACCTTTCTTCTTCGCGGGCCTAGACCGAATGGTCGCCGTTCCGCGCCAGCGGATGATGAGTGAGGACCAGCGCCTTCAGCCGTTCGTCGAGAACATGGGTATAGATCTCGGTCGTGGAAATGTCGGCATGGCCGAGCATGGTCTGGATCGCCCGAAGGTCGGCGCCACCGGCAAGAAGATGGGTGGCGAAGGCATGGCGGAGGACATGCGGCGTGACCTTGGCGGGCGGCAGGCCGGCGGCGATGGCGAGGTCCTTCAGAAGCCCGTGGAAGGCCTGCCGGGTCATGTGGCCGGCAGCCCCGCGCGCCGGGAAAAGATGCTTGCCGGGCGGGGTGCGGAACTCCAGCCGCGCCGCGTCCTCGGCCTTGTCGCGGATCGCCAGCCACTCCGCCAGCGCCTCGCGCGCCGGGGTGGAGAGCGGCACCATCCGTTCCTTGCCGCCCTTGCCCTTCACGAGAAGCATCCTTGGATCGCCCCGCGCGGCAGAAACCGGCAAGCCCACCAACTCGCTCACCCGCATTCCGGTGGCGTAGAGAAGCTCCATCAGGCAGGTGTTGCGCGCCCGTTCTGCCGGGTTGCGCCCGCTGTCGCGTGCGGAGGCGAGAAGCCTGTCGACCTCCGCCTCGCTCAGGATCTTCGGCAGGCGATGCGCCTTGGCGGGGCCTGAAATCTGTATCGCCGGATTGTCCTTCCGCCAGCCTTCGTCATAGGCAAAGCGGTAAAGCTGGCGGATGGCGGAAAGGCGTCGCGCGCGGGTCGCCGGCGAAAGCCCCGCCGCCTCGCAGGAAACGATATAGGCTTCGACATCGGCGCGCTCGGCGGCGGCGAAGTCACGCTTCTTGTGGGCCAGCCAGCCGGCGAAGTCATTGAGGTCGCGGCCATAGGCCAGAAGCGTGTTCCGGGCCGAACCAAGTTCTGCCGCCTGCGCCTCAAGAAAGGCCGAGATCCAGCGCCCCGCCGTCATGCCCTCAGCCCCGGCGCTCAAGCAGCAGAAGTTCAAGCGAGGCTCGGCGGGCGACCGTCTCAAGCCCGACCTCGCGCAAGAAGCGAAGGCCGCCGGTCACGTCGCGAAGGTCGCCGCGCGCGCCTTCAGTAATGTCGTCGATGGCCTTGAGGATGCCCTCGCCCAGCCGGTCGTCGGATTTGAGCGCGGCGTAATCCTCGCGGAGCGGCGTCGAAGCCTGGAATGCCGCCTTGATCGCCACGCCCATCTGGTCGCCGGGCGTCGCGCCGTCGAGCTTGCCGGTGGCGATGCCGGCAAGGAAGGCTTCCTCGCCCGTCGCGGGCGTATGCGCGCGGGCGGCCTTTTCGTAGCTGTCCGAAAGAAGCGCCGCGCGGAAGGCGATGGTGCCGGCCGGTCCGGTCAGGCCGGCCTTCGTCAGGCGGTCGGCGAAGAAGGAGGCGAAGGGAACCTCCAGTTCCACCGCCGTCATCTCGAACCACGCCGCCGAAAGGGCGGTCGCGATCTTGGCCGGTTCGCCTTCCGTCAGCGCGGCGTCAAGATCCTGCACCGCCGACACCCGTTCCCAGACCCCGCCCGAGGCGGAAGGCGCGCTTTCGGTGTAAAGGCCGAACAACTGGTTGGCCTGGATCGCCCCGGTCCGCGCCAGCCTTTCGGCGGCGTCAAGCCGGGTTTTCCAGCCGGCGTTGGACCTGAGGTCGGCCTGGGCGAAGGCCACCGGCAGCGTTGCCGTCGGCATCGGCTGACCGATCGCCTCCATCAACCGCAGGACCAGGGGCGAGGGGCGATCGGGAAGCGGCAGGTCGGGTTCGCCCTCGGACAGGTCGGGGTCGAGGAAATGTTCGAGAAGCCGCGCCATCTCCGGCTCGATATAGCCCAGGGTCTCGCCGGTTCTCAGCGACAGCGCGGCCGCGTTCCAGTCGCCGCCGCGCGCCAGACAGAAGATCCGGGCCGGGAAGGTCGGCGCCACCTGCGGCGTACCACGCATGACGGTGCAGGCGCGATCTTCCTGCCCGGTCAGAAGGGCTATGTCGAACCAGCGCCGGAAGGGTTCCGCCGAGGGCGGGTTGACCTGTTCAAGCATGGAAAGTGCCGGATCAAGCGCGCCGAGGTCGAGAAGCTTGTCGATCCGCGCCAGAAAGAGGGTGCCGTCGCCGCCGGCATCGTCGGGCGGGTCAAGTTCGGCCAGAAGGAGCGTGTAGAGCAGAGACTGCACGGCGGGCAGCGCCTCGGCCCGTTCGGTCTGGATCAGGCGAGCGAGCTCGGCCTCGGGCGTCGCCCCCCAGAGGCCGCGCGGCAACCCGGTCGAATGTGCCGGCAGGATGCCGATCGTGTCGAGAGCCTGGGCGTTGAGCGATCGCGAGGTGATCGCCCCCGGTATCGGGTTCGACGTAACCGGCGGCTCGTTCGCGGGCGCGTCCGGGTTCGGCATGGCGGCGGGGGTCGCCACCGAGCGCGACAGCCAGTCAATCGCCGACAGGGGCGGTGGCGTTTCGTCCGCCGCCGCAGCATTGGCCAGAATCACGATCAGCGGCAGGAATACCCCCGCCCTAGTTTCCGACATTCAACTCGACCGGCACAGTCACGTCGCTTTGCTGAGGCTTCAGATTGCCCAGATAAGCATAGCCTACAAGCCCGACGAACGCGATGAGGGCCAGAAGAAGAAGAAATTTGAGAATGCGCACCATCAAGTCCTGCCGTTTCTTTTTGTTGCCGGGTGCGGCCCGATTGAAACCTCATGTCCCTCTGGCGCGGGGTGCCACGCGAAAGGATGCTCGGGGGAACATATATATGGCAATTGGCGCGAGTTCACGCCATTACGGGCGGAAAGTTTCGTTTTGGGCAGGAGAACGCCTTCCCACCGCTGAATGACACGGCCGGGCAAGGCCGAGGGACGGGGTCTTGGGGCGCAAGTTGAAGAAAACCGTCGTGCTCATCGGCATGATGGGGGCGGGGAAGTCGGCGGTGGGCAATGCCCTGTCGCGTCTCCTTGGCGCCCCTTTCGTCGATTCCGACGAAGAGATCGAGCGCGCCGCGAACATGAGCGTGGCCGAGGTCTTCAAGCGTGACGGCGAGCCCTTCTTCCGCGCCCGCGAAAGCGAAGTTCTGCTGCGGCTACTGTCGGGGCCGCCATGCATCCTCTCGACTGGCGGCGGCGCCTTCCTTGCCGAGGCGAACCGGAAGGCCATCGCCGAAAAGGGCGTGGCGGTCTGGCTCAAGGCCGATCTGGAACTTTTGTGGAACCGGGTGCGGCACAAGACGACGCGGCCGCTTCTGCGGACAGCGGACCCGAAAGGCACGCTGACGGCGCTTCTGACCGCGCGCGAGCCGATCTATGCCGAGGCAGCGGTGACGGTGCAGGCGCGGCCCGAGTATTCGGTCGAGGAAATGGCCGGCAAGGTGATCGAGGCCTTGCAGGCCCATGGCGAGGTGATGGGGAAGTGACGATGGCTGCGATCGAGACGGTCCATGTCGATCTGGGCGCGCGGAGCTATGACGTGCGCATCGGGCGTGGGCTGATCGCCCGCGCCGGCGCCGAGATCGCGCCCTTGCTCCGCCGCCCGCGCGTGGCGGTCCTGACCGACGAGACAGTGGCGCCCCTGCATCTCGAGGCGCTTCGTGCAGGGTTGGGTGATGTGACAATGACGGCGCTTCCGCTCCCCTCGGGCGAGGGGACGAAGGGCTGGCCGGAGTTTGCACGCGCCGTCGATTGGCTTCTCGCCGAGAAGATCGAGCGGCGCGAAGTGGTGATCGCCTTCGGCGGCGGGGTGATCGGGGACCTGGCCGGGTTCGCGGCGGCGGTGCTGCGACGGGGCGTGCGCTTCGTGCAGATCCCGACGACGCTTCTGGCGCAGGTCGACAGTTCCGTCGGCGGCAAGACCGGCATCAACTCGGTCCACGGCAAGAACCTCATCGGTGCCTTCCACCAGCCGTCGCTGGTCCTCGCCGATATCGGCGTTCTGGGGACGCTGCCCGCCCGCGACTTCCTTTCGGGCTACGGCGAGGTGGTGAAGTACGGGCTTCTGGGCGACGCAGCCTTCTTCGAATGGCTCGAGGCGAACGGCCCGGCTTTGGCTTCTGGCGATCCCGCGCTCAGGCAGTATGCGGTGCGCCGGTCGGTCGAGATGAAGGCAAGGATCGTGGAGCGGGACGAGACGGAGGAGGGCGACCGCGCGCTTCTCAACCTCGGCCATACCTTCTGCCACGCGCTCGAAACCGCCACGGGGTATTCGAGCCGGCTTCTCCACGGTGAAGGCGTGGCGATCGGTTGCGCGCTGGCGTTCGAGCTTAGCCAGCGCCTCGGGCTTTGCAGCCAGGAAGAGCCAAGCCGGGTTCGCGCGCATCTGAAGGCGATGGGGATGAAGGCCGACATTGCCGACATTCCGGGCGCGTTGCCGGATGCGGACGCGCTGCTGGCGCTGATGGCGCAGGACAAGAAGGTGGTGGACGGACGCCTGCGCTTCATCCTCGCCAGCGGCATCGGCAAGGCCTTCGTCGCCGATGACGTGCCGGGCGATGTGGTGCGAAAGCTTCTGATCGACGCGCTTGCGTAGGGCGGGGCTTACCCCGGCTGCGTCCCGCAGGATCGGCAGTATTGCCTATCCTGCGCCCAATCAGAACGGGATCTCGTCGTCCATGTCGGCACGGCTGCCGCCGCCGCCCTGACCGCCGCCCGAGCCGCCACCCGACGACCCGCCGCCATAGCTGCCGCCGCCGCCCGATCCGCCGCTGTAGCCGCCGCGGTCATCCTCGTAGCCGCCACCGCCCGAACCGCCACCGGCTTCGCCGCGGCCGCCAAGCATCGTCATGGATGACCGGAAGGGGCGCAGCACGATCTCAGTCGAGTAGCGGTCCTGACCCGACTGGTCCTGCCATTTGCGAGTTTCAAGCTGACCCTCGATGTAGACGGTCGAGCCCTTCTTCAGATACTGCTCGGCGACCTTGGCGAGGTTCTCGTCGAAGATGGCGACCGAGTGCCATTCGGTGCGTTCCTTGCGTTCGCCGGTGCTGCGGTCACGCCAGTTTTCAGAGGTGGCGATGCGCAGGTTGACCACCTTGCCGCCATTCTGGAAAGACCGCACTTCCGGGTCGCGCCCGAGATTGCCGATGAGAATGACCTTGTTGACCGATCCCGCCATGACGCGCTCCTTCCGAATCTGTTCAGGTTTCTTAACCCCCGACGACCCAACTAGGAAGCAAGATGGTAAACCGACCGCTAACCACCGCCGGTGGCGCAACGTCGGGTCCGCGCCGGCGGGGCTGGTCTGAGACAGAAATTCGGGTATAGTCCCGGCGGTGGAAAGACGGCGTGGGGGACAGATGCGCTTCGCCCTTAGGATTGCGGCAATCGTCGCGGTTGCTGCGGCGCCGACGACTGCGGCCTTGGCCGAGGGGCTGATCCTCGTGCGCGGCAACGCCAAGGCCACGTCTCGGCTCGAACAGTTCCGCTCGCAAACCAGGGTCCTCGACAGCCGCGCTGCCAAGCAATACGACACCTCCTTCAAGCTGACGCCGCATGGCAAGGCGGGCGCCACCAAGACCGCGACGGTGATCCCATCCTATTCCGGGCGCTACCGGGGGCTTTATCTCGAAGCGGCCAAGAACGCGGCACGCAAGCATGGCGTGCCGGAGGATCTCTTCCTGCGCCTCGTGCAGCAGGAAAGCGGCTGGAACCCCGGCGCGGTGTCCAACAAGGGCGCCACGGGCCTTGCCCAGCTGATGCCGGGGACGGCGGCGCGGCTTGGCGTCAATGCCAGCGATCCGCATGACAATCTCGATGGCGGCGCGCGCTATCTGCGGATGATGTTCGACCGTTTCGGCGACTGGAAGCTGGCGCTTGCGGCCTACAACGCCGGGCCGGAGGCGGTGTCCAAGCATGGCGGCGTCCCGCCCTACCGCGAGACGCAGGGTTACGTCGTGGCCATCCTCGGCGGTTAGGCCGGACCGCTCTCAGTCCTCTTCCTCGGTGATCCGGTAGTCGCGCGGGATGCCTTTGGTCGCCCGCGCCCAGATCGTGTCTGCCGCCCGCGCCCGATGCGCCTCGAAGGCCTCGCGGTCGCGGAAGAGCTCGCTGACGGCAAAGCGTACCGGATCGGATTGGGAGCGGAAGACCTCGAACCTCAGGCAACCGGGATTGGCGCGGGACAGCCGGATGTGTTCCGGCAGAAGCACCGAGACGCGATCAGCCTCTTCAAGCGACCGGCAGAGCAGGAAACCGTTCAGGGCGATACGCGGCATGGCGGGATGTTAGTCGGGACTGTGCGATCCGGGAAGACCCGCCTTATTCCATCTCGATGGTGCCGGGCGGCTTCGATGTCACGTCATACATGACCCGGTTGACGCCCTTGACCTCGTTGATGATCCGCGTGGCAGTCTCGCCAAGGAATTCGTGCGTGAATGGGTAGTAGTCCGCCGTCATGCCGTCGACGCTGGTGACCGCGCGCAACGAGAGCGCGTAGTCATAGGTGCGACCGTCGCCCATCACGCCAACGGTCTTGAGGGGCAGGATCGCGGCGAAGGCCTGCCATATCTCGTCGTAAAGCCCGTGCTTGCGGATCTGGTCGATATAGACCGCATCGGCGCGGCGCAGGATCTCCAGCTTTTCGGTGGTGATCTCGCCGGGGCAGCGGATGGCGAGGCCGGGGCCGGGGAAGGGGTGGCGGCGGATGAACTGTTCGGGCAGGCCAAGTTCGCGGCCAAGGGCGCGGACCTCATCCTTGAACAATTCGCGGAGCGGTTCGACCAGCTTCAGGCCCATCTTTTCCGGCAGGCCGCCGACATTGTGGTGCGACTTGATCGTCACCGAAGGGCCGCCGGAGAAGGAGACGCTTTCGATGACGTCCGGGTAGAGTGTGCCCTGTGCGAGGAACTTCGCGCCGCCGACCTTCGCCGCCTCGAGCTGGAAGACGTCGATGAAGAGCCTGCCGATGGTCTTGCGCTTGACCTCGGGGTCCGAGACGCCTTCGAGCGCGCCAAGGAAAAGCCCGCTTTCCTCGGCATGGATCAGCGGGATGTTGTAGTTGTCGCGGAACATCGCCACGACCTCTTCGGCCTCGTTCAGCCTGAGAAGCCCGTGATCGACAAAGACGCAGGTAAGCTGGTCGCCGATGGCCTCATGGATGAGAACGGCGGCGACCGAGGAATCGACGCCGCCGGAGAGGCCGCAGATCACCTTGGCATCGCCGACCTGGGCGCGGATCTTGGCGATCGCGTCCTCGCGGTAGGCGCCCATGGTCCAGTCGCCGGTGAAGCCGGCGAGGCGCACGAAGTTCTCGTAAAGCTTCGCGCCCTTCGGGGTGTGATGCACCTCCGGGTGGAACTGCACGGCGTAGAAGTTGCGCGAGGGATCGGCGGTGATCGCGTAGGGCGCGTTGGGCGAGGTGCCGTAGACGCGAAAGCCGGGGGCGATTTCGGACACATGGTCGCCGTGGCTCATCCAGACCTGTTCGCGCCCGGCATTGGCGGTATCGGTGAACCAGCCCTCAAGGAGTGGGGTCTGCGCAAACTCCGGTGTCACGAAGGCGCGACCAAACTCGGCAGTGCCGTGGCCGCGTTCGACCTTGCCGCCAAGAAGATGCATCATCACCTGCTGGCCGTAGCAGATGCCGAGGATCGGCACGCCCATGTCGAAGACACCGGCAGGTGGCATCGGCGCGCCGTCGGCAAAGACCGAAGCGGGACCGCCCGAGAAGATCACCGCCTTCGGCGCGAAGGTCTTGAGGAAAGCATCGTCGACGCGGTTGAAAGGGTGGATCTCGCAGTAGACGTTCAGCTCCCTCAGGCGGCGCGCGATAAGTTGCGTGACCTGGCTGCCGAAGTCGATGATGAGAAGGCGCTGATGCGGATGTGTCATGGCGGGGGAATAGGATTTTGGCCCGAATTCCGCAAGGGTGTTCGGGGGCGGCCTATGCGGCAGCCCCGGAAGAACCTTCCCTATCCGCGCCCTTTCGGGCGGCGCGGCGGCGCATTGCCACCGGGGCGGGGCGGGGCGGGGCGCTTGCCCTTGAACTTGCCCGCCGGCCGGTCGTCTGCCGGGGCCTTGAACCGGGCGGGCTTGCCGGCGCCCTTGCTCTTTTCGGTCTTCTGCGCCGTCGTCCATCGGGTCTTCACCCTTGGCGTCTTCGCCTCCGCCGGTTCGGCGGCAGGGGGGGCGGGCGGCTTCGGCGGGCGGGCGGGTTCGATGAGCCTGGCCATCGGGGCTTCGGCCCTTGGCCGGGCCATCGTCTCGTGCTTCCGGACCGGTTTCGACGCCCCCGGATGCGCGCGGCGTTCCGGGTTGCGGTCAAGCACGGGTTCGCCCTTCATCCGCCGCAGGGTCAGGCCCGGCTCGATCTCGAGGACCTCGCCGAAGCGGGGCGCCTCGGCGGTGGCGATCTGGACGTAGCTTTCATCCTCGCGCACCCGGATCGCGCCGATGGCGTCGCGGGTGATGCCGCCGGCATCGCAGATCTTCGGCAAAAGCCAGCGCGCCTCGGCCCGGCCGGTATGGCCGACCGAGAGCGAGAACCAGACCGAATCCCCGAATTCGCGCGGCGCGCGCGGGGCGGCGGCGGAAGGTGCGGGGCTGTCGGTCAGTTCCTCCGGCGGCGGGCGGCCTTCGCGCCAGAGCTGGACGAAGGCGGCAGCAATCTGCTTCGCGCCGAAATGCGCCAGCAGGTCGTCGGCGATCGACATGTCCTCAAGAAGCGTGGTCAGGGCCGGATGCTCCGCCATCCGCATGTCGTCCTTCGCGCTGACCTCTTCGGCGGAGGGTGCCTTGCCCCATTCCGCAACGACCTTGGCGCCCTGCAGAAGCCGCTGCGCCTTCTTGTATTCCGGCGGCGTCACGATCAGCGCCGAGACACCCTTGGCCCCGGCGCGACCGGTGCGGCCCGAACGGTGCAGGAGCGTTTCCGAATTGGTCGGCAGGTCGGCATGGATCACCAGTTCGAGGCCGGGCAGGTCGATGCCCCGCGCCGCCACATCGGTGGCGATGCAGACCCGCGCCCGGCCGTCCCGAAGAGCTTGCAGCGCATGGGTCCGCTCCTGCTGCGACAACTCCCCCGACAGCGCCACGACGCGGAAGCCGCGATTGCCCATCCGGGCCAGAAGGTGGTTCACATTGGCGCGGGTCTTGCAGAAGATGATCGCCGTCCGCGCCTCATAGAAGCGCAGGAGGTTGAAGATCGCATTCTCGCGGTCGCGCATGGCGACGGACATGGCGCGGTAGGTGATGTCGCCGTGCTGGCGCGCCTCACCCATGGCAGCGACGCGCAAGGCGTCCCGCTGGAAGTCCTGCGCCAGCTTCTCGATGGCGGGCGGCACGGTGGCCGAGAACATCAGCGTCCGGCGGCTTTCGGGCGCGGCGCTCAGGATGAACTCCAGATCCTCGCGGAATCCGAGGTCGAGCATCTCGTCCGCCTCATCGAGGACCGCAACGCGCAGGGCCGAAAGATCCAGCCCGCCGCGTTCGATATGGTCGCGCAGGCGTCCCGGCGTACCGACGACGATATGGGCGCCACGCTCCAGCGCCCGGCGTTCGGTGCGGTAGTCCATGCCGCCGACACAGGTGGCGATGCGTGCACCGGTCGCGGCATAAAGCCAAGTCAGCTCCGCCGCGACCTGAAGCGCCAGTTCCCGCGTCGGCGCGATGGCGAGCGCGAGGGGCGTCGTCGCATGCGGGAGGGCGCCGCCTTCGCTCAGAAGGTCGGGGGCCGCCGCGATGCCGAAGGCGACGGTCTTGCCCGATCCGGTCTGGGCCGAAACCAGGAGGTCACGGCCACGCGCCTGAGGTTCCAGCACCGCTTGTTGCACCGAAGTCAGGGTCGCATAGCCCCGGTCGGAAAGCGCCGATGCCAAGGGCGCGGCAATATCACTGTTGATCATCTGTTCTGCCTGAATGGGGCCGAGGGCCCGGGTGAACGGCCCGGTCCCGCCCTTGCGCGGCCCTAACCCGCACAGGCCCAGAACAGCCGATCCGCTGCCCTATCGCCGTGCGGGGGCGGAGTCAAAGGGATATGGCGGGGAGGGGCCGATCAGCCCTTTGCCTTGGCGCGCAGCAGCATCCCGTAAAGGTCGCGCGGATCGTCGGGGTCGGCGATCATGTCCAGAGGTTCGCTGTAGGGATGGGCCTTCAGCTGGTCATGGACGTAGCGCAGGGCCGAGAAATCCTCGATCGCGAAGCCGACACTGTCGAAAAGCGTGATCTGGCGGGCGTCGGTCCTGCCCGGCACCTGCCCGGTGATGACCTGCCAGAACTCGGTCACCGGATGGTCGGGGGCAAGCTGCTGGATCTCGCCCTCGATCCTTGTCTGCGGCGGATATTCGACGAAGATCTGGGAGCGGAGGAGGATGTCGCGGTGCAGTTCCGTCTTGCCGGGGCAGTCGCCGCCGACCGCGTTGATATGGATGCCGGAGCCCACCATGTTGTCGGTCAGGATCGTCGCATATTGCTTGTCGGCGGTGCAGGTGGTGACGATCTCGGCCCCCTCCATCGCCTGTTCGGAGCTTGTGCAGGATGTGAGGGTCAGGCCGGAACCGGCAAGATTCCTTGCACATTTCGCGGTCGCTTCTGGGTCGATGTCATAAAGCCTGACATGGGTGATGCCGCAGATCGCCTTGAAGGCCAGCGCCTGGAATTCCGACTGCGCGCCGTTGCCGATCATCGCCATCGTCTTTGCACCCTTCGGTGCCAGATGCTTCGCGGCCAGCGCCGACATGGCGGCGGTGCGAAGGGCGGTGAGGATCGTCATCTCGGTCAGAAGCACCGGGTAGCCGGTCTCAACCTCGGCCAGAAGGCCGAAGGCGGTGACGGTCTGAAGCCCGGCCTTGGTGTTGCTCGGGTGGCCGTTGACGTATTTGAAGCCATACATCTCGCCGTCCGAGGTCGGCATCAATTCGATCACGCCGACCTCGGAATGCGAGGCGACGCGCGGGGTCTTGTCGAAATTCTCCCAGCGGCGGAAATCGGCCTCGATATAGCCGGCGATATCGCGCATCACCTGTTCAGGTCCGATCTGAAGAACCAGACGCATCATGTTGTCGACGCTGACGAAAGGGACGATATTCAAGCTGGGTTTCATGATTGGGATTCCTGCGCGCCGGGGCGCGGCGAAAGGTGGATGCCGGCGATCATGCAGCGGACGGAGCCGCCGGCATGTTCGATGGTTGGGACGTCAAGCGGCACGATGCGGGCGCTGCGTTCGATCTCCTGACACTGCGCGGGCGTCAGCGCCTTGGCTGCCCGCTGCGACAGTGCAAGGATGCGCGATCCGGCACCGGTGAGTTCGATGGCATTGCCGGCAAACTCGCCGATCTGCGCAGGGGACAGCGGGATCACAGTGCGCCCCGTCTCGGTCAGGCGCTGCACGACGACTTCGCGCCGCGCCGCGTCGGGGATCATGTCGAGGCCGACGAGCGCGAAATCGGTGGCGATGCACATCAGGACGTTGGTGTGATAGACCGCGCGGCCCGCCGCATCGATGGCGTCGAAGGCGATGGGTTCATATGCGAAATGGGTGCAGAACCGTTCCAGCGCCACCGGATCGGCGCGGTTCGAGCGCACGGTGAAGGCGATGCGGCCGATATGGTCCAAGACCATCGCCCCGGTGCCTTCCAGCGCCAGCCCGTCCTCCTCAAGCCCGGAAAGGTCGATCACCTCCTGCACGCGGTAGCTGCGCTTCAGCATCTCGATCACGTCGGCGCGTCGTTCGCGCCGGCGGTTGGCGGCGAACATCGGATAGATCGCCACCTGACAGCCGGGATGGGTGGAAAACCAGTTGTTCGGAAAGACGCTGTCGGGCGTTTCGCGGCTGCCGTCATCCTCGAAGACATGGACCACGACGCCGTGGCGCCGCAGCGTGGCCACCGCCTGGTCATGTTCATCGCGGGCGCGGGCGGCAAGGGCCGCTGCATCCTCGTTGGCATGGGTCTGGAAGGCGTTGTCGGCGCGGGTTTCGGGGTTCGGCACGAAGGCATGCGGGCGGATCATCACCACCGCGCCCGGGGCCTGCAAAAGGTTGCGGGCGGCGAGGAAGCCCATCAGAAGCTCCGCGTCGGGCGGTCGAAGACCTTGCGGCCCATGAGAGAGCCGACCAGTTCCACCATCAGCTTCGCGGTCTTGCCACGCTCATCAAGGAAGGGGTTCAGCTCGACGAGGTCGAGAGAGGTCACAAGGCCGCTTTCGTGCAGCAGTTCCATCACCAGATGCGCCTCGCGGAAGGTGATGCCGCCCGGAACCGTGGTGCCGACGGCGGGCGCGATGCCGGGGTCGAGGAAATCGACGTCGAGCGAGACATGGAGCATCCCGTTCGCCGCCGCCACCTTGTCGAGAAACTCCCGCAAGGGGGCGACGATGCCGCGTTCGTCAAGAACGCGCATATCGAAGACGTTGACACTGGCCTCGATCAGCCCGGCATATTCGGCGGGATCGACCGAGCGGATGCCGTAAAGGCAGATGCGGTCGGCGGGAACCGGGGCGGGGAAGAGCGGGAAGGCGTCGAACCCCGGCTTGCCGGCGATATAGGCGACGGGCGTGCCATGGAGGTTCCCCGACTGCGTCGTCATCGGGGTGTGGTAATCCGAGTGTGCATCAAGCCAGAGGACGAAGAGCGGGCGGCCCTTTTCGGCGGCATGGGCGGCGACGCCCGCGACGGAACCGAGCGACAGCGAATGATCGCCGCCCATGAAGATCGGGAAGCCCGTCTTCATCGCCTTCCGGCCCGCCTCGGAAAGCGCTTCCGTCCAGGCCACGGTTTCGGCGAGGTGATGGACGGCGGGATTGGCGCATGTCACGTCACGGAAGGGGGCGGGCTTCAGGTCGCCCCAGTCCTCGGAAGCGATGCCGAGGTCGGCGAGACTCTGCGTCAGGCCGGCGACGCGGAAGGCGGACGGCCCCATCAGGCAGCCTGCGCGCTTCTGGCCGCTGTCGATCGGTGCGCCGATCAGAATCGGTTTCGGTGCCATGCGGGCCTCCCTTCTGTTTGCGAAGAAGATGTTTCCATTTCGGGATGATTGAAACCCGCGAAATAGGCGATATGATCGGACAGATAGCCGAAATGAAAAGGTAAATTGACGAAATGGACGAGATCGACCAGAAGCTGATCGCCGCGCTCCGCCGCGACGGGCGCGCCTCGCTTTCGGACCTTTCCGTTTCGCTTGGCCTCTCGCGGGCGACGGTGCGGGCGCGGATGGACCGGCTGACGGCCGCGGGGGAGATTCAGGGCTTTACCGTTGTGACGCGCGGCGACGTGACGGCGATGCCGGTCCGGGGGCTGATGATGATCGGCATCGAGGGGCGCGGCGCCGAACGCATCCGGGCGCGGCTGTCGGGGATGCCGGAGATCCTCGCCGTCCATTCCACCAATGGCCGCTGGGACTTGATTGCCGAGATCGGCGCGCGGACGCTTGAGGAGTTCGACGCGGTCCTTGGCCGCATCCGCAAGGTCGAGGGCGTCACGTCGAGCGAGACGAGCCTGATGCTGACGACGCAGCGCGCCGGGCGGCGTTAGGCGGCGCGGCGGGCGGCGGCGACCCAGATCAGCGCGAGGGCGAAGGACAGGATCGCGTTCCACGACGCCATCGAGAGGCCGACGAAGCTCCAGGCAATCTCGTCGCAGCGCACCAGCGGCGCGGTCATGATCTGGCCGAGGAGGTCTTGGGTCGAGCCGGAGAGCGCCCCGCCCGAGGTGCAGGTCGTGGGCCCTTCCCACCAGCCTTGCTCGACGCCGGCATGAAAGACACCGACGGCGCCCGTCACTGCGGCGGCCAGTGCGCCGGCCCAAACGAGCCAGCGCGGCCCGCCGAGAAGTACCACAGCGCCGATGGCAATCGCCGCGCCATGCGGCCAGCGCTGCCAGATGCAGAGCTTGCAGGGCGGATAGCCGATCATCTGGAAGAAGAAGGCACCGAGCAGCAGCGCCGCCGAGCCGCCGGCGGCAAGCAGCACCAGATTGCGAAAGCGCGTCACGCGTGGCTCCTGATGACGAACCAGGCGATGACCGCTAGCGCCACGATCCCCCCGGCGATCCACATCATCCGCTTTTCGATGAAGGCAAGCATCCTTTCACCATAGTGCTGCAGGAGCCAGGCCAAGGCATAGAATCGCGCGCCGCGCGCCACGATGGCCGAGATGATGAAAAGCGGCAGGTTGAAGCCGACGACGCCGGAAAGGATCGTCACGATCTTCATCGGCGGCAGATGCGACAGGCCGGAGGTGACGAGGAGGAGGAGGATCAGCCAGATGTCATCCCTGACCGTCGCGCGCATCTCCTCGAAGGCATCGAGCTTTCCGTAGAAATCAAGCACCGGCCGGGCGATCAGGTCGAAGGCATAGTAGCCAAGCGCCCAGCCGAAGATGCCGCCAAGGACCGAGGTCACGGTGGCGATGAAGGCATACGACATCGCCTTGTCGGGGCGCGCCGCCGCCATCGGCACGAAAAGCACGTCCGCCGGGATCGGGAAGAACGAGCTTTCGACGAAGGAAACGGCCCCGAGCGCCTTGGTGGCGTGGCGCGAGCGCGCCCAGGAGAGGGTCCATTGGTAAAGACGCTGGAACATGCCTTGCCTGTAGCGGTCCGCGCACGCTCCGGGCGACGCGAGGTTCTTAGGCCACGGCCAAATCGCTTCGTCAAGCGGAACGGTCTTTCAAGACACGGAGTTGTCAGCGTATCCTGCGATTGTTCACGGCAGGGCTTGAATGGGGGAACGGTGATGAGGTGGCAGGGCCGTCGCGGCAGCGACAATATCGAGGACCGGCGGCGGATCAGCACGGGCGGCATGGTCGGCGGGGGCGGCATCGGCCTTCTCGTCGTGGCGCTTCTCGTCTGGGCCCTTGGCGGCGATCCCATCTCGGTCCTGCAACAGGGCGGTGGCGGCACCATCTCACAAGGCGGCGAGGTCGAGATCACCGAGGCCGACCAGCAGGCGGCGGAATTCGTATCCGTAACCCTCGCCGATACCGAGGAAGTCTGGAGCAGCCTCTTCCAGAGCCAGTTGGGCCGCCAATACGCGCCAGTGACTCTGGTGCTTTTCAAGCAGGTCACCCAGTCGCCCTGCGGCAACGCCTCGGGTGCGACCGGGCCGTTCTACTGCCCGCTCGACAAGAAGGCCTATCTCGACACAGATTTCTTCGCGACGCTCCAGCGCCAGATGGGCGCGACCGGCGATTTCGCCGCGGCCTATGTCGTGGCGCATGAGGTCGGACACCACGTGCAGGACGAACTTGGCATCCTGAGCCAGGTGAACGACATCCGCCAGCGGTCGGGCGAGGCGGAATCGAACGCGCTTTCGGTGCGGGTCGAGTTGCAGGCCGATTGCCTGTCGGGCGTCTGGGCGCGGACCGCCGCCGAAAGGCTCGGTACGATCGAGGAGGGCGACGTGGCCGAGGCGATGAATGCGGCGGCGAAGATCGGCGACGATACGCTTCAGCGGAATGCCGGACGGCGGCCGATGCCCGACAGCTTCACCCATGGCACCTCGGAGCAGCGCCAGCGCTGGTTCGCGACCGGCTTCAAGTCCGGCCAGATCGACGCCTGCGACACCTTCAACACCAGCGATCTCTGACGTCTCAGCGAGGGGCTTGTCAGGCGCATGGCCAGAAGCTATCTCGGCGGGGTGTGCCCGGGTGGCGGAATGGTAGACGCAGAGGTCTCAAACACCTCCGGTGCAAGCCGTGCGGGTTCGAGTCCCGCCCCGGGCACCAGTATTCAACTCAAGCCGCGACAGCGGATTCGCAGCGGGTCGCAGTGAACCGTGCTGCGGCATCGTCGATGCTTTCCCTGGTCGGCATCAGGCAGGCGGCGGTCGAGAGGGCGTCGGCGAGCGCGGCCGAGGGGGCGGTGACGGTAGCCGCGCGCCAGACGGGGGCGGCTGGTTCTCCGGTCATTGGATGCAGGATGTGGCCGATGCGACCGGCCGTGTCGAAGACCGTGCCGAGGGGGGCGGAGGTTGCAAGCGCGCGGGACCGAAGCGCGACCTCGCCGCCTTCCGCGAGCTTCACCGGCCAAGCGCCACCTTCGGGGTGGCCGCCAAGGGCGCGCATCTCACCGGTGTCGATCAGGATGTCGGTCAGGCCTTCGGCCTCCAAGAGCGCCGCGATGCGGTCGGCGATGTAGCCTTGCGCGATGCCGTTCAGGGTCAGGGCCATGCCGGGTTTCAGGGTCACGACGCTGGCGTCCAGACCGAGGTCGCCCCAGCCGCCGAGCGCGCGGGCGCTGGCGAGTTCGCTGGTCGTGGGCCGCGTCCCCGCCGCCGCACGTTCCGCCCAGAGCGCCCAAAGCGGCTGCACCGTCGGGTCGAAGAGGCCCTCCGTGGCGCGGTGGACGGCGCCGGCGAGCGTCAGGCATTCCAGAAGCTCGGGCGGCGGCGCGTCGAGCCGGGCGGTGGCGTTCAGCCGCATCAGGGCGCTGCCCTCGCGGTAAAGGCTGAAGACATCCTCAAGCCGGTCGATCTCGGCTGCGGCGCGGGCCGTGATGCCCGCGGCGTCGGGATGGGCGAGCCGGATCGTCGCGCGGGCGCCCAGGGCGATACCGGTCCAGGTGTAGACCTGCGGCGCGGCGGCGCGGGCGGCACCCGCGAAGGCCGTGGCGGCGGAAACGGTCAGGAAACGGCGGCGGGTCAGCATCGGATCATCCCCCGATCCTTTCGGAAAGGCTCTTCAGCCTTTTGTTGAAATCGGCGTCGCCTTCCATGCCGTCGTGGCTGCTTTGGTCGACAGGTGCGATCACCTCCGCGTCCGGCACCTCGGCCAGTTGCACGACGGTGCCACCCTTAGTCGCGGCAAAGGCGGCGGCCTTTTCGGGGTCGGCGAAGGGGACGAGTTCCGGCGCGCCCATGCCGCCTTCGACCTCGGACCCCACGACGTAATGCGCCGTGTCGGCGGCGATCCAGTTCTTCGTGCCGGGAATGTCCCAGGTCGCCCCGGCCGCCCCCATGTCATTGACATAGATCGCAAGGATCACGCCGTCCTGTTCGGGCAGGCGCGAATAGGCCACGGCGTCGCGCACCTGGCTGAAGAACAGCGGCTTGCCCGCAGCACCTTCAAGATGCACCTGCGCCTTCGGACCGGGATGCTCCAGAAGCTCCATCTGGCAGTAATGGCCGACCGCCGTTTCGGTCAGCTCGACCGGCGAGATGTCCTGTTTCTCCTCCTGACAGGCGGTCAGCAACAGGGCGGCGAGGATGAGGGCGCGTTTCATGGTGTCACCTTGCGGAAGGCCAGTGTTGCCGCTGCGAGGGCGGCAAGCGGCCAGAGAAGGACCGACAGCGCCGATTGCCAGAGCGGGATCGAGGTTGCCGCCCCGGCGACCCCGGCGGCGGCGGCCGAAGCCTCGGAAGCAGCGAGGTTGAAGAGACGGAAGGCGTCGGCGGGGTTGGCGAGAAGGGCGAAGGGGAAGAGGTCGGTGGTGAACCAGCCGCCATCGTCGGCGACGACCGCCGCCAAAAGGCCGAGGTCGTAAAGCACCACGGCGCCGAGCCAGAGGCCGATGGCGAGGCCGGCAGCGCCCGAGGGGCGGCGCGAGAGCGAGGACAGCGCGTAGCCCGCGCCAAGGAAGGTGGCCCCGAGAAGCACCGAGGTCCACGTCAGGCGCAGGAGGGCCGGAAGGCCCGCCGCTGCTTCCGGGTCTTCCCAGAAGGCGGCGACAGCGGCGAGGCCGTAGCCGATGACAACGGCCAGCGTCAGAACACCGAGATGGGCGATAAGCTTGCCAAGAAGGATCTCGGCCCGCGTGCCGGGATAGGTGAGGAGTAGCGGCAGCGTGCCACGCTCCACCTCGCCCGCCACGGCGTCAAAGGACATGAGGAGGGCGACCAGCGGCACCAGATAGACCGCGAGCGATGTGAGTGAGGCGACCGTGACCGACAGCCGGTCGACGCCAAGATCGCCGGTCGGCGCGGAGCCTGCGGCGGAGAGGACCAGCGCGAAGACCGCCATGAGCGCGATGGCGATGGCGACCCAGCGGTTCCTCAGCGCGATGCGGAATTCGGTCAGGGCGGTGGCGAGGATGCGGTTCATTGCCCGTCCCTCCGGCTGAAATGGCTGTAGATGTCTTCAAGGCTCGGCGGCACCACGTCGATATCGGCGACCTTGTCGCCAAGGCCGGCGATGCTGGCGAGAAGCCTCAGCTTGTCCTCCTGCGCGCAGGCGATGCGAAGGTCGGCGCCGACGCGGATGGCACCCGGCAAAGCTTCGGCGATCTGGCTGGCATAGCCGTTCCGGGCCGAGACATTCATCGTCACCGGCAGCGCGGCGGAACGCCTGAGGTCGGCCAGGGTGCCGGTCGCCACCATCCGACCCTTCGAGAGGATCAGGATGCGGTCGGTCCGCGCCTCCACCTCCGTCAGCGCGTGGGAGGAGAGGAGGACCGCCGCGCCCTCCGCCGCCAGCCCATCGAGCAGCGCATAGAAGTCGCGGCGGGAAACGGGATCGAGACCGGAGGTCGGCTCATCCAGCACCAGAAGCTTCGGCCTGCCGATCAGCGCCTGGGCAAGGCCGACGCGCTGGCGCATGCCCTTGGAATAGGTGCCGATGCGGCGGGTGGCGGCATCGTGAAGGCCGACCCGCTCAAGCAGCGCCCGCGCGCCCTTCGGGCTTTCGCCCCGAAGCGACAGGAAATGGCCGATCTGTTCCTCGCCGGTCAGGGCGGGATGGAAGGCGGCGTTCTCAGGCAGGTAGGCGACCGCGCCCCGCGCCGCCCCGGAACCGGGCAGGGCACCGCAGACCCCGACCGAACCGGCGTCGAAGGGAATGAGGCCGAGGATGATCTTCATCATCGTCGATTTCCCCGCGCCGTTATGGCCTAGAAGCGCCACGCGGCTGCCCGGTTCCACCGTCAGCGACACGGCGTCCAGCGCCTTGACCCCGCAGAAGGTCTTAGTGAGTTCCGATATTTTCAGCGTCGATGTCATCATAGGTTCCTTCCGCCCAACGCCCGGCCACCTCGGCTTCCATCGCCGCCACTTCGGGCGGGACGGGGATGACGGGGGCGGTCATCAGCGGGAATGAATCGAGGACGCCGCCGGGCAGCGTCGCGGGAAAGCTCTTCTGGCTCCAGCGGACCAGTTGCACGGCGGGCGAGCCGGTCAGGAGCGCGGCAGCCGGCTGCGACCACAGGATATGGTCCATCAGGTCATTGGGGCGGTAGACGCCATCGGCAATGCCGTCGCCGTTCAGATCGAAGGCCGGATGGTCGGACCAGTGGTTACCCCGGCCCTCGAAGCTCCATTCGACATGGCGGGTGCCGACGTATTTCACCTGCTCCCTGTTGCCGATGAAACCGTTGCCGGTCAGGATGTTACGCTCCGATCCTGCGGTGAAATGGATGCCGATGCCGCAGCCTTCGAACCGGTTCTGGTAGATCAGGTTCTTGTGGGCGTTATAGATGAAGGTGCATTTCTTTGCACCGCCCCGTACAAGATTGCCGCTGACATCGGCGTCGTTGGCGTAATTCAGCATCAGCCCATGCTCGCGGTCGCCGAGCGACAGGTTGTCCTTCACCACCACGCGCCTTGAATACATGATCGCATAGCCGAGGTGATTGCCGACCGAGACGTTGCCGGAAACCTCGCTGTCATGGGTGTACATGTAGTGGACGGCGAAGCGCAGGTCGCGGAAGACATTGTTCCGGTAGGTGCCATTGCGCGAGGCGTTGGAAAAGATGCCGTCGCGGCCGTAGCGGACGGTATTGTCCTCGATCACCGTGCCGGGGGCGTTCCAGACGTAAAAACCGTTCCCGCGTTCGTTCATCCGTTCGTTCTGGCGGCCGATCACGGTATTGCCGCGCACCAGCGCGTCAAGCCCGCCATGTACGTCGACGCCGTGCATGTTGTCGATGAGGGTGACGCCCTCGATCCGGGCGCGGTCGGCGCCCTTGACGATCTTGATGCCAGAGTCGAGATCGGCGTTCTTCTTGCCCGATCCGGTGACGGTCAGGCCGCGGATGGCAACGTCGTCGGCGGTGATGGTCACGACCGTGCCGTTTCCCTCGCCGTCAATCACCGCGCCCGCGGGGCCGGTCAGGGTCAGGGGGCGGTCGATGGTGACGGGGCCCTTGTAGGCCCCGTCCGCAAGCACCAGCACATCGCCGGGGGAAGATCCGGCGACGGCCGATGCAAGCGTGCCTGCCCCGGGGATTACCTTCACCTCCGCCGCCCAGAGGGGCAGGGCGAGGAAGGTCAGGATCAGGGGCAGGCAAGCGCGCATCGTCAAGCCGCCTTCGGCTCGACGAACATCCGGCCGCGCATCTCCATGTGGAGGGCGTGGCAGAACCACTGACAGTAGTACCAGAAGACGCCGGGCTGGGCCGCGACAAAGGTGATGGACGAGGTCGCCTGCGGCCCTACCTCCATCGCCACGCCGTGGTTGCCAAGGGTGAAGCCATGCGTCAGGTCGTCGATGTCATCAAGGTTGGTGACGATCACCGTAACCTCGTCACCTTCATTCACGGTGAACTCCGGCAGCGCGAATTCCGGCGCCTGGCTGGAGATGTAGACGCGGACCTTGGTGGGATCGTCCTTGTCGCGGATCACCATGTCCTGCCAGTCGTCGAGGTCGACACCATCCGCCTCGGCCTGCTTGCGGGCATCGGCCCACATCGGGTCCTTGCGGTCCCAGACCGAGCGGATGTTGCCAAGCTTGGCGGGGTTGACCGCGATGGCGTCATGCGGTTCGGCGAAGTTCGGGCCATCATGGACCACGACCATCTTGTCGCCGGAGATGTCGATAAGCTGATCATTCTCCGGCTTCAGGGGGCCGACGTTCAGGAAGCGGTCCTTGGAGAACTTGCAGAGGCAGACGAGCCACTTGCTGCCGGCATCGAGCGTCTCGCCCTCGACTGTCTTCAGGTGGCCGGGCTGGTACTGCACATCGACCTTGTCCCTGATCGGGTCGACCTTTTCGCCGGCATAGGCCCTGATCGCATCCTCGATGTTCCACTTTACCACCTGGCTGTCGAGGAAGAGCGAGGTATATGCGTTGCCGTTGCCGTCGAAGGCGGTGTGCAAGGGGCCAAGGCCCAGTTCCGGCTCTGCCACTACGGGGCTGCGCGGATCGACGTCGCCGGCAAAGAGGGCGTCGAACTTGGTCACGTCCAGCACCGTCACCGTGGGCGAAAGCTTGCCGCCGATGCAGAGGTGCTTCTTGTCCGGCGCCATGTTGCAGCCATGCGGGTTGTTGGCGATCGGGATGTAGCGGGTGAACTGGCTCTTGGCCTCTTTCCGACCGTCGAGCACGCGCACGCCGTTCAGCTCCTGGCCTTCGCCGGCCGCGACCGCCTTTTCGATCTCGGCAATGTTGAAGACGACGATGTGATCCATCTCGGCCGCCGTCATTTCGGCAAGCGTCATCCCCATTTCCGAGTTGTAGGAGGTCGAGAAGGCCCATTTGCCTTCGTAGTCGGCATCGCAATTGTCGAGGTTGCCCGACACCATGACCTGCCAGGCCACCGTCATTTCATCGGCGTTGATCGCCGAGAATACGTTCACGTAGGTCGATACATCTTTCATGGTCGAGCCGTCATTGACCAACGGGGCCTCGTCCTCGCCATTGGCGAAGATGTAGTTGGTGCGCGGCCATTTCTGTGGACGCATGCCGTGAATCGCCTTGGCGTTGGGGATCTCCAGGATCTTGTCGGCCTTCATCACGTCACAGCGCACGCGGGCGACGCGGGTGTTGGCCTTGTCGTTCATGAAGAGGTAGCGGCCGTCGTACTTGCCCTCGGTGAAGGACATGTGGACGTGGTGCAGGTCACCGTTGTCATGGACCTTCTTGCCGTTGGCGGCGAGATATTCGCGCGTCTTGTCGGTCATGCTCTCGGTCATGATCTTGATCGACTCGTTGGTCTGCCCCCAGCCGGTGGCCGAGCAGCGGTTGAAGACCGGCACACGCATCAGTTCGCGCATCGAGGGGATGCCGAGAATGCGCATCTCTCCGGTCTGGCCGGAGGACCAGAAGCCGTAGAATTCATCAAGCTGGCCGGGTGCGACGTTGAAGCTGCCCTCCGCCGCGACGGCAGGCGAGGCGCCCGTAGCGAGGGTCGCGGCCCCGATGGCGCCGCCGGTCAGCGCAAGGCGCCCGCCAAAGGCGCCGGCGACGGCGGCGCCGCCTGCGGTGGCGCCAAGCAGCATGCGGCGGCTCAGGCCCGATTTTGATCGTTCAGTCATGATGTGAACTCCTTTCAGTGGGAGGTCTGGGGTTTGAGAGCGTTTGGGTGATGCCCGAGGTCACGGACGGGCGAGACGGTGACAGCCTCGCGCCGCTTCAGCTTCTTGATGACCACCGGGCAGGTGGATTTCGACTGGTAAAGGACCTGGCAGTGCAGGCAGTTCACGCATTCGTTCGGGTTGATCTCCCCCGTCGGATGGATGGCCTGCACCGGGCATTGGTTGGCGCAGGTCTGACAGGGGTTGCCGCATTCGTGGTACCGCTTCAGCCAGTCGAACATCCTCAGGCGCGCCGGAATGGCGAGGGCGGCGCCGAGGGGGCAAAGGTAGCGGCAGTAGAAGCGTTCGACGAAGAGCCCGGCGATCAGCAGGGCCGCGACATAGGCCACGAAGGGCCAGGCGCGGACGAATTTCAGGATGATCGCGGTCTTGAAAGGCTCCACCTCCGCCAGGTGTTCGGCCTGTTCGATGGAGACCAGCGACACCCCAAAAAGCCCGAGGAAGATCATGTACTTGAGCGGCCAGAGCCTTTCGTGCAGCCCCCATGGCAGGGTCCATTGCGGGATTTTGAGCGCCCGGCCGATGCGGTTGGTCAGTTCCTGCAGCGCGCCGAAGGGGCAGAGCCAGCCGCAATAGGCGCCGCGGCCCCAGAAGAGAAGGGCGGCGGCGACCGAGAACCAGAGGATGAAGGTCAGGGGATCGAGAAGGAAGGCCTGCCAGGAGAAGCCCGAGACGAAGGCCCCGAAAAGCGCCATCAGGTTGACGACGGACAACTGCGCATTGGCGTACCAGCCGAGGAAGACGAGCGTCACCGTCAGGTAGGACATGCGGAACCAGAAGAAGGCGCGTTCGTTCCGGGTCGCGAGGCCCTGGAAGAAGAAGGTGCCGGTCAGGACGAGAAGCATCCCGGCCAGAACCACGATCTCTGTCTTCGATCCGCGCCAGATCTTCTGCCAGAGGTCCGCCTGCGCCGTGCTTTCGTCCGGCGAGGCGATCGTCGCGGGTTCGGGGGCAGGGGCCACGGCAACCGGGCGCAGATACGACTGAGGCAGTTGATAGGCGAGATCGAAGGTGGTGAAGAGCTTTTCGATCGGCCCAACCTCGCGCTGCACCAGAAGTTGCAGGCGGAAGGGCTGCGCCGGGTCGAAGCCTGAGGCGGCGGGGATGAGGAAGAGGTCGGTCTCGGTGAACTCCGGCCTGCCCTCGGCGGCCAGTGAGCCGACGCGGCGGTGCATCTTGTCGCGGAAGCGGATCGAGACATCGCCCTGGATCAGGACGATGCGGTCGAAGATGCCGCCGCGGACATAGCCCGACCCCTTGAAGCTGTAGAGGCCGCGCCCGGCGACCAGAAGGGCATTGTCCCCCGGCTGAAGCAGGTTGGCGAGGCTGCCGTATTCGGCCTCGCCAAGGATCGCCTTGCCGACCGCCGGAACCGAAACGAGGGCGGCCTGCATCTCGATGAAGGTCGTCTCCGGCGCCTCGGTCATCGGGCGTTCGGCGGCGCGCTTGTCCTCAAGGGCGGCGAAGGCGGCGTTGACCTGGCCCACGTCGAGCGACAGGCGCCGGATCGTGCCGTCGCCTTCCAGCGTCACCCAGTCCGATGGAGCTTTGGCATCGGGGTTGATCTCGAAAGCCGGGCCTGCGGGCTTTTCCTCGGGCTTGAGGCCGCCAAGGCCAAGCGACCGCGCCACCTTGAGGCCGGAGCGCACGATGGAATCGTCGATCACCATGACCGTGACCGTTGCACCCGAGATGATGTCGACATCATGCGAGGTGCCGCCCGACGCGGCCTCGGCGATCAGGTCGAGGCCGACATAGGCTTCGACCAGCGCCTTCACCTTGGCTTCCGGAATGCCGATCAGGACGATGGGTTCGGAATGCTTGACGAGGCGGACGCCGATGATCTTCGCGTCCTTGTCGACGGCGACCAGGGTATGGATCGGCTTGCCGGAATAGCCCGTGGTGCCGACGAAATCCGATGTCACGAAAGCCCAGCCGATGGTCTCGCCACTCTTCAGGACCGGGGCTGCGGCAATGTCGTCGCGGATGGCGCCGAAGCCGTCTGCGCCTTCGACGAGTTCGCCGGGGGACACTTCGTTCAGGTATCTCGACAGAACTGTTTCCGCCGCCGCCGGCAGGGCGGCGAGGCAGAGGGCAAGAAGAAGGGAGAGAATGCGGAAGATGTTCACCGGCCGGCTTCCTTGGCGCTACGCCCGGAGCCCTGCCACGTTCCGAAAGACTTGGTGTTGACAATAGTCAAGCCGGGCGAAGCTTCGCCAGTGACCCGACCAGCCGAAAATGAGAGGCCGGGCGAAAGTTGCCGAGCTGGGGGGCCGGTTGCAAGGAAATGCGAGACGGTCCGGGGGCGCCTGAGCCCCAGCGCATGGCTTTGGCCGGCCCGTCTGCGGGCAAGGCTTCGTTCGGCGCTGAAGCCATGGGGCGACAGGGCGGCAAGGTGATGGTTGAGGCAGGAGGCGCACCTGCTGCAATCGCCGGAGTGTTCGGCAGGGTTGCCGCCCGTATCCATCTGGATCATCTCGGGGCCTTCCTCCCCGCAGATGATGACCGAGACCAGCGTTTGCGCCACAGCCATCCCGTGGGTGCCGGGGCCACCGGCAAGGCTGAAGGCGAAAGCCGACCAGAGCACCAGAAGGATGCGCGCATACCGTACCGCCCGAAGCATTCGCCTCGTGCTGGCCGGGATCGGCATCGTTCCGACAAGTGGCATCACGCTGATATCCGTCGCGCCGTTCTGGCGCCGCGCGGATGTTGCGCGTTCGGAGGCGAACGACATTGACTTCGATCAACCGCCGGGAAATGCCCCGAAACGGTCGGGGAGGCGGGCGAAAGTCATGGAGCGCGTCGTTCTCTCAGGCTTTCGACCAGGCGAGGGCCGGGTCTTCCTCGACATACTCCCGCAAGGTCGCCACATCCTGAATATGTGCGACGTTCTGCCGCACGGTCACGCCATGGTCCTTGAGCCGCCCGAAAGCCCGGCTGAGGCTTTCGGGTTTCATGCCAAGCCTGCCGGCGATCAGCGCCTTGTCATAGGGCAGCGTCACCTCGCAGGTACCGGTCGGGCAGGGCGCCAGATCGAGAAGGAACTCCGCCACCCGCTGCGCCCCGGTCTGCGCCTTCAGCTGTTCGATCTGCGCCACCAGCGAATGCAGATGCGCGAAGGTCGCCGACAGCATGGAGATCGCGACCTCGGGGCTTTCGCGGATGATCCTGAGGAAGCTGTCGGCCTCGATCCGGATCAGCGTGCAGTCGGTGACGGCCTCGGCAGCGACGGGATAGCTGTCATGGCGGAAGGCGACCGCCTCGCCGAAGCTCGATCCGCGGGTGAAGACGCCGACCACCGCCTCGGCCCCGTTCGGCGCGATCCGGTAGAGCTTCACCCAGCCTTCCGCGACGATATAGATGGCACTCGCCCGCTCCCCCTGAAGGAAGATTGTCGCACCACGGTCGAAACTGCGGATATGCGCCTGCGCGAGAAGCTCACCGAAGATGTTCTCCGGCACCGAGGCAAGAAGCAGCGAGCGTCGCGCAAGCGCCAGATATTCCTGTTTCATCCGCCGCCTCCCTGCCGCTGCCAGTCTAGCTTGGGCCGCAAGCGGTGCCAGCCCCATTTCTCACCACTTCGTGTAGCAAAAGCTGCACGAAGGTTCTCAAGCCGCTGAAAGCGGTGTTAAGGTCGGGCATCGGACGCGAGGCCGTCCGGGGTGACAGGCAACAGCAGAGGATCACGCATGGCCACGACCACCGTCACCGACGCATCGGACCTTCCCGCAAGGATCAGCGCGGCGGCCCCCGGCGACACGATCCTGCTCAGCGGCCAGTTCGGACATGTCAGGCTGAATGACATCAGCCCGGAAAAGCCGGTCATGATCGCGGCCGCCGCGCCGGGTGCTGCGCATTTCGAGCGCCTGGTGCTTGCGGGCTGCTCGAACCTCAGCTTTTCCGGCATCAACTTCTGGCCTTTGTCGGATGTGCCGCCGAGCAAGAAGAACGAATATCTCGTCCTGGCCTATCCCGAATGCACGAACATCGAACTCGTCAAGTCGGTGTTCCGGGGCAGGCCCGACAGCGACAATCACGCGACCTGGGACATCGGCGCATGGAACAGGGCGAAGATCGGCGCTGCGTTCCTGCGTGGCAACAACTGCGTGGTCCGCGAATGCGCCGCCATTGGCGTGCAGTTCGGTTTCAGCGTAGCGGGCGCGAACAGCGAGATCTTCGGCAACCGCATCTTCGGTTTCTCCAGCGACGGCATCAGGGTGACGAATGACAATTGCGTCGTCATAGGGAACCGGGTCACCGATGCCATGCAGGTCGACGGCAATCATTCGGACGGGTTCCAGTCCTTCAAGATCAAGGCGCTCCTGAACGGCATGGTCGTCAAGGACAACGTCTTTCTCGAATGGACGGTCCGGCGCGACAACCCGCTGCGCGCCAGGATGCAAGGGATCAGCTTCCACAACGGGCCCTACGCAAACATCGTCATCCGCGACAACTTCGTCGAGACGACAAGTCCGAACGGGATGAACCTGAACAAGATCGACAACGTGACCGTAACCGGGAACCGGCTGCGCAATGCCAATGGCCGGGATCGCAAGTTTCCTTGGATCCGCATGGGCAACTGCACCGGTCAGATCATTGTGGAGAACAATCAGGCCGAGTCCTTCAAGCTGCAGCCGGGAGTCGTCTCGCGGTTTGGCCAGAAGCCTGAGTACAGGTCGAAGTACTGAACCGCGCCTCAGAGCGATTCCGCCCCGTCGAGGACAAGGGCATGGCCGGTCATGAAGGATGACCGGTCCGAGGCGAGGTAGACGATGCCCTCGGCAATCTCCTCGGGCGTGCCCCAGCGCCCGATCGGGATGTTTCCCGCGACATAGGATTCGAGCGCCCGCCGGCCGCCCATCTGGGCTTCGAACCCGGCGTTGAAGGCGGTGTCGACGAAGCCGGGGCAGAGCGCGTTGCAGCGCACCCCGAAGCGGGCGTAGTCAACCGCGATCTGGCGCACCATGGCGATGACCGCGTGTTTGGTGGTGCAATAGGCGATCATCTCGCGGTCATACTGCACGCCGGAATTCGATGCAGTCACGATGATGGAGCCGCGTCCAAGCGGTTTCATCACCGCCATCGCGGCGCGGGCGGCGATGAAATGTGACCGGACGTTGAGCCGCCACGAGGCGTCCATGTCGGCGACGCTGACCTCATCCAGTCGACCGGGGATCTGGATGCCGGCATGGGAATGCAGGATGTCGAGCCGGCCATGGCGCCCGCTGGCGGCGCGGATCGCGCCGTCGAGCGCGTCATCATCCGTCACGTCGAGGGTCAGCGCCTCGGCCCGGCCGCCCGCTGCCGCGATCTCGGTCGCGACCGCTTCGGCCAGCGCAGGGTCGCGGTCGCTGACGATGACCGCCGCGCCGTTCCCGGCAAGGGCCAGCGCCCCGGCCCGGCCGATGCCGGAACCGGCGCCGGTCAGGAAGGCGACGCGACCCTCAAGCAGCACTTCCGCCTCCCTTGCGTTGGCCGCGTTGCAGGATGGATTGCGCGACAACGAGGATGAGGAGCGAGACTGCCAGAACCATCGTGCCGATGGCGTTGATCTCGGGCGTCACCCCCCGGCGGATCGAGGAGAAGACGTAGATCGGCAGCGTCGTCTCCGACCCTGCGACGAAGAAGGCGACGATGAAATCATCAAAGCTGAAGGTGAAGGAGAGCAGGAAACCGGCGAGGATCGCCGGGAAGATCTGCGGCAGCGTCACCTGCCGGAAGGTGCCCCAGGGCGTGGCGCCAAGGTCGGCGGAGGCTTCGATCAGGCTCCGGTCCATGCCGGCCACCCGCGCCCGGACGATGATGACCACAAGCGCCATCGCGAAAAGCCCATGCGCCGCGATCAGCGATCCGATGCCGAGGTGAAGCTGCGGCGCGGACCAGCCCGCCGGCCATAACGCTGCGAGCAGCGGGTTCAGCCAGTCGAAGACGGTGACCAGCGCGATCAGGGTCGAGATGCCGATGACGATGCCGGGAACCATGACGGCGATGTAGAGAAGCGCGTCGAAGATCACGCGCGGCCTGCCGGTGACGCCCTGCAGCGCGAGCGCCGCCATCGTCCCGGCAAGGGTGGCGAGGGTGGCGGCGGCGAGGGCAACGGTAACGCTCGTCTGCAAGGCCTCCATGACGAAGGGATTGGCCAGCGCCTTGCCGTACCACTGGGTCGAGAAACCCTGCAACTGCGCCGCGTAACGCCCCGCGTTGAAAGAGAATACCGCGATCACCGCGATGGGGATGTAGAGGAAGAGATAGACGGCGAGCGCGTAGATCCTCATCTGGCCCTCACATCAAGGAAACATCGTCGCGCCCACCCGCCCAGCGGCGCGTGAAGCGCATGTAGAGCGTGACGGTGACGAGCATGATGAGGACGAGAGCCACCGCCACCGCCGCCCCGAAGGGCCAGTTCCTGGATTGCAGGAAGAGATCGACCAGCGCATTGCCGACGAAGAAGACCTTGCCGCCGCCCAGGATCGCCGGGATCAGAAACTCGCCCATAAGAAGGATGAAGACCAGCATGCAGCCGGTGGCGACACCAGGCATCGACAGCGGCAGCGTCACCTGCAGGAAGCTCCGCCACGGCGGGCTGCCAAGATCGGCGGAAGCTTCCAGCAAGCGCTTGTCCAGCCGCTCAAGGCTCACGAAGATCGGGAAGACCATCAGCGGCAGGTAGCCATAGACGATACCCGTCAGCACCGCGAAGGGCGTATTGATGAGGCGGGGGCTGCCGAGGCCGAGGAGGGAGACGAGTTTCGGAATTCCCTGACCGCCAAGCAGATAGATCCAGGCGTAAGAGCGGATCAGGATCGAGGTCCAGAAGGGGACGATGACGAGGATCAGAAGGAGCGTCCGCCACTTCGGGTCGCATCTGACGGCGAGGTAATAGGCGAGCGGGTAGGCGATCAGGAGGCAAAGCGCGGTGCCCACCGGCGCAAGGACCAGCGTGTTCTGAAACGCGGTCCAGCGCGCGCCGAGATTGGCGAAGTTCTCCAGCGTGACGGCGGCGGAATAGCCCCCCGCCGCCGCGCGTTCGCCGAAGCTGAAGACAAGCACGACCACCAGCGGCAGGACGAGCATGGCCAGAAGCCAGATCGCCGCCGGCGCCAAGAGAAGCGTTGTCCTCAGCCTCGGCGTCATCGGATCAGGCCGACTTGAACCGCGCCATGAGTTCGGCGCGGTTCGGATCGGTGAGCGTCACCGCCGCGCCGAATTCGAGCGCGTCGAGAAGTTCCGCCGCCGGATAGAGGATCGGGTCGTTCAGCACCTCGGGCGGCATCAGAGCATCGACACGCTTGTCGGCGGTCGGATAGCCGTGGAAGAGGGATTCCTTCGCGTTTACAGCAGGATCGAGCAGGAAGTTGATGAAGGCATAGGCCGCGTCCATATGCGGCGCGCCCTTCGGAATGGCGAAGAAATCCGACCAGAGCTCGCCGCCTTCCTTGCCGAGGACATAGGCGATCTCGGGCACGTCGCGGTTCATCTGCTTGCCATCGCCGGTCCAGCAGATCGTCATCCACGCATCGCCCGACCGCATCGACGGCTGGTAGTCCGATGAGATGGCGAAAAGATGCGGCTTGGCCGCCATCAGGAGCTTTTCGGCATCGGCGAGTTCGGCCGGGTCGATCGAGTTGAAGGAATAGCCGTAGTATTTCAGCGCATTTCCGATGGTGGTCAGCTGGTAGTCATGGACCATGGTGCGGCCCGTGAATTCGGCCTGGGTCAGATCCCAGAATTCCTTCCAGGTGGTCGGCTGCGGCTTGTCGCCAAGCTGCGAGGTGTTCACGGCGAAGCCGGTGGTGCCCCAGTTCTTCGACACGGCATAGACCTTGCCATCGACCGTCCCCGGACCGGCGAAGCGTTCGTTGAACGCGGCGGGGTCGTAATTCGGGATGCGCGACAGATCGAGGGGCTCGATCAGGTCTTCGCTGACATAGGTGGTGATGGTGTAGTTCGTCGGCACGAACACGTCCCAGCCCGACCCGCCGGCCTGAAGCTTCGCAAGCATCTCCTCGTTCGACCCGAAGACGTTCATGTCGACCGCCGCACCCGTCGCCGCCGCGAAGGCCTCGAAATTCGCCGGATCGTGATAGTTCGGCCAGGTGGCAAGGACGACGCGGTCGCCGATGTTGCCCTGCGCCCATGCCGCGTTGCGAAGGCCCGGCATCGCCGATCCCAGCACCGCCGTCGCCGCGCCAAGGCCGGTCACGCCGAGGAAATGCCGCCGGGTGACGGAGCCTTTCCTGTAGCGCATCAGTTCGGCCATGAAGCGTTCGCGTGAGATGAAGTCATTCCGGTTGGTCATGTTCATTCTCCCAGTTGGTGTCAGTCGTTCCCGAGGATCAGCGCGGCACCATCCCGCCAATGCGCGTTCCCCGTCTCCCCCGGTTCGAAATTGCCCTCACCAGCCTCGGCCTGACGCGAGGCGAGGATGAGGAACTGGCCCAGATCGGGGTGCCGGACCAGGTATTCGGTGTGTTCGCCCAGAAAGATGCGGTTGATGACCGTCACCGGGACGCCGCCCGCGCCGCGCGTGAGGCCGATCTGTTCGGGGCGGAGGCTCGCGATGGCCTTGTCCGCCGTCTTGATGCCTTCGCCTGCAACGCCGGTGAAGGTCACGCCGCCTTCTGCCACCAGCCGCGCAGTGCCGCCGTCGATGCTCTCGACGCGGCCGGGGAAGAAGTTGGACTTGCCAACGAAATCCGCGACATAGCGGTTCCTCGGTCGGTCATAAAGATCGCGCGGGCTGCCCATCTGCACGATCTCGCCATCCCGCATGATGCAGATGCGGTCCGACATCGACAGCGCTTCCTCCTGGTCGTGGGTGACGAGGACAAAGGTGATGCCGAGCGTCCGCTGCAGGGTCTGGAGCTCGATCTGCATGTCATGGCGGAGCTTCTTGTCGAGTGCGGCCATCGGCTCATCAAGAAGAAGAAGCTTCGGCTCGTTGATGATGGCGCGGGCAAGCGCCACGCGCTGCTGCTGGCCGCCCGACATTTCCCAGATGCGCCGGGCGCCGAAACCGGGAAGGCGCACGGTGTCAAGCGCACGGGTCACGGCGGCTTCAATCTCTGATGCCGCCAGCCTCGGGCGCTGCTGCCTTAGGCCATAGCCGATGTTCTCGGCCACCGTCAGATGCGGGAAAAGCGCGTAGTGCTGAAAGACCATGTTCACCGGGCGCCGGTGCGCCGGCATGTCGTTCACCCGCTGCCCGTCAAGGAAGATGTCGCCTTCGGTCGGTGTTTCGAACCCGGCGAGCATCCTCAGCGCCGTGGTCTTGCCGCAGCCGGAGGGGCCGAGGAAGGATAGGAACTCGCCCTGCCGGATCGAAAGGTTGAGGTCCCGCGCCGCGACGATGGCGCCGAAGCGCTTGGTGGCGCCGCGCAGTTCCGCGACGGGGGAATCGTCTTTTCCGGTCACGCGTCGAGCTTCCGCATATATGCCTTGAAACTGCATGAATCGTAGAAAATGGCGCTGCCCTTGTATATACCTCAAAGAGCATAGTTTTCGCGGAAGATTGGCGGATGAGCATAGAGGCGAAGTTCGAGCGGATCGGCCTGATGATGGAGGCGGAAGGGACCCCGCTCTTCCCGCACAGGCTTGCCGAGTTTCTGCGCACGATCGCGTCCTATGACTTCACCGTCATCTTCAGTTATCGCGGCGCTGCCCGGCCACTGGACCTTCATGACGACTTCCCGCGCGCCAAGCGGGCAGTTTTCGTCACCGACTATCAGGCAGGGCCCTACCTCCTTGATCCCTTCTACCTTGCCGCGACGAGGCCGGTGCCGCCGGGGCTCTACCGGATGCGTGACCTCGCGCCCGACCGCTTCTACCAGGGCGAATATTTCCGCAGCTACTACGTCCAGACCGGCCTAGCAGAAGAGATCGGCTTTTTCGTCGACGCGGGCGGCGGCGTGATGCTGGTGGTCTCGCTGATGCGGGCGCGGAAGGCATTTTCGGCCAAGGAGTTCGCCGCGCTGAAAGGCGTCTGGCCTATCGTCCGGGCCGCCGCCGCCCGCCATTGGGCCGATGTGGCCGAGGCCTTCGACGCCCGCGAAGGGGCCGGGACCGCTGCCTCGGACGGCCATGTCCAGCGCGCCTTTCACCGCTTCGGCGAAGACCAGCTTACGCCGCGCGAACGCGAGGTCGTCGAATACACGCTGAAAGGCTATTCCGCCGAAGCGATCTGCCAGGTTCTCGGCATCACCTCCGGCACGGTCCGCATCCACCGGCGCAACATCTACGCCAAGCTCGGGATCAGCTCGCAAGGGGAACTGTTCGTGCGGTTCATCGACACGCTGGTGAAGGTTTGACGGAAGCAGGGCGCATTCAAAGCGCTTGATTGCTGTAGGTTTCACTGCTTCCCGGTAGAGAACCACCGACGACGGCATATCAGGGAAAGTTGGAGGCCACGGCACTTCGCCCTGACTGCCGGACGCGATCCGGTCGGCCGGGGCGCTATCCTGGACAAGCAGGCAGACCTGTTCCAGCGCGACTATGACGGGACCGATGCGGTTTCAGCCGGTGATGAGAGTCCGGCCCTGTAGCTCGGGGCGCCGGGCGGGCTCGGGCCGTCAGTGCGCGGCTGGCCACCAGCATCGCGGACTGATAGGCCGCCACGTTTTTTCGCCGGGATGTTCGCGCCGCGAAACCTGATTGCTCGGCAGATCGCTTTCCGTGCACCCTCGGCCGGCGGGCGGACAGCCGCCGTGGGCGATGCAGGATCAAGTTTTTGTCGCCCAGGATCAAGTCCGGTGGCAGCCGTCAGGATAACCTGCCGCCAATGATCCAAGGAAGTGGCGGTTCGTGAAGCACCCCTGCGACGCGCGGGAAAGCGCAGATTGTCCAGCCCGCCACATTATCTTTTTCAAGCAATATAAATAGGTTAGAGACATGAACGACATGCACAGGATCGACACCCCGGCGGACGATGCACAGGGGGCGCTGCGGCAGCGCTTTGACCGGATGCAGGCGCTGACGCGGACTGGCGTCGCGCCGACTCTGGCCGAACGCCGTGACCGGCTCGACCGGCTCCGGACGATGCTGACCGGGAACGAAGAGGCCTTCGTGGCGGCGATGTCGGCGGATTTCTGTCACCGCTCGCCGCATGAAAGCCGGATGCTCGATATCGTCATGACCCTCAACACCTTGCGGAACGCGCGGCGGAACCTGCGCCGCTGGATGCGGGATGAGCGCCGCCATGTGGAAATGGCCTTCCAGCCGGCGAAGGCCTGGGTGCGGCATGAACCGCTCGGCGTGATCGGGATCATCTCGCCCTGGAACTACCCGTTGTTCCTGGCACTCGGGCCGCTGGTGGATGCCTTCGCCGCAGGCAACCGGGCCATGATCAAGCCTTCGGAGCTCTCGCCGCGCACATCGGCGCTGCTGGCGGAAAAGATCGCCGAAAGCTTTGACGCAGACGAAGTCACCGTCATCACCGGCGATGCCGCCGTGGCGCAGGTGTTTTCCGGCCTGCCCTTCGACCATCTCGTCTTCACCGGCTCGACCGCCGTCGAGCGCAAGGTGATGCAGGCCGCGGCACCGAACCTGACGCCGGTCACGCTTGAGCTGGGCGGCAAGTCGCCGGTGATCGTCTGTGACGACTATTCCCTGCAAGAGGCCGCGCGCAGCATCGCCTTCGGCAAATACCTCAACGCCGGGCAGACCTGCATTTCGCCCGACTATGCGCTGGTGCCGAAGGACAAGGTTCAGGAATTCGCTCAACTGGTGATCGCCGAGGCCCGCAAGAAATACCCGAGCCTCGCGAAGAACCCCGATTATACCTCGATCGTCTCGCCCCGGCATCATGCCCGGTTGGTTGGCGCGGTCGAAGAGGCGCGCGCGGGCGGGGCCACGGTCCTTAGCCTCGACGATGACGGCACGGCAGAGTTCCGGAAGTTTCCCCCGACCGTCGTGATCGGCGCGCCGGAAGACAGCCTTCTTCTGAAGGAAGAGATATTCGGCCCGATCCTGCCGGTTCTTGGCTATGACAGCCTTGAGGAGGCGGCGCGCTACATCAATGCGCGCGAACGTCCGCTGGCGCTTTATGCATTCAGCAAGGACAGCAAGCGGCTGGAAGGCATTCTCGACCGGTCGATCTCGGGCGGGGTGACGCTGAACGGCACCCTTCTGCATGCGGCGCAGGAAAGCATGTCCTTCGGCGGCGTCGGTCCAAGCGGCATGGGTGGCTATCATGGCCATGCCGGGTTCCTGCGCTTCAGCCATGCCCGCTCGGTCCACAAGATCGGGTTCGTGAACGTGTTCGAAAAGCTCGGCCCGCCGTGGGGCGGCCTTGCCGAGCGGGCGGGACGCTTTCTTGCCGCGCGGCGCTGAGCGAGGGCGGGCTTTCGGAACGGACGCGACGGGTGACTTGTCACCGAATGGCTCCTATCCTCAGCCCCTTGGAGTCAGTCTCCGGGGAGGGGGATGGAGCGCTACTATCATCGGGCCGGTTCCCTGAAGGATCTTCAGCAACTCGCCAGGCAGCGGGGGACCGATCTTGGCGCGGCGGTGGGTGCGGCCGGATTGAGCATGTCCTGCCTCAGCCGGCCTGACGAGCGGATCGAGTTCGCCCGGCTTTGTGCGCTTCTCGACCATTGCGCCCTGGCTTGGGAGATGCCCGATCTGGCCCTTCGGCTGGCGAGCTACCAGCAACTTGAGATCCTCGGACCGCTGGGGCTTGTCACCCGGATGGCGCCCGATCTGCGTGGCGCGGTCCATGCCATCACGGAAAACATGGTGATCCACAGCAATGCCGTCATCGCGCGTGTGACCGAAGAGGGTGGCGTCGCGACGGCGGTGATCGACACGCTGACTGAGCCGCCGGGCGTCGGCCATTTCATCCTCCTGTCGCTCGGCGTGGCGCGGAATGTCATCGAGCGGGTCGGCGACGCCCCCCTTGATCTGATCGAGGTCAGCCTGCGCCAAGAGGCGGGCCTGATCCGTGCCGCCGCCGAGACCTGGTTCCATTGCCCGGTGAGCTTCGGAGCCGAACAGAACGCGCTCCATTTCGACGCTGCCATCCTCGACCGCCGGATCGCGCAAAGCGACGAGGCCTATCACGCGATCATCCGGCGCTACTTCACGGCAACCCGGCTGGAAGGGGCGGACAGCATCGCCGCAACCGCGCGGCATGAGATTGCGCGGCAGATGGAGTTCGGAAGCTGCACGCTGGACAGTCTTGCGACCCAGTTACGGATCGAGCCGCGCGGCTTGCAAAGGCGGCTGAAGCAGGAAGGAACCTCCTTCACCGCGCTGATGGATGACTGGCGCCGGACGCGGGCGCTGTCGCTTGTCACGGCGACCCGGCTGCCCTTGTCGCAGATCACGCTGGCCTTGGGCTTTTCCGACCCGAGCGTCTTCAGCCGCGCCTATCAGCGCTGGTACGGGCAATCCTCGCGGGCCGCCCGGCAGAGGGGAGAATGAAACGGCCGCCGGGCAGGTTTGTGCCCGGCGGACGCGGTGTGCCTATCGGTGGCGTTAAACGCGCGCCGCCCCATGGGTTTCCGGCAAGGATATTTCCGCAAGTTGGCGCGCCAGCGGGTTGCCGGACTGCATGAGGCCGCCAAGCATCGCGAGCTTCTGCGCGTAATAGGCCTTCATCGCCGGCTGCGGCGCGAAGGTCCGTCCGATCACCGGTCGGGGGGCGTCGGCAAAGCCCTTCAACTCACCGAGCCCGATCAGGGCCGAGATTGCGGCGCCGCGCCCGACCATCTCGGAATCCCGGGCGACGTGAACCGGACGGCCAAGCGCATCGGCAAGGATCTGGCCCAGAACCCGGCTTTTCGCGCCGCCGCCCGCCAGCCAGATTTCCTCCAGCGCGTCGGTGTCAAGGCACGTGGCGAGGTAGGCGCAATTGCTGAGGACAAGCCCCTCGTAGACCGCGCGGATCAAGCCTTGGCGCGAGGTTCGGCCGTCGAGGCCAAGGAAGCTGCCGGTGGCTGCGCCGTCGAACGCATGACCAAAGAGATGCGGCACGAAGAGAAGGCGTGAGGGTGGGGCCGTCGCGGCATCGGTTTCGGCCCGGCCATAGGCATCGGCGGCGAGGCCCGGCTCGGTCCCGTAGAGGAGGCCGATCATGCCGTCGAGCACGGTGCCGGCATTGTTGTCGCCCACGCCGCTGAGGAAATGGCCCGGCTCGGGATGGCTCATGATGACCGGGGCCGGGCTGTCCTTCGCGACGATGAAGAGGTCGACGACCCAGGTCCCGAAGATGACCGCCGCCGCCTTGGGCGACAGGGTCGCGAGGCCGCCGTGACCGGCACAATTGTCATTGGCGCCGGTAAAGACCGGCAGGCCCGCCGGCAGGCCCAGCGCGGCTGCGGCTTCGCCAGTGATCTGGCCGGCCTCCTCCGCGCTGGACCGCAGCGGCGGGAACAGCCGCGTCAGATGGCCAAGGCCCAGTTTCCCGAACATCCCGGTCGCATAGCCGCCCGTTGCCGCATCGATGAGGCAGGAGACGGAGGCGTCCGTGAGGTCGGTGGCGATATCGCCGGTCAGCCGGAAGCGGAACCAGTCCTTCGCGAAGAGAAGGTGCCGGGCGGTTTCCAGCGATTGCGGCTCATGCCGGTCCATCCAGGCCAGCAAGGCAAGGGCCGAACAGGCCCGGATCACCATGCGCGCCGTCTGGAACACCATGTCATAGCGCCCGTCGGCCCGCCATTCGTCGAGAAGCCCGTTGGCTCGCGCATCGAGCGACATGATCACCGGCCGCACGGGCTGACCCGATCCATCCAGCAACATCAGTCCGTCGCCCTGACCTGCCACCACCACGGCACGAACCGCCTTGGGATCGTTCCCGTCGGTCCAAAGCTGGCAGACCGCCGAACAGGCAACCTCCCAAAGCGCGTCCATGTCGCTCTCGGCCCAGCACGGGGCCGGGTAGTTCGGCACGGGGTTCCGCTCCGTCGCCACCGCGACCTGGTTCAGGTCGCGGTCGAAGAGCGAGGCTTTGACATTCGTCGTGCCGCGGTCGATGACAAGGGTCAGATCAGCCATGGCGCCGCTCGTTGCCGGCCGAGATCAGGTTCATGTAATGGGCGGTCCGTGCAGCCATGGCCTGCTTGCCCGACATCAGCATCTCGAAGAAATGCAGCTTGCCGCCGCGCTTGTCCCATGCCGCATTGGCCGCAGTGGCGCCGGTCACCGAGATTTCGGTGAACATGTTGATCTTGCCGATGCCGGCTTCGGCGGCCTTGCCATATTCATGATCCGGCAGACCGGATGCGCCGTGCATCACGAGCTTGACCGGCGTCCGTTCCTTGACGGCACGGACGATGTCGAAGTTCAGCTTCGGCTCGCCCTGATAGAGCCCGTGCGAAGTACCGAACGAAATCGCCAGCGCGTCCACGCCGGTCGCCTCGACAAAGCGCGCGGCTTCGTCGGCGTCGGTGTAGATGTTCTGGGTGGCGCTCGTCTCGTCGAAATTGCCCTCGTCACCACCGACGCGGCCAAGCTCTGCCTCGACCGAAACCCCGTAGGGCCGGGCCAGTTCGCAGGCCTTCCGGGTGAGTTCGACGTTCCGGTCGAAGGTCTCGGCCGAGGCGTCGATCATGATCGAGCTGAAGCCGGCATCGAGGCCCTGCCTCGCGCCTTCCAGCGTTTCGCCATGGTCGAGATGTACGCAGACCGGAACCGTGGCGCTTTCGGCCCAGTTGCGGATGCGGCCGATGAAGCGCTCAAGCGGCAGCACAGGGAAGGCCTTGTGCGGCACCATCAGCACCACCGGCTGGGACAGGCTCTCGGCGGTCGTGATAACCATGTCGGCGGATTCGAGATCGATCACGTCGAATGCGGCAAAGGCGCGGTTGTTGAAGGCGGCATCATTCAAGGTTGCAATGGTCATGGTTTCGCTCTTTCTCGAAAAATTTGGTATGCAACGGCATAGCGTTCTGCAGCCGGTGGAAATGTCAAAGCGCAGACAATTGGGCGTGGGATTCGGGCCTGCCCGGCCCTGATCGCGGCGGTGACGCAGCGTCAGAAGGAAACAGGATGACCCCGACGGACCGAGAGCAAATTGCAGCAAGTGCCGGACCGGATCATGCGCGTGACGCGACGATTCTGCCACTGACCCCGCTGAACTGGATCGACCGCCTGCCAGAGGATGCGCGCCAGGCCGTGCGCGGCAGGATGCACAGTTTCAGGCTTCAGGTCGGACAACCGATCTGGCTCAGCGGCCAGCCGCGCAGCGGTGTCGCCCAGATCGTTTCGGGGCGGATCACGCTCTATTCCGGCAGCGCCGAAGGCCGCGAACTGCGCTACCTGACCTTCACGGATGGCGATTGCATGGGCGAGGACAGCCTCGCCGGTCCCGGCCAGCACCACCATTCAACCGCTGCCGAAACCCCGACCCTCATCAACCTCCTCTCAGCCGCCGATTTCCGGGCGCTGGCCGAGGCCTGGCCGGTGATGCACGGTGCGCTTCATGCACACAATGCCCGCAAGTCGAAGCTGCTGTTCGAATATATCGACTCCCTGATGCTCGACCCCGTCGATGTCCGGATCGCCAGCCGCATCTGCCTCATCATGTCGGTGCAGGAAGCCGCGATCGGCATCGCGGAGCGTCCGGTGCTGTACATCAGCCATTCCGGCCTTGCGGACATGACAGGGCTGACGCGCCAGACCGTCTCGTCGGTGCTGCAACGCTGGCGCAAGGCCGGCCTCGTGGATGTCGGCTACCGGCAACTGGTGATCCTCGACCCTGCGGCGCTGCGCGGGATCCGGGACGGCAGCCCGATGCGCTCTTTCGGCCCGGACTCGGATGGGTCGGATCGGCTCTAGCAAGGCACGGTCAGCAAGAGGGCAATCGAGAGACGGCACAATCCAGCGGCAATGTTCGCCCGCGCGAGCCGATTCACGGGCGTATCGGGGGTGAAATGATCCCCTGTTTGCCAGACATTGGAAGCTCAGATGGAAGTGGCGGAGGGGACGCGACTGCGGGCGAACCTTCTCTGCAACTCTGCTGTCGCAGCAAGGTTTCACCCCGCACAGCACGAGAGCTTTGCCACGTCCTTGTCGAATGTCTGCGCCGCGAGCTTCAGCCCTTCGACGGTGGTCAGGTACGGAAAGATCGTCTCGCCGAGCGCCTTGGTGGTCATCCCGAACTTCAGTGCCAGCGCGAGGGTCTGGATACTGTCGGAACCTTCAGGCGCGGTGATGACCCCACCAAGCAGGCGATCCGTTTTGGCATCCGCCACGAGCTTGACCAGCCCTCGCGTATCGCGGGCGGCCAGCGCACGCGGCACGTTGTCGAGACTGAGGACCGAGGTCTTTACCTCATGCCCTGCCGCAAGCGCTTCGGTCTCGCTCATCCCCACGCCAGCCACCTGCGGGTCGGTGAACACCACCCAGGGCATCGCGCCATTGTCATAGCGTTCCGCGCCGCCCAGCACCGCATTGCGAGCAGCCAGCTTCGCGCCATAAGCTGCCATGTAGACGAACTGGTCGCGGTTGGTCACGTCCCCTGCGGCATAGACGCCGGGGCAGGTCGTCTGCATGTCGTCACCCACGACGATCGCGCCGCGTCTGTCGGTCTCGATTCCCATGTCTTCCAGACCGAGGCCTTCGGTATTGGGGCCGCGCCCGGCGGTTACCACCAGGTGATCTGCCGCCAGTTCCAGCCGTTTACCGCTTTCCTCGATGCACAGCACGGCGCGCGCGCCAGCTGGGTAGCAAGCGTCATAGGTCACGCCGCAGTGCATCGTGATCCCTTCTTCCCAGAACACCTTTGTCAGCGCCTCTGACACTTCAGGTTCGACCTGCAGCAGAAGGCGCGAGCGACACACCATGGTGACTTTGACCCCCATCCGCGCCATCAACTGCGCCAGCTCCGCGCCGACATAGCCGCCGCCAAGGAAAATCAGGCTTTCCGGCAGGGTTTCCAGCGCGAGAAGAGACGTGCTGTCCAGCGTAGGCACTTCCCTGATTCCCGGAATGGGAGGCAGGGCGGGGCGGCCACCGGTGGCGATGATGACCTTGGGCGCACGGATCAGGCGCAAACCGACCTGCACGCCACCGGGGACAAGCCGGGCCGCGCCTTCGTCGATGTAGGTGATCCCCTCATAGCCAGGCAACAGATCGGCGTATTTTTTCTGCCGCAGGCCAGAGACCAAGGCGTCCTTGCCCGCCATCAGCGCCGCCCAGTCATCGACCTGTGCCGCCCCGGACAGCCCCGGAAACCGCCGTGCCGCATTCGCGCCGTGGATCGCTTCCGCCGCACGGATCATCGCCTTTGACGGCACGCAGCCCACGTTCACACAGGTGCCACCGATCAGCCCGTGACCGATCAGCGCCACGCGCTTGCCCGCTTCGGCCGCCGTGATCGCAGCGGAAAACCCCGCCGATCCGGCACCGATCACGGCCAGGTCGAAGTTGTTCTGGTCCGGGCCGGATTGGGTGCAGCAGTCGTTCATGGTCGTCGTCCTTCTGGAGTTGCTGGTGATCCGCAGGCGTCGCCAGACGGCACAGGCCGCCAGCATCCCGCCGCGCGCGTGTCACCTGTCGGCGTCAATTTCGCACTGCAGCCGGATAGCCCGCCTGCGCGGAGGCTTCCGCAATCGCCGCCGCATCGGTCAGGGCGTGATCGAAGATCACGGTCGCGCTGAGGGAATCAAAGTCCACCTCGACCGATTGCACGCCGTCGACCCCGCTCATCGCGGTCTTGACCGTCAGCGGGCAGAGCGCGCAGGTCATGTCGGGCACATCGAAGCGGACTTCGGTCAGCGTGGGCGCAGCGACCGGGGTCGATTGGGCGAAGGCGAAAGGCGCGGTGTCGGGAAGGCCGAGCATGAAGGTGCCGAGAGCCAGAACAGCAAGATTTTTCATAGAGTTTCTCCTTGGAGTCAGTAGAGCAGCGGTGCCCACCAGCCAAGCGTCAGCGACAGCAGGACCAGCACCGTCGCCGCCCAGAGCACCGTCTTGGTGATGCGCGCGGATTGCGGCCGAGCGCAGTAAGACCCCTCCACGCAGACGGGCTTGGTTCGGAAATAGACCTGCCAGAACCCCAGCCCGATGAAGACGATGGCGATGGTCGAGGTCAGCGGCTTGTAGGGCGCAAGTGCGGTCAGGTTCCCGATCCAGGCCCCCGAAATTCCCACCGTCACCAGCACCAGCGGCACGATGCAGCAAGCCGAGACGAGAAACGCCCCCGCCAGCCCAAGCGTGGCGAACAGGCCCTTGTGATCGGTGTGGTCAGGCGCGGTTTCGCTGTCGTGAATGTTGCTCATGGGCAGGCTCCTTGTCTTCCCGTTGCAACCTGCCTACGGTCTGTAGGAACTACAGGCGCAAGGGGAATGAGCATGGCCGCCCTTCACGAAACTGCGACCCGCAATGACATGCGCAGGACTGGGGCGCTGCGCCGGGCCGATCTGGCCCGCGCCACCGGCTGCAATCTGGAAACGATCCGCTATTACGAGACAGCGGGCATCCTGCCAACGCCCGCCCGGACGGACGCAGGTCATCGCACATATGATGCAGCGGACGTGAAGCGCCTGCGCTTCGTCTTGCGTGCCCGCGAACTGGGGTTTTCGCTCGAAGATATTCGCGGCTTGCTTGGCCTTGGCGATGGCGCGCTGCGATCCTGTGCCGAAGTCAGGGACAAAACCGAGGTTCATCTGGCCGATGTCAGGGCAAAGATCGCTGACCTGCAAAGGATCGAAGCCGTCCTGTCCCGCACCGCAGCGCTTTGCAGCGGCGGGGATCTCCCGGAATGTCCGGTGCTGGACAGCCTGCGGCACTGACCGCCGGATTTCTTATCCCCGGACGCCGGGAGCAGGCCCCGCCGTGGGCGACAAGCCGCGCCGCGAGATCGAGAAGGCATCGTCCGGATCCATCGGCAGACCCTCGGCGATGTAGTCGCCGCTGTCGCGGTCCTGCCGGTAGGTCGTTGCCAGCCGACCTGCGGCGATGCGTTCCAGTGCCGTCGCAAGCTGATCGATGTCGCCTGTCGAGTTGTGCATCCCGAAGCTGATCCGCACCAGACCCGGCACGGCGCGGCGGTCGCCGCCGGCCATTGCGGCGCGCAGTTTGGCAACCTCAGCTTGCGAGAGTCCGAGCAGGCGGATCAGGTAGGGATGCGCGCAGAAGCAGCCGTTCCGGACACCGATCCCGTATTCGGCCGAGAGGGCGGCTGCGACAAGTCCGTGCGGCTGCGTGGCCAGGGTGAACGGGATCACGCCCAGATGGCGAGAACCGTCCGGCGCATCGCCCGTGCCGTAGAGCCGAAGTCCGCCGATCCGCGCCAGACGTTCAAGCGCATAGCCCCTGAGGTCTGCCTCATGGGCGGCGATGTGATCCATGCCGATGTCGGACAGGGCCTTGATCGCCGCGGCAAGCGCCACCGCCCCCACCACATTCGGCGTGCCGGCCTCGTCACGGTCGGGGGCCGGCGCCCAGCTCACGCTGTCCAGCCCCACGAAGTCGATAGTGCCGCCGCCGCGATGCTCGGGCTCGCCCTGTTCAAATGTATCGCGTCGGCCGATCAGCGCGCCGGTGCCGAAGGGGGCATACATCTTGTGGGCCGAAAGCGTGACGTAATCCAGATGCTCAGGGTCATCGAGGCCACGCATGTCGATCCGGCGATGCGGGGCCAACTGCGCGCAATCGACGAGAATCTGCGCTCCGGCGGCGTGAACCCGGCGGGCAATCGCGTGGATGTCGGGCAGGTAGCCGGTCACGTTCGACGCCCCGGTCACCGCGACCAGCCGGACCCGACCGGCGTGCTGGCGCAAGAGACTGTCGAATTGGGCTTCTTCCAGCGCGCCGCTGTCGTCCACCCCGATATGCTCGACCCGCGCCCGCGCCCGCCATGGCAGGTCGTTGCTGTGATGCTCCATCTGCGAGACGAGGACGACATCGTCAGGGGCAAGGTTGAGCCGCCAGGATACCTTGTTGATGGCTTCGGTCGCGTTCTTGCCGAAGATCACCACATGCTCGTCGCGGTTGGCACCGACAAAATCTGCGACGATGCCGCGCGCTTCCTCGTAGGCGGCCGTGGCAACCTGGCTCTTGAACCCTGCCCCCCGATGGACTGAGGAATACCAGTCCATGAATCGGTTCACCGTATCCAGCACCTCGCGCAGGACCGGGGTGCTGGCGGCATTGTCGAGGTTGACATAGGGTCGCCATCCGCCGCCAAGGACCGGCACCTGCTGATCAATTCCGACGATCCTGCTGCGCAGCGAGGCAACCTGGGGCGGGTTGTGCATCTGGTTCATCTGTTCACCTTGCAAATAGGGGTTGGGGCTGAACGGTGCAGGTGCCGTTCGAGCAGATTTCAAAATCCTTGTCGGGCTGCATCCAGCCCAGCCGCACCAGCTGGCGGTGAATCTCGCAGCCAAGGCAGAGGCCGAGAACAGCTTCCAGCCACATCAGGGTCAGGCAGATCAGGCAGATCGTCAGGGGGAGCGGGCCACGAATACCGCTGTTGGTGATGATCATCATCGCCAACGACATCACCACACCTAGCGACCAGGCGAACCGCTTCGGCTTGGCCGACACCCAATGCGGGGTCTCGCGCCGCGTCATCCAGCCCGCGACCATGCCCAGCGGGCTGCGGGTGATGCCCCAGGTGACCCGGATCAGGAACTCGACGAAGAACAGCGTCGTCACGGTCTGGATCGGTCCGTAGACCTTGCCAAGCGCGGCATAGGCAAAGGCCACCGCCCCCAGCGCAAGCGTCAACCCTGCTGCCGCCCGCACCTGGTTCTCGTTGAAGACACCGGCGTGCAGCGGCTGCCCGTTGGGCTGGATATGGGTGATGGTCTGGCCATAGATGCGGCGCTGCCGGGTTGGACCGGGCTCCACAAGGACGGCGTCTGGCAGCATTCCTTCCGCTGCGTCAGGGGCGGTCAGGCGGTGCAGCGTTGCCTTCAGCCGACGGACGGGCGCGCGGTCGGCAAGGGGCTGTCCTCTTGCCGCGACCGCAAGGGACAGCAGCAGCATAAGCAGGAATCCGATGACGGGCGCAGATCCGACGACAGTGACAAACTGTGCCGGAAATGACGGGGCGGCTGCGCCTTGCAGACCCGCGCCGCCTTGGGGTTCCAGCGCCGTCAGGGCCGCCGAAAACCGGGCTTCAATCGCCTGAAGGCGCACCAGCGTCGCTTCGGCGGAAGCCGTTGGCATCACCGTCGAAGGGGCCGCTGCGGCGGGCACCTCCATCGCGGTAGCGGCGGCTGGCGCAGGCAGCAGGTCCGTCATCACCGGCCCCAATGGCACAGGTCGGGACAGGTCGATCATCACCGGCCCCTGGGGAAGCGGCGGCTCCTCCGCCACGGCGGGCTCGGGCGTCACCGCCGGACTGTCCGTCGTGGCGGCGTCGGAGGCCCAAGTGGTCCCGGTTTGCGCCATCCAGGCCGAGGACAGGCCCAACCACAGGACGATCACGGCAAAAGGTGCCAGAACATATGCCTTCATCTGCGTCTCCCGTCCAGGTGATGCCATCGCGGTGACGGGCGGGCACCCGGGTGCCCGCCCGCGCTTTGCCTCAGTTCGCGGCGTTCGCCTCGAGGGCGTCGATCCTGGCGGTCAGGGTCTCGATCGAGCTGATCAGCAGGTTCAGCTTGGCATCGATGCCCGCCTGATCGCCCGACTGCGCCATGGCCGGTGCCCCCGGCATCCCGGCCATGGAACCGCCGCCCATCGGCATCATCATGGGCATCATCGCCATCATCATGGGCATCATGCCCATGTCGCCCATCGGCATGGTGCCGCCGCTGGCACCCATGCCCGGCACTCCGGCCATGTCGCCCATACCGGCCATGCCTTGCATGCCAGCCATGCCACCGTCTGCGGGAGCAGGTGCCGTCTGGGCGAATGAAGCCACACCGGTCGAGGCCAGAAGCACGGCTGCCAGCGCGGTCGAAAGGGTCCGTTTACGCATCTTGATTTCCTTTGTGTTGAGTTGATCATCAGTGGTTCGGTCGTCTCACGCTGCCTTCGGCGGGCGATACAGCCGCCAGGACAGGTCGAAAGTGGCAAGGCTGTCCATGTGGTTTCCGGCTTTCGTCGCTGTCGCCACAGCCTTGCCCATCTGTCCGGCCGTAGCCGGGAAGCAGACGGCACAGACGTACAGACACGGCGCGCCGTCCATGCAGGGAGCCTGCGCGCCGTCGGTCACTGGGTGCTGGGTGGTCCATCGAGCACTGGCCCCGCATTCCCTGGTCGCTCCCCCTGCTTGACCAGCAGGGGCCATGGCCAGAAGCCCCAGGATTGCAAGCATGGCCGCCAGTACCCGCATCATCGGACCGGCTCCTGCGGGTTTCGGTGCGTCGGACTGTCCGTTTCCGCACGGTCGGGCCGCCGGAACCAGCTTGCCATGACGCCGATTACCGCAGAGAGGAAGGCTACGGTCAGAACCGACAGCACGAACAGCAAGAGCACGACCGCCCAATCCGACAGCGGCCAGCCGAATATCTGGGTCGCGCCGATGCCACCGCCCATGCACCGCCCCATCATGGCGCGTCCCGATCCGGCAGGGCGGCACGGCGCGGGCCGCGACGGCCGCGCGTCAGGATGAATTTCGCCAGGGCGACCACCGCGAGCAGCAAAACCAGCGCGGTGAGAAACCCCAGCACCGGCCCCGAGGCCATCAGCGCTGCGACCTGTGCGGCAAGGCTTCCGAGGAAGGCCAGTATCTCGCTGGCGATATGCCCGAGGTTGCTTGAACCCCCCATGTTGCCGGAACCACCGCACCCCATTCCTTGTCGTCCTTTCGTTCGTCATTGCTGGGGTGCCGGTGCGCGACCGGACCCTTTCATTCGGTTGCGCAGGCGTCCCGGCAGCATCTTTCGCAGCGTGTCGTTGCGCAGGTGGAGGTGGTGGACCAGGACGGCCCCCACATGCAGCAGGATCAACCCGATGGTGATCCAGGCCAGGGTCACATGGACCTGATAGGCCGCCCCGAGACCGGCCATGGTCGGGTTGCCAATCCCGAAGGACAGCACCCGCACGTCGGGCAGGCCGGGCACGCCCCAGCAGCAGGGCATCGCCGTGGCCAGGATCCATCCGGTCAGGGGCACAAGGATCATGATCGCGTAAAGCGAGAAATGGACAAAGCCCGCGACCGCAGTGCCGATCCTGCCATGCGCGTCGCCCGATGGTTTCGGCCATGAAAACGCCGCCCGGAAGATCAGGCGCGCCCCCGCAACCGCAAGCACCGTGAGACCGGCATAGGCGTGGATCAGAAAGACCAGCCTGCCTTCCGCCGAGCAGCAGCCCGCAGCGTAATAGCCGACGTAAAGCCCTCCCAGCAGCGCGGTCAGAACCAGGATCGCCCCCATCCAGTGCAGGGTGACCGATGCAACATGCGGCTTCCTGTCGGCGAGCATGTCAGCCAAGATCAGGACGCCCTGAAAGGACCGGACACTGCCAGGCGAGAAAGCTTGCAAAGGCACCATGCGACCGATCCGCCGGTGCAGAGTCGAAAGGGGAGACAGGGAAAAGTCGCAAGCCGTACATGCTCCTGTTGGGTCAAGGGGTAGGGATTGCGGCGGCGCATTCCTGCGCTGCCGGCTGTTCGCTGTTCGCAAGATCAGGGCGCGACCCTGACGATCACTTCCCGCCAGATGACCTCGGCTTCACCGGGCAGGCGGGCGGCGATGGCAAGACGCCAGTTCCCGGCCATGCCGAGGTTGGCGACAAAGCCGTAACGGCCGGGCGCGCCGGTGCCCACAGGCGTCACCGGGGTGCGCATGCCGGCCATGCCATCAGGGGACATGTCCATCTGCACGGCGATGATTGTCGCATCGACGACCGGGGTATTCGTGCGCAGATCGGTGATGGCGATGGTCAGGTTGACCTGTCCACCCTGGCGGAATTCCGGCTCGACGACCTGGAATTGATAGTCCTGTGGTGCGGCGCTGACGGTCTGGGCGACCGCGAGCGTCATGCCGCACGCCAGAACGGCGTTGCGCGGCAACGAGAGAAGTTTCATGGGTCTTGCTCATCTGAACGGAAGGCGCGTGGGCGCCATGCAGTACGACCCGATTGCGGCAAGGACGCCGACAAACCGGAAAAGGGCGCTATGGCCCTTGACTGTCAGATGAACCTGGGAGGTCGCCTCAACCCGTCGCCGGATGCCTTGTCGCCGGAGGCGGGGCCGTGCAGGCCGAGATGTGCCCGTCCGATGCCGGGCACAAAGGCCGATACATTCAGGACGGGAGCGACAACCGAGAGCGATGCCGAGGCCTGGACGCAATCCTTCATCTTGGCGCACATCTCGGGCGGGCAAGCCGGGGCGTCTGCGGCACCCATGGTCATGTCCGCCATCATGGACATGTCGGCCATCCCGTCCATGGCCCTCGCGCCGCCAGCATGCACGACCATCGTCGCCAGAGCGAACGCAACGAGGGTGACGAAGGTGGCGAAGATGCGCATCCATGTCTGTTAACAACCGCTCAGGAATGATGGCAAGTCACAATTTGCTGAGTCATTCGGCAGGGCATCTTGCCATACCGGAGATTCTCCTCGAAAGGAGTGAGCCCGGTGCAACCCGGTCCGGTCCCCGCGACAAGCCGCGCAGTTAACCCGGAGCGGAGGAATTCCAGCCTCGGCTGATCAAGCCCGACCAAAGAATTCCCCGAGTGACTGCGCTCATGTGCGGATCATCGCAGACCCACCCTGGCGCAACCTGCGGAAGCCGGGATCCGGTAGCCATGTCGGGCGACCTCCTGCGGTCCCGACTTGTTGGTGAGAACGGTCAGACCGATATCCTGAGGACTGGTGGCTCCGGCATGCCCTTCTGCGCTATTTCCGGAGCGCACAATTGGGCGATTTCCGGTTTCGACCCACGGCTGCTTGACGGACAACAGGCTGGTCGCAGCTGGGCGAGATAATAGATTATCTTCATCAATCGCAATGGCTTGCGGTGGTGTGACGCGCCCCGGGAGTATGGACCGCCAAAGACCCTCTACAACCGATGGAAGCGGTGGGGGACATGGGGGTCTTCGCCCGGATCAAGGAGGGGCTGCGGTCGAAACTTCTCTGGCAGCGATTGACTGTGCCTGCAAGGCGGCTGCGAATTTGAGTGCAGGCAACACCATGATTTCACTTGGATATCAGGCGAAATCCTCACGGAATCGGTCCATCTGGTGCATCCGTTCATGCAGGATCGTCACGATGCCGATGTCGCCGTTGGACAACTTGCGCCAATAGACGAAGTGATGCTCGTAGCGGAAGAAGAAACCATCGACGCCGAACTCGGCAGGAACAGGCTTCGAGGCGACGCCGTGCGAGGCGATCCGATCAAAGGCGGCGAAAAGTCCGGTGATGTAGCGCTCGGCCTGTTCGCCCCCCCAGCGATCCCGCGTGTGACGGTAGATGTCGTCCAGGCGCAGCGACGCGCCTGCCTGAATTCGGACCCCGGCCATCCGGTCAGGTCCGGTTGCGGGCGATGACGTCGGCGGCGGTCAGGGGCTGATAGCTGTCTTCGGGTGCCGCGAAAGCATGGGTCAGTTCGGCCTTCAGACGGCCGAAAGCCTCGGCTTCCGCCCGCTCCTTGTCGCGCCGGATCAGATCGCGGATGTATTCGCTGACGTTTTCATATGAGCCGTCGTCGCCGACGTTGGCGGCGACGAAATCACTCAGGGCTCCGCCGACACGGACGGTCATGGTCGTGGTGCGGGACATGGGTCAGCCTCCGATTGCTGTCTGCGTATTCAATATAACCAAAAACGAACGCACGACAAGGCCCACGACCGCCCTCTGCGCCGTGCGATGCTCCTGTCGACCTGGCCGATCGTCTCGGAATACGATCCCTGAGGGTGAGGCATCGGCCTCACTTTCCCCGAGCCCAGATACGACGATGTCGCGCCTGCCGCCCGCGACTTACGTTACGATCCGCAGATCGGTCGCGATCTAGTAAACATCCATGTTTCTCATGATTTGCCCGCCGCATCTGCCTGCAGCAACGGGATCAGCACCTCGCGCAGCGCCTTCGGCGGACGGCCTGCCAGTTTCTCGATATCGCCGGTGACGATATCAAACGCCCCGTTCGAGAAATCGCGCTGGATGCTGATGACAGTGTTTACGACGTCCTTTGGCAAGCCCATCTGCGTCATGCCACTGGCAAGCGCAGCCTCGGGGACGGTAACGAAGCCAAGGGGGAACCCGCCAACTTCTGCGATCAGCGCCGCGCGTTCGGCGCCGCTCACTGCAGCCGTGCCGGTCGCGTTGTAGATCGCGCCCGCATGACCCTCGCCGGTCAGGATGCCTGCTGCTGCTGCCGCAATGTCGGCGCGCGACACAAAGGCCACGCGGTTTTCGGTCAGGCCGGTCAGCGCGCCGGACTGGGCGGACATCTGGGCTTCCTGGACCAGAGACTCGGCATAGTAGTTCATCCGCAGAATGGTCCAGGCCGGCGCGGCCTTTATCAGGGTCTGCTCGGCCGTCCAGTAGGGTGCGCCGATTGCAGGTTCCTCCTGCGCCCGGGTGCCCGCTGCCGACATCAGCACGATGTGGCCCACACCGGCGGCGACCGCCGCCTTGATCGCGGCAACCAGTTGCGTGCCACGCACACCGGGCGCCAGATCGGCAGACGGGATCAGAAGAAGGCGGTCAAGCCCGGCATAGGCGGAGGCGAGGGTTGCTGGCTGGTCATAGTCGCCCTGCCTGGCCTCGACGCCCGCCGCCGCCTTTGGCGTGCGCGAGATTGCCACCACCTCGTTGCCGCCGCGTGCGACGATTTCATTCACAACGGCCTGGCCGAGTTGGCCGCTTGCGCCACTGACACCGATCTTCATGGTTGCATCGTTTTGTACGAACAATTAGTTCGTGGCGATATGATGGTAACTACAAGTTCGCGCAAGAACGCATGAAAATGATCCCTACGCACCTTTGTGTGCGTATCGGCTGGAGGGAAAGTCAGTGGCCAAAACCAAGTTGAAACTGGTTCCGGACAACTTGGCGCATGAGGGCGAGGCGAGTTGCAAGGCGCTGGCGCAGATCCTCGACAGGATCGGGGACAAATGGACAATCATGGTCGTGGGCGTGTTGTCGCACGGCCCGATGCGGTTCAACGCTTTGCAGCGGGAAATCCCCGGCGTGTCACACCGCATGCTGACCATGACCCTGCGCGGGCTGGAACGCGACGGTCTGGTCAAGCGCACGGCATTTGCCACCATCCCGCCGCGCGTCGATTATGAACTGACGCCGGTGGGACAGTCGCTTACAGAACCACTGCGCGCGTTGGCCGGATGGGCGCGGGGCAAACAGGCGGGTATCGAAGCCGCCCGTGCGGCGTTCGACGAAGGGCAGTCGGGCTGACCATAGTTATCAATGCGTCGAACGAAACCGGCCACTGATGCGTCTGAAGCGAACGGCAAGGACGGTCCGGCTACACTGTCCAACTCATGCAGTTGACGACCACACTTCCTTCCATTTTGCCAAAATAAAAAAACCATTCTTTCTTGCGCCATGTCAGCAATTCGCAATCCGCGCGGTTAAAACTATGTCGTTGACGCCAGACAGAGGGCTGGATCAAGCGCGGTGGTGGGGATGGCGGCGAACCCGTCCGGAGCCCACCAGGCTGGCTCGAGTTTTCGCCAGCCCGATGGTCGAGAACCGACTGTCGTTGATTTGCGGGGGCATCAGGAGCGCTCGGGAAGATGCCCCCGCCCTTTAAGGGTCAGTCTGATCAGCCGTAGGGCGTTCACGCGACCGTTGGAGCTTCGCGCAGGGCGAACCAGCCGGTCATCGCGCCGATCACGCCAGCCAGCTTGCCTGGGATCGACAGCGCGGGGGCCTCTGTCAGGTCGAGCGCGGTTGCGATCTGTGTCGCCTTTCCATTCCGCGCCTGCTCCACCCAGTCGGGGTTCATCACCAGCCCCTGACCCACGGCCACCAGCGAAAGGCCGTTGGCCAGTGCCTGTTCCGCCTGGTCGGGCGTGCGGATCAGACCCGCTGCGATGAGCGGCGCTCGGCCTGCGACGCGTTCGACGAAATGACTGGCGATTGTCTTTCCATCCGTCCCGTCCAGCGGTTTCGCGGTCAGAACATCGGACAGCGAGGCGTGGATGTAGGTGACACCAGCGTCAACCAGCCGGTCGGTCAGCGCCAGCACATCCGCAATGCGCAGACCCCCTTCGCCCGGTTCCTCGGGCGAGATGCGGTAGCCTACGACGAACGGGCGGCCTGCGGTTGCGGCGACACGTTTGACCTCGGCTACCACGGCCAGCGGAAAGCGCATGCGGTTTTCCAGTGAGCCGCCCCACTGGTCGGTGCGCTGGTTGAACCGCGGCGACAGGAAGTTCTGGATCAGAAACCCATGAGCGCCGTGCAGCTCGATTCCGTCGAACCCTGCGGCGATGGCGCGGCGGGTGGCCTCGCCGAAGGCCGCGATGACCTCAAGGATGTCGTCATGGCTTAGCTCCTTGGGCGTGACGGAGGGCGCGAAGGGTGTGGCGTCGGTCGGCACGGCACTGGCGCTGACGACCTCACCGCCGGGGGTCAGGGACGGCAGCGCCTTGTTGCCCGCGTGGAAAATCTGCAGGACTGCCACTGCGCCACCACTTTTGGCCGCCGTGGCCAGCCGGGCCAAGCCGGCGAGGAACCGGTCGTCAAATGCAGCGAACTCATCGGTAAAGCCGATGCCGTTGGCCTGCACATGGGTGCAACCGGTCAGCATCAGGCCCACGCCCCCGGCGCGGCGGCGCATCCAGGCGATTTCCTCGTCCGCCACTGTGCCATCCGGGTTTCCGGCCCAGGTGGTCATCGGCGCCATGACGACGCGGTTGCGCAAGGTGACGCCGCCGATCAGCGGCAGGGGGGTGAAAAGTGCGGGATATGACATCTGAATGGTCCTGATTGGGGGTCGGCCTGTTGCCTTGACTGCAATCTAGACGCGGAGACTGCTTCGGATTAGACGGGTAATTGCGGTTGTTCCCAGAAAGGGGGTTTCTGAATGCCGATGCCAAAAGACAACCTGACCGACATCCGCACCTTCATCGCAGTCGCGCGTGAGGGCAGCTTTACCAAGGCGGCGGCGAAGTATGGCGTCTCGCAATCGGCGGTCAGCTATTCCGTGCGGATGCTGGAGGAGCGGCTGGGTATTCGCCTGCTGGCCCGCACCACCCGTTCTGTCTCGCCGACCGAAGCCGGGCAGCGGCTGATCGACCGGCTGGCTCCGATGTTCGATGATATCGAGGGCGAGCTGACAGCCCTGACCGAACTGCGCGAGAAGCCCGCCGGAACCGTGCGCATCAACAGCGTCGAGCATGCGTCCGGGTCGATCTTGTGGCCCGCCCTGCGCCCGGTGATGGCCGCCTATCCGGACATCAACATCGAGATCGACAACGATTACCGACTGGTCGACATTGTCGCCGCCCGGTTCGGTGCCGGGGTGCGGCTGGGCGAACAGGTGGCACAGGACATGATCGCGCTGCGGATCGGGGCGGATTACTTCCAGATGACCGTGGCATCACAAGACTATCTGGCAGCGCATGGCACGCCGCAGTCGCCGCATGACCTGATGGAGCACAACTGCGTGCTGATGCGTCTGCCGACCTCGGGGGGGCTCTATCCCATGACCTATGCGAAGGATGGCGAGGAGATTACTGTACGACCGAAAGGGCGCGGCATCTTCAACACGGTGCCGATGATCCTGGCTGCCGTGCGGGATGGCATCGGTCTGGCGTCCCTGCCGGATGATGTCGTGCGGCCGCTGATCGCCGAGGGACGGCTGGTCCAGGTGCTGACCGACTGGACACCGAAGCGGCCCGGATATCATCTGTATTACCCGAGCCGCAAACAGCCGTCCCCGGCCTTCAGCATCGTTCTGGACGCGCTGCGAAAGCATCTGGCCTCCGCTGCGCCAAGATCAGACGTCGATGGCCAGCGACGATGACAAGGCCCGATACGCGTCAATCTCGGCCTGCAGCGTCACGATCTTCTGCTCTGCTGTCGCCACCACATCCGCCCCGGCGAGGAAACGACGCGGTAGCGCAGGTTCGCGGTCAAGCGTGATCAGCGCCAGCGCCAGCTTGGCCGGATCTCCGCCCTGGGCGCCGTTCATCCCCTTCATGAAGGCCTCGGTCCCGGCGCGACGGTCGGCATAGTCGCTGACCGTCAAATCGGCATAATGCGTCGACTCAGCCGTCAGGAATTCGGTGCGAAAGAACCCCGGATTGACGATCATGGTCTGGATGCCAAAGGGCGACACCTCGGCGTGAAGCGCCTCGGACCAGCCATCCAGCCCGAACTTTGCGGCGGAATAGGCGGTGCAGAACTCCATCCCGACCAAACCGGCGGCGGACGAGATCGAGATGATCTTGCCCGACCGTTGCTGCCGCATCGCGGGCAGGATCGCCCGGGTGACGTTCATCGGCCCGGTCAGCGCGGTTGCCAGTTGCAGGTCGATCTGGCGTGGCGACAATTCTTCGAAATAGCCGCCGAAGTAGCTGGCGGCGTTGTTGACCAGAACGTCGATGCGCCCGAACCGCGCGATGGCGGCCTCAGTTGCGGTGACGGCATCGCCCGGGTTGGTCACATCCAGTTTGACGACCAGCAAGTCATCCGACGGCGCGAATGCCTCTGCCACCTTGGCTGCATTGCGCCCGGTGGCCACGACCTGATGCCCCGCCACCAAAGCTGCCTTGGCGATATGCAGGCCCATGCCGCGACCCGCCCCTGTGATAAACCAAACGCCCATTTCCGATCTCCCTCTGAGTTGGCCGGAAATTAGCGGATCGCGCCATCCGGGACTATCCAGCGCAATCGGCATGGGCTTAGAAGCGCGATTTCTGAGTTTGGCGCCGCCGAGGGGCGTTGTTGCGCAACTCACGCTTGAGGCGTGATGGCCCCTTGCCCCATTGAGTTCATGCCACGCGGACGATCTCGG